>Ga0307515_10009459_pt1 | contig 18836 bp, 16 predicted proteins | sample 17_EM_MG_FD_194513 | JGI IMG/M metagenome (GOLD analysis project Ga0307515, IMG submission 194513) | Populus trichocarpa ectomycorrhiza microbial communities from riparian zone in the Pacific Northwest, United States - 17_EM | ecosystem: Host-associated > Plants > Roots > Unclassified | place...
GGCTGATCGCCGACACCGCTGCGCGCACCAAGGACATGGCGGGCCGATTCGCCGCCGGCTACGCGGCCAGCTTCGGCCGCCGCACGACGGCCGTACGTGCCAGCGTGCTGGGTAACGCCGCGCTGGAGCTGGGCGATGCCTGGGGCCTGTCCGGTGCGCCGGAGGACGGCCTCAACCGCAGCGGCATGGTCGCCGGGCTGCGCCATCGTTTCGGCGCCCACGAGGGATTCGTCACGGACCTGGTGCTGGCCGTGGAGGAGTCGTCGTCATGATGAACGACTGGCTGGACCTGATCCGCCGCACGGTGCGCGAGGAACTGGCGCTGCACCGCGGGCCGCAGCTCGGCACCGTGACGGCGATGAGCGCACACGAGAGCGAGGACGACACGGCCAACTACGAATGCGACGTGCGTCTCAAGCACGACGGGCTCGAGCTCGCCAAGGTGCCGATTTCGGCGCCGCACATCGGCGCCGCCGTGCCGCCGCGTGTCGGCGATCTGGTGCTCGTCAGCTTCCTGGACCACGACATCCAGCAGCCGTTGGTAACCGGCCGCTTTTACAACGATGGCGACGACGCCCGCGTACCGCTGTTCAAGGCCGACGACGTGCTGTTCGAGCAACGCCTGTCGGACGGCAAGCTCAACCACCTGCGCATGGCTGCCGACGGCAGCATCTTCATCCAACGCGACGTGACCAAGCCCGAGGACAACAGCGAGTTCAAGGCGGGCGTGCGCATCGACCGCGAGGGCCTGATTGAGCTGAAGTCCGGCGACGACTTCGTGCTGACCATCGACCCGGGCAACGGCAAGGTCTCCATCCTGTCCAAGGACAAGGATCTGGAATTCACCTGCCAGACGCTGACCGTCGACGGCGATGTGCACATGAAGAAGAAGCTCACCGTCGACGGCGACGGCACGATCAAGGGCACCGGCAAGATCAGCGGCGTCACGATCTCGGGCACGGACATCTCGGGGTAGCGGGCGATGGCGAACATCACGCTCAAAGGCACGCTGAACCTGATGGGCAACCTCACGTTCAAGGGCGACAAGCTGCTCGTCGGCACGGCCGAGGCGCTGGTGCAGGTGACCGCTGGCGACCCGGCCCAGGGCGTCGCGCCGCCGGTCATCCTGCCCCCGCCGCCGGGCAGCCCGATCGCGCCGCAGCCGGACGTCTGGATCATCAACAGCTTCAACCCGACGGTGAAGCAAAAGACCAAGGTGATCGTCGCGCTGGGCATGGCCATGCAGGGCGTGGCGGCGTCGCCGTGGCCGGGCATGGTGCTGCCCAGCAGCGTCAATTCGGGCGTGACGATCAACCACATCCCGATCAACGTCGTCGGCGACCAGGCGGTGATCTTCCCGTCCGGCGGCTCGGCCTCCTTCACCAGCAGCGGCCAGTCATGAGTGACGTCACCCTCGTCATCACCGCCCCTGCGCACGGCAGCACCCTGAGCGCGCCGGTCGCGCTGCGCGGCACGGCGACCGGCAACACGGCCGGTCTGTTCTTCAAGTGGTTCTCGTCACTGAACGCCAATGCGAACGCCACCCACCCCGAGCTGCTGCCCACCGACTACACGACGGCGTCGCTCGCGGGCGGCCTGACCGCCCTGGCCGAGTTCGGCACGCACACCGTCGTGCTCGCGGCGACCGACCAGCTCGGCATCGACCTGCCCGCCATCCAGGCTGTCAAGCGCGCCGCGCTGGCCGGCGGCGCGCCACCGGCTTCGCCCGCGCCCTGCGTCGTTCACCAACTCGCCGGCGTGACGCTGCGCACACCTGCAGCTCCCGGTGCGTCGCTTTCAAAGGCCGGCGCGACGATCGAATTCCTCGCGCCCGGCAACTGGACCGATGCCGGCTACCGCCAGGTCAACGGCATCGAGCTGCACCTGCGTCTGGCCCCGGTCAGCGGCGCAACGGCGGCCAACAGCGCCGATGTGCCGCTGGACCTGCCCGCCCTGCCCGTCTTCGCCGCCGACGCCAAGGTCTGGCTGCGCTACGCCGGCCCGCTGCCAGGCATTCTCGGCCTCGGCGCACATGTGCTATCGCTGGTTGCCACGGCCGGCAGCGGCTCGCTGGCGGTAACGCGGCAAGTGACGCTGACGGCCTGAAAGGAGCAGCAGCCCATGGCCACCGTCCTCAACCGCACCAAGCTCTACGGCATCGACCTCGCGCTGCGCGACGGTGCCGGCGGCGCCGACCTGTCGCTGGTTGGCCCGGTCGGCCTGTACGGCGACCTTGCGCTGGCCGCCGGCAACGACGACATCATCCAGGCGCTGGCCCTGCGGCTGCGCGTGCGCATTGGCGAACTGGCGCAGCTGGGCTGGCCCGACTACGGCTCGCGGCTGCACGAGTTGATCGGCGAGCCCGACCTGCCGCGCACGCGGCTGAAGGCGCAGGCCTTCGCGCGCACGGCCATCGAGGCCGACCCGCGCGTGGCCAATGTCGACGCGGTCGAGATCGTCAGCATCCCTGGTGAGCGGCAGGTGCTGCGCCTGGCCATGGACGTGCACCTGATTACCGAGCAGCAGCCGCTGAACCTGGTGTTCGACCTGGCGCTAAATGGCGCGGAGGCCTTGCCATGATCGACGTCGGCACCCCGTTCTCGCGCAGCTTCGAGTCGCTGATCGGCTCGCTGCAGACCAGCCTGGAGATGGGCGTCGAGCAGCCCGCCACGCTGGACATCCTCTTCCAGGCCAGCACCGGCGCCTACCAGATCCGCGGCGCCGGGCCGGTCAGCGGCCTGGCCGCGCAGATCACCGGCTTCGTCGCCGGCAAGCCGGCCATCTTTAACCTGAACCAGCACTACCGCTACGCGGTGGGCCAGCTGGTCTGGCAGCCACTGGACACCTCCGACCCCGCGCTGAAGGCCGGCTGGTTCCCCGACGACAACTCGCGCCTGACGGTCGGCTACTTCTACCGCGACCTGCCGTCGGGCATCACCGACTTCAACGCCGGCAGCGTGGCCGGCACGCTGGTGCGCTCGGTCTCGCGCGAGTTGAAGCTGCTGTACGAGCAGATGGACGAGGCCTACCGCCGCGCCTTCATCGACTACGCACAGGGCCCCGCGCTGGACAACGTCGTTGCGCTGCTGAACGTGTCGCGCAACCAGGCGCTGCCGGCCCACGGCGAGGTCACCTTCACGCTGAAGAAGCCGCCGCGCATCGACGTCGTCATCCCGCTAGGCACGCGCGTGGCCGACGCGCGCGGCCGGCTCTTCAAGGTGACGGCCGCCAGCGTCATCCCCGCGCAGCTCGTCGAGACCATCACGCCAGCCGCCACCGTGCTGCACACGACGCAGGTGATCGGCAGCCTCGTCCACGTGCGGCTCAAGGGCGCCACCGCCAACCTGGCCACCCAGGACACCGCCACCGGCAAGCCCTTCGGCGACGACGGCAAGACCGTCACCCTGGTCAACACGCCGCCGGCCACGGCGACGCTGCTGCTGACCTATCTCGCCAAGGTGCCGACCACCACGGTGCCGGTCATCGCGCTGGACACCGGCCCTGAAGGCAATCTCGGCTCCGGCAGCCTGACCGTGATGCCGACACCGCCGCGCGGCCTGGACGGCGGCGTGACCAACCTCGAGCCGCTGACCGGCGGCCAGGCGGCCGAGGCCGACGAGGCGCTGCGAGAGCGCGCCAAGCACGCGCTGGAGACGGCCGGCAACGCGACGCTCAACGCGATCCGCTTCGCCGTGCTGAGCATCGACGGCGTGGACAGCGTCGAGGTGCGGGACTTTTCCGTCGACCCGGCCATCCCGCTGGGCGAGGTCTGGGTGCGCTTCGCCACCGGAGAGGCGGACCTGCTCGGCAAGGTCGAGGACGCCGTCGACCAGACCCGCTCGGCGGGCATCAAGGCGCGCGTGACGCAGGTCTCGACGGTGACCATCTCCGGCGTGCTGTGCGTGATCCCCGACGCCATCGGCGCCGGCCCGGCAGCCTACGAGGCGTACCAGCAGGCCGTGGTCGATGCGCTGGCGGCGCTGGGCATCGGCGAGGCCGTGTCGCCGCGCAAGCTGGGCTCGCTGGTGTTCCGCGTCGCCGGCCTCGCCGACATCGGCGAGGCGCAACTGGACTTCCAACGCCTGGCCGCGCCGCTGCAGCCCATTGCCAGCGACCCCTTCCTGATCAGCCCAGATGAACAGGCCCGCCCCGACGCCGGCGCCATCGAGGTGGTGCCGCTGCAGGCCCTGCTGCCTACCGCCGCCCAACTGACCGGCGGCACCGCGTTGACCTGCACGCTGGAGCTGCGCAACGACGCCAACGCGCCGGTGTCCATGCGCCACTTCCAGTTGGCACTGCGCGCCACCGTCCGCGGCAAGCCGTCGGCCACGCCGAACCAGCCGCCGCAGCAGGTTGCCCAGGTCAGCGGCACGGCGCTGTTCAACAGCGCCGCCACGGCCAGCGCCACGTTCGACGCGGTGAGCATCCCCGGCCTCGCAACGCTGGACGCGGCCACGCTGGAAGTGCTGGTCGAGGCCGCCGCCTACCCCGGCATGCGCGGCGGCGCGACGCTGCTGGCGCAGGCCTGACCGAAGCGATACACCATGTCCTTCAAGACCAACCGCCTCGTCGCCCTCTTCCCCGAGGCCTATGCCGCGCGGGAAGGTGCGTCGCTGCTGCACGCGGTGCTCGACGCGCTGGGTGCGGAGCTGATGGCGGGCGACGCGGCCGTCAAGAAGTTGCTGAAGTCGCACTGGATCGACTACGCCGAGGGCGGCGGGCTGGACGGCCTGGCGGCGCTCCTTGGCGTCACACGGCGCCTGCTGCCCAACGGCCAGCCGGAGCGCGACGACACCTTCCGCCCGCTGGTGCGCGCCACCGTGTCGTCGTTCCAGGGCGGCGGCACCGTCGAGGGCATCAAGGGCGCGGTGCGCGCGGCGCTGGGCCTGCCCTACGACCTGAAGCTGTTCGGCCAGCAGTTGGCCAGGAGCAGCGCAGACACGGCCGCCATCGACGCGCTGATCGCGCGGCTGGCGGCGCTGGTCAGGGTCGAGGAGTTCGCGCCCAAGCTCGACGTGATGCTGGGCAGCGCGGCACCGACGGCGGCTGGCAGCGAAGTCACGCTGAACCTCGCCGTCAGCACCATCGACGCGACGCCGCCGCGCATCGAATGGACCTTCACGTCCAACGCCCGCGGGCTGAGCCTGACGCAGCTGGACAGCGGTGAAGGCGTCGTCGCGGAGCCCGACTTCATCATGCCGCACGGCGCCACGCTGTTGCTGGAAGGCAGCACGGCGGCCGACTTTTCCGCGTCCATCGGGCCGATCGACGTGAGCAGCCATTTCACGAGCATCGGCGGCGGCGCGCCCAGGCTGCCGCTGGTACCACCGGGCGTGTCGCGCTGGTCCTTCGCGGCCGCCCACGGCGCGGTGTTCGACCAGAGCAACTTCGACGCCGATGAGAACTTCGACGCGAGCGCCTTCTCCGTGCGCATGCAGTGGCTGCGGCTGCAGCCGCTGGTGTTCGACGTCATCGTGCCCTTCTTCACCGACGCGGCCGTAGCGCGCGCGGTGGCCGGTAGCAGCTACGAGAACCGCTTCAAGATCTTCCAGGGCCTGTCGCACGACGCGATGCAGAAGGTCGTGGACCGCGCCCGCGCGGCCGGCGTGCGCGGCATGGTGCAGTACGCGATCTCGCTGCCCGGCGAGTCCAGCGAGGCCAGGCCATGGGATGACCAGGCCGCCCTCGAGACCTTCTCGGGCCGACTGGACCACGCCATCACCGAAACGCAGGACGCCGACGAAAGCCTCACTGCCGGCGCGCTCGACAGCGAAGTCGAGACGCACGACAGCAGCGAGCACTTCGTGATCGGTGGCGTGTTCAACGTGGCCGTGTTCGACGGCGCCTTCGGATTTCAATAGGAGTGCCCCATGATTGAAACCCTCAACATGCAAGGCCAGGTACGGCTGCTGCTGCACGCGGCGGACGGTTCGCTGCTGCTGGACCGGCTGCACCGCAACCGCATCGTGCGTTCCGGCCGTGAGCTGGTGGCACAGCATTTCGCCGGCGTCTCCGGCGCACCGCCCAACATCGTCAGCCATATGGCGGTGGGCACCGGCGGCTCGGCGGCCAGCGACGACGACGTCGCGCTGGCCGCCGAGCGTGCACGCAACGCCGTCGCCGCGCCGACCTACAGCGCCATCGTCGACGCCGGCGGCATCAAGCGCGTCAAGGTCAGCCTGCAGACGGTGTTCGACTTCGGCGAGGCGAACGGCGTCGATCCGCTGCGCGAGGCCGGCATCTTCACTGCGTCGGCTGCTGGCACCATGTACAACCGGGTCGTCTTCGACGCGGTGACCAAGGTCAACACCTTCAAGCTGACGCTGATCTGGGACATCGTGTTCTAGGAGACATCCATGGCCTTCACACCCGACCTCCCCAGCCCGAAAAGCGCCGGTGATGCGATTCGCTCCAAGGACTGGAACGACCTGATCACCGAGACCCAGCGGCTGGACATCGCCAAGGTCAATCGCGCCGGCGACACCATCACCGGCAACCTCTCCATCGCTGGCGCGCTAGCCATCGGCAAGGCCGCTGCGGCAGGCGCGGCGAAGCTGGACATCGCTGGCGACGTCAGCCTCAACGACAACAGTGTCTGGCTGCGCGGCATCGCCGACCCCAACCACGGCCTGGCCTGGCGCGGCGGCAGCAAGCTGTTCGCCGGCGTCAACGTCGACGGCCCGGTGCTTTGGGGCAACAACGGCGGCGCCTTGGGCAGCCACATCAACGGCAGCCCGGGCACCGACAACATCGCGCTGGGCTGGGACAACGGCGGCCGCGTGCGCGTCAACGTGCCCAGCACCGAGCTGAAGTTCGACGTCGGCGGCCGCATCCGGCTGCGCCAGTCGGCCGAGAGCAGCGCCGGCCTGTGGCTGAACCAGACGACGCCGGGCAACGACCGCGCCTTCATCGGCATGATGGACGACAACAACGTCGGCCTGTGGGGCAACACCGGGGCCAACTGGGGCCTGACGATGAACACTGCGACCGGTGACGTCCAGGCCTCCGGTGCCATCCGCTCGCCGCGCTTTCGCTGCACCAACGTGATGAACCTGCGCCAAGGCGCGCTGCCCGTGTCGGCCTCGTTCACCAGCGGCGGCGGAACGCTGCTGATCCTCGCCAGCGGTTCCGGCTTCCGGGCAGCCGCGGCGGGGGCCGGGATCATCGGCATGATCATCCAGATCGACGGCGGCAGTGTCGCGGTGGCCGAGGCCTTCACCAACGAGGTCGGCAGCCACAAGTCCTTCCCGACCAAGTTCCACACGCAGGGCTTCGTCGGCGCAGGCACGCACACGATCGCGCTGCAGCCCATCGTCAACACGTCGACGGACTTCAACGACTTCTTCAACGTGACGGTGCTGGAACTGCCGTTCTGAGTTTTGCGGGAGAACCACCATGTACGTCTTTGTCGACAAGAAGTCACACGCCCTCCTCCATGTGGCCAGCCACGCGCCCGACGACAAGCGGCCACCGGCTGTGTTCTACGACCGCTACGACCCGACCACGATGGAGATCGCCCACGCGCCGGACGACTACGTGCCAGCCAAGTTCGCCATCAAGAAAGGCATCGTCGTCGACCTCGAGGCGCGGCCCGCCGAAACGCTGGTGCAGGCCCGCACCCGCAAGCTCGACGAGATCACGTTGCAGGCCCTGACGCAGCGGACCGCCATCGCGCCCGACTACCAGTTGCTGAACGCGGCGCTCGGCATCTACGAGGCCGAGCGCGTGCAGCAGCTGCGCGACACCGTCAACGCCTTCCGCGCGGAAGTCGACAGGCTGGAAGCGCTGGTCGCCAAGGCCAAGACCATCGCCGACGTGGACGCGCTCAAGGCCAAGTTCCCGACCACGCTGATCACGGTCAAGCCGGCAGCCAAGTCCCGATCCAAGAGTAGCTAAAGAAGGAACCTGAATCATGAGCGACATCGAGTCCAAGCTGCGCCAGCGCCTCACCGAGCTGCGCGCCGAATACGACAAGGGCCAGGAAGCCTTGCAAGGCCTGGAAAGCCAGGCCGCCAACCTGCGCGCTACGCTGCTGCGCATCAGCGGCGCGGTGCAGGTGCTGCAGGAGGCACTGGGCGACGAGGCCGAGCAGCCACCGCAATGGCCTGCATGAGCTGAGAACGCCATGCTGCTTGCGCTCGAAACCGCCATCACCACGCTGCTGCAGAACAGCTTCCCGGCGCTGTTCGGCGGTGCCGGCGCGGTGCAGATCGGCTTCGACAACACCAGCTGGCAGCTCGATCCCAGCTCGCTGGACCCGGTGGCCGGCGAGCCCGGCCCGCTCGACGCGCAGGACGCACTGACCTTTGATCCAGCGAACCCGAGCGGCCCGTTCACGCTGACCCGCAAACCCTACCCGGGCCCGAAGCGCGTCTACCTGCGCTCGCCGGTAGACGAGCTGGTGGCCCTATTGCCCACCGAGCTGAGCTGGGACCCGGTCGACGCGGCGAAGTTCACCTTCCACCCCCGGCCGGGCCGGGTGCTGACAGGCTTCAACCAGCTGCAGGTGCGCTACGGCATCGTCGCCGCCAGCACGCTGCTCAAGGTGCAGTACCAGGCTGCGTTGACACTCACCGGCAGCAGCGCGGCGCAGGCCGAGCAGGCGCTGTCGCTGTCGCTGGCCGCGCTGGCACTGAACCGCGACGCGCTGCGCAACGGCGCGGCCTACCAGTTCGCCGCCGGCGGCTACCAGGTGGCCGGCGCGCTGAAGACGCTGGGCTTCTCGCGCGGCACGACCACTGGCAACGCCCACGGCATCCTGCTGGCCGCCGAGCTCAACCTGCTGGTGCAGCGCCTGATCGGCGAGGACGAGGGCGTGCCGATCACGCAGGTGCTGTCGCCGGGCCGGCCGGGCTTGCCGGGCGGCCGCCAGATCGACATCGACCCGATCGTGCAGTCATGAGCCCTGCACAGCCGCCCGAAGGGGCTCAACTCCCGCGTGGCGGGACAGCGCGCAGCGCTAGGGGTGCACCATGACCAGCGTCGCCTTCATCCGCCTCGACCCGGACCGCGCGCCCGAGCAGGCCGCCTTCCTGCGCAGCCGCGTCGCCGTGCTGCGCGAGTCGGGCGGTCAGATGTGGGCGCGGCTGGAAGACCCGCAGGTGGCGACGCTGCAGACCGAAGGCATGGAGGTCACGGTCTACGCCGACGCGGGCGAGGTGGCGCTCGGGCCCGTCGTGTGGCGGCCGGCCGAGGAAACGCCGCAGCCACAGCCGTCGCTGGCCGCCGCGCCGCCCTCGGGCGCCGACACGGCCGACTGGGTGGTGCTCTTCGTCGCGCCGCCCGACAAGGCCTGGCTGCAGGAACTGATGCTGGCCGGCGCCGAGCCGCTGCAGCAGGTCGGCGCCACGGCCACCGTCTACCGCATGACGACCGCGGAGCAGGCCGTGGTGAGCGCCCTGCCCGAGGTGGCCGCGGTGAGCCTTTTCCATCCGGCCTACGTGCCGTCGCTGGACCTGTGCGGCCTCGACACGCCGCTGACTGCCGCCACGCTCGCCAGCCTCACGCTGCACATCCCGCCCGGCGCGCCCGAGGGCAACCTCGAGCTGCGCGCCTTCGAGGCGCTCGACGCCGACACGCTGCGCACCACCATCGAGGCGGCCGGCGCCGTCATCGTCAGCGACACCGACCAGGGCTTCGTCGTCAACCTGGCCGACGCGAGCCAGGCCCCCGCGCTGTTCTCGGTGCGCGGCCTGCTGAGCGCGTCGACCGCGTCCTTCCCGACCCTGGCCGTGCACAACGCCGGCGTGATCCTGGGGGCCAACCAGGTGCGCGACCTCGGCACGACCAACTTCCTCGTCAACCTCGACGGCAGCGGGGAGCTGGGCGCCGTCGTCGACTCGGGCTTCGACGTCGGCGCGCTGGGTGGCGCCGTCGTGCCCGCCGGCGCGATGACGCCCTTCCACCCGGACCTCGCGGCGAACATCCGCCTGTTGGCCCCCGCCGCCAACCCGCTGGCCGGCGGCGCCGTGCCGGACAACGCGCCCCACGGCACGCACGTCGCCGGCATCATCGCGGCCGATGGCAGCGGCTCGGGCAACCTGACACGCGGCGTCGCGCCGCGGGCGGCGTTGATCGGCCTGGGCCCGCTGCCCAATGGCTCGATCAGCGTGCCCTTCAGCTTCGCCGCCGACCGGGGTGCGGCGGTCATCAACAACTCCTGGGGCTTTCCGCACGTGGGCGCCGTCGGCAACCCTTACGCGGCGCGCGCCACCGCGGCCGACCGCTGGTGCTTCGACAACCCGGACGTGCTGGTCCTCTTCGCCGCCGGCAATGCCGAAGTGGACAACTTCGGCGGCCCTGACGGCGTGCTGGACGCTCGCACGCTGATGCAGCACCAAGCCGCGAAGAACGTGTTCACCGTCGGTGCCAGCGAAAACCTGCGCAACGACGCGGGCTGGCGCGACAGTTACCGGCTGTTCTTCGGCGGCTATGTTCACGCCGCTTTCAACGCGACGGCCGGCGGGGCGCCGGCGACCTTCAGCATGTCCGACAACTCAGCGCAGGTGGCGTTGTTCAGCAATCGCGGCGTGGTGCGCACACCGGCCAACGCCAGCACCGGCCGCGTCAAGCCCGACATCGTCGCGCCCGGCACCAACATCCTGTCCTGCCGCTCGCAGTGGGTGGCACAGCCACCGGCGCTGCCGGCCCCGCCCGTTGTCGACCCCTTCTACTCCAACAATTTCAACAGCATGCTGCCGCCAGCCCTGATCGGTTTGCGCAACCTCTACCAGGTCTTCCACGGCACGAGCATGGCCACGCCCATGGTCAGCGGCTCGGCGCTGCTGGTGCGCCAGTACTACCGCACGCGTCACGCGCAGCTGCGCCGGCCGCTGCTGCTGCAGGGTGTGCCGATGCCGGCGGCGCCCGCGGCGCAGCCGGGCTTCCCGAGCCGCCCGGCGGTTGCCCAGCACCCAGACGGCCTCGTCTTTGCGTGGGTCACGCCGGCGCTGCCGGCCGCGGCGACGCAGGTCGTCGCGATGCGCGTGGCGCGCCACCACCAGGGGCCGGTCGACGCCGCGCCGGTCGCGCTGCAGGCGGGCGTCGGCGACCACCCGGCCATCGCCCTCGCGACGCTGGCCGACAAGACCTTCCTGCTGCACCGCCAGGCCGACGGCAAGGCCAAGCTGAGCTGCTACGACCGCCAGCTCGCGCCGGTGGCGGCCTTCGGCACCGCCGGCGTCGTCACGCTGGCGCAGGACGCACGCACGGTCGACGCCGTTGCACCCGCTCTGCTGACCGCCAACAACCACGTCATCTGCCTGTGGCCGACGTCGCCGGGGCAGGGCTTCTTCTTCCAGCGCTTCGACGCGACGAGCGGCGCGGCGGTGGACGCGAGCCCGCTGAACCTGATGAACGTGGACGGCAGCGGCGTGCAGCAGGTGGCCGCCTTCGACGGCGACCGCGTGACGCTGGCCGCCGTCCTCCATGGCGCCACTTTCCAGCTGACGCTCAGGCAGATGGACGGCAGCGCGGTGGTGCACCCGGCGGCGGTCGTCGTCGCCGACGACCAGGCCAGCGAGATCCGCGAACCCTGCATCCTGTGGGACCCGCTGCTGCGTCGCTACTGGGTGGCCTGGTGCGACGCGCGCACGGTGCCCGGCGGGCAGGTCTTCATCGCCGGCTTCGATGCGCAGCTGGCGCCGGTGGTGGCGCCGAAGATGATCGTCAGCATCGGCATCGCCGGCCACATGCGGCGCCCGCACCTGGCGCTGCATCCGTCCGGCGGCTACCTGCTGGCCTGGGAGGACGACTCGCAAGGCGGCCACTTCGACCTCTACCTGACGCTGCTGGACACCTCCGGCACCATCGACGGCCGCATCGCCCCCGACGCCAGCTCGGCCGGCCGCAGCTCCGTACGCGTGACTGACTCGCCCGGCGACGCCAACGGATTCGCGCTGTTCGGCGACGCCGAGGGCTTCGTGCTGGCCTACCAGAACCCGGACGAGGTCAACGACGACCAGATCGGCGTCTACACGCTGAACCTGACACCCGACCTCGCCTTCGAGGCGCAGGTCGACACCGCCACGCCCTTCCTGCGCAACGGCAAGTACCAGGTGCTGACGCTGCAGGATCACACCGACACCACGCTGTCGCCCATTGCCGCCGTGTGGACGGGCGCGACCTGGGACCTGATGCGCGAGGCACCGGGCCTGAACCTGACCAGCAACCAGCAATGGCTGCGCCTGGGCGCCGACGGCGTGCCCGACCCGCGCCACGGCGTGAGCGGCGTGCGCGAGCGCGCCTACACCGGGCTGGCGATCAACGTCGAGCTGCTGTGGACCGGCAATGACCGGCGCATCAGCGTCAGCAACGACGTGATGGCCGGCGTCACCGTCTTCCTCGACGACGCAGACGGCGCGCCGGTCGCCGCCTTCGGCACCGGCGGCGCGCAGGTCGTGGCCGACGCGGCCATGCCCACGCACGACCGCACGCCGCCGCAGCTGGGCTTCTTCACGTCACCGGCCTTCACCGTCGTCGTGGCCTACGGCAGCATGCAGGGGCCGACGCTGCACCTGCGCCAGCAACGCCTGCGCGCCAACGGCGCCAGTGCCGGCGCGCCGGTGGACCTGGTCACCTGCGATGGCGTGGCCAGCCATGGCTGGTACCTCTTCGTGAACGGCGTCGAGGCCTGCGGCGTGGCCATCTATCACCGCGTGGTCGGCGCCAACACCCAGGTGCTGTGCCGGCGCTTCAGCGCCGCCGGCGCGCCGTTGGCCGCCGAGGTCCTGGTCAGCAACGCCGCCGGCGAGGCGCGCAATGCCGTAATCGCGCGCCGACCCATCGCCATCAACAGCGCGCGGCGCGAGTACGGCACGGTTTGGCAGCACCGGGCGGCGGCGGCCAACCCGTTCGAGATCCACTTCAGCCGCATCGACCGGCTCGGCCAACCCATGGCCAATCCGCCGGTGGCCGGCGTCGTGCAGCCGGTGTCGGATGTCAGCGTCATCAACCCCGCCACGCCCGGCTGGAGCGCCGCGCGCGACGCCGTCGAGCCGCAGCTGGTGTCCACCTACCTGCACGAAGCCTGGACGCAACCGCCGCCGGCTGTCGTGCAGCCGCCGGAATGGAGCCCGTCCTGGGGCCTGGCATGGATCGGCGTCGAACCCGTCAGCGGCGTGCGCCGGCTCTACTTCACGATGCTCGACGAGAACGGCCGCCGCCTGGCCGTGCCGCAGCCGCCCCCGGCGGCCGGCGCGCTGCTGCCGCCGGTACCTGCGCCCATCCTCGCCTTTGGCAGCCCCACTGGCTTCGTGCAGGACTTCCGGCTAACGTGGAACGGCCGCATCTTCATGCTGGCCTGGACGGAGCAGGAGCTGGGCCGGCTCAAGCAGCGCTGCACGCTGATCAACCGCCGCGCCAGCCAGGACGCCTACGCGCTTCCGAGCGCCGCGCTGCTGCGCGCCACGCTCGTCAACGGCGCCACCAACCTCACGCCGGCCTCGCTGCCCGACCGCACGTCGGGCTACGGCTGGGGCCTGGTGAACCTGCGCCAGACGCTGGCGCCGGCGCTGCCCTTCACGCTGCAGGTCCGCGACGACTGCGCCTTGGGCCCCGGCCGGTCCGTGCGTTATGCCTTCACGCTGCCCGCCGGCACCGCGCTGCTGCGCGTGACGCTGACCTGGACCGACCCGCCCGGCCCCCAGCTGATGCGCCACCTGCACCTGACCGTGCGCGCACCGGTGCCGCCCGCGCCGGGCGTGCGCGCACAGTTCTTCGGCAACCTGTGGGACACGGCGCCCGGCCGCACCCACCTGTCACGCGCCGTCGCCCACCCACCCAGTGCGACCGACGTGCACGAGAACCAGCAACCCTACAAGCAGGTCGTCGTCGCCAACCCGACCGCCGGCGAGTACGAAGTCGAGGTCGCGGTCTCCGGCTTCGGCGCCGACCTGTTCAACCAGCAGAACCTCCAGCCCTTCGCCCTTGTGTTCGCCGGCACGGGGCCGGAGCAAAGGTTCAACCAGCCGGTGGCGGCGGTGGCCGGCGCGGCGGTCTACTGAGCCTCGCCTCCGATCGCTCGTTACACGTCGTCGAGCCGTCAGGCCCCTCAACCCACTGCACAGTCAATCACTGGGACTCGGACGCACCGACGCAAATGAAGAAGTTGACGGTGACGCAGTTCGGACGGACCTCATCGCCACCGAACTCTCCTGTCTGCCGCGACTCGTTGCGGTGCTCGAAGGAATGCGTCGTAACGCTGTCCACCCCGTCTACCGCGTCGTTTTGGATCATTTCAAGGCAGGTGTGGCTGTGTCGAGCAACCTGGAAAGCTTGAAACGTGCCCATCACCAGATCACCCTCGGCATTGCCACTCGCCTTGGAACGGTCATAGTTCCGCCCGCGAAGGAAGAGGCCGCGAAGGTCGGGCACGTTTGCCGAGACCAACTCCTCGTACCAGGTGCCGGTAACCGTACGACCGTCCGCCAACACCCAGTCCGGGCCGTAGACGCTTTGAAAGAAGGCCTCGTCCAACATGCTGGCGACAACCTCCCCAAACCGCTGGGGCATCGGCATGGTGCCAACAGCGGATGCGGCCATCGGTGATTCACCTTCAGCTCCCATTCGAATCTCCTAAGCGGTAAGCGAGCCAAGTCTCATTCATTTTCGGCCGGAGAAGACCAATCACCTCCATACGACTGATGAGACTTCCCAGACCACACCTGACGCGATGTGGAGCGGTCACTCAGCGTGCGGGGCGCCGAATGACCGGTACAGGAGGCAGCGGCCATCGATGCACCAAAACTGGATGTCAACAGCCAGCCTTCTTCTTCCAGCCGATCAGCTTCGGCTTTGGGCACTTGCTGTCATCCAGTCTGCGCTGACGGGAGACTCATCGTGGCCGGCAAGGATGGAAACTTCAGCTGGCTGAGTGGTCGAGTGTTGGCGGCCTTCCCGAAGGGCGTCTCGAACGACCCTTTTGGGAGCTCTATTTTGCTGCGCGTCCTCCACGGCGTCGGCGCGCAGCAGTACCTGACGCATTGCCTGGCCGATCCGCAGGCCAATCCGCGGATAAGCGTCCCTGCCGAGACGCGTGCCGGCGGCGCCCGCGACGGACGACAGACTTGGCTTGACCTGCGCTGTCGGGAAGACCTCAGCCCCTGCTACGTCCGCTCGCCGCCGTCGCCGGCACCGGGTGCAAAGCCGATCTGGGGTGCTACGGCTGTGCCACTCGGGATGCGTGGGACCTCCATCGAAATGAAAGGTTCTCGACGACCGAGCGGCTCGCCGTCGACGGAGATCTTGGCGTCGAGGCAGGACAGAGTGCCGATGCGGTTGACCAGCAACTCGGTCTGCTTGGCTAGAGCCTCGTCGATGCCTTCGACGTCGACGCCTTCCTTGGCGAGCGCATGCCGCAGCTTGACGACCTCCTTCAGTGCGGAGGTCGCGCCCCGCGTGCCGTACCTGAGGCGGCCCTCGTTGGTGTGGTTGCGATAGAGGAAGTCGACGCCCCCGGCAAGCACACGCCGCAAGGCGACGATGCCCAGCTTCTGCGCGACGACGCTGATGTCCAAGGAACCCGATTCCACCTTCAGCACCCTGAAGTCCACTTCCAGCTGAAACCCCAGCAGGATGCCGCGCACCGCCTCGCAGATGTCGTCGAACGCGCTCAGCTTGTCGGCCATCTGCCGCAGGCTGAACTCGCCGTCAAGGCGAACCTGCACCACGTCCTCGCCATCAGCGAGCGCGGCGGGCGCCAGCCGCGCGAGGGTGTCCTTCAAGTCCTGTTCGAGCGCCGAGAGACGCGTCGTCAGTCGATCTGCCGCCTTGGCGATCAGCGCTGTGTGCGCCAGCCATAGACTGACCCTTTTACGGCACTTCTGCCGACCGCCGACTGACCCGGCGATTTCAGTGTCGCTTGACGTTGCTGCTGGGCAACCGTCATCGGCGGCAGGGCAACTGAAGGTCGGCGCCCTGGGTCAATCTGGCGTCGGCGGCAACAATCCAAGGCGGCCTTTCGCGCGTACCGACGAGAACGCTACAAACTGGTGCTGAACTGGATTGCCGTGCCCCGGGTGATCCGCGATGCCGCGATCAACGCTTGGGCCCGGCTGCGCGGGTATCTGCGGCACGCCGAGGTAGCCAAGAAGAAGATGGTCAAGATCCACTTCGTTGGCGTCTGGGATACGGTGGCCGCCTATGGAATGCCCGTCGACGAACTCGCCATCTTCATCAACGCGATGGTCTGGCCGCTCGACATTCCGAACCGCACACTCAGCGATAGCGTGACAAACGCCGTTCACGCGTTGGCCCTGGCCGATGAGCGCTACATGTTCCACCCCAACCTCTGGGAGCCACGCAAGGGCGTCAAACAGGTCTGGTTTGCGGGCATGCATTCCGATGTCGGCGGCGGCTATGCGGACAAGGGCTTGGCACACGTTTCCCTGGACTGGATGCTGACCGAAGCGGCAAACGCCGGGTTGCGGCTGCTGAAGTCCGTCCGCACCCAGCAGCAGGCGCTGGCCGACGAGAACGGCCCCATGAATGATTCGCGCGGTGGCATTGCGGGCTACTACCGCTACAAGCCGCGCGACCTCGAGCCAGGCTCCGTTGTTCATGAGAGCGTGCTGCGGCGAATTCAGGTGGGTCAGGACGCATACGCGCCGATTTTGTTGCCTCCTGACTTCGAGATCATGGGCTTTGACGGTGCCGTGCGTCCTGGGCAAGCGCTTAACGGCTTCGACCTGAAGGCATATGCAGCTGGCCGCGACCGGGTCATGAATCGTGTCTGGCTGCGCCGCGGCATCTACTTTTCGACGCTGGCATTCACGCTGGTGCTGCTCCTGCTCCTGCTGCCGCTGCTGCGGAGCAGCATCCATGGCAATGCACGTGCCAGGCATTCAGCGCTGGCCTTCGGCTGGCTCGGAGGCCGGCATGCCGTCCTCATCAATCGAATGCACCTCTTTCGTCGTACCGGATGCCTTGGCACGCTCGGCCAGTCGCGTATAGAAGGCCGCCACCTCGCGCAGGTCCTGCTCGTCGAGCGATTCGATGCCGATCATCCGGTTGCTTGCCGACCTGTGTGCCGCAAGGAGTTCGTTGAGCTTCAGGTGCAGCGCCACGCTGTCCTTGTTCTGGCTTTGCTGGATCAGGAACACCATCAGGAAGGTGACGATGGTCGTGCCGGTGTTGATGACCAGCTGCCACTTCTCGGAGTAGGCGTTGAGCGGCCCCAGTGCCGCCCAGATCAGCACCGTGACAAGCGCGGTGCAAAACACGATGGGCGTGCCACACCAGCGCGTGGCTGCGGAAGCAAAGTGATCGAACGCCGTGAGGACCCGGGAACGTCGGGCATAGGTCGCGCTGCTGGTGCTGGGCATTGAGCCCAGCGGTCCAGCGTCATCTGGCGTTGCGGTCTGGGTAGGAACCGTCATGAGCTTTCTCCAACGGGTTGCAGACTGCCCCCTTGTCAAACGGCGGGCGGGTCGGTCTCTCGCTCGGGATGGCGGTGTCGCGCCAAGCCCTTGATCAGGCTCTGTGCGCCGGCGGCTGCATCGGCAGTGATGGTCAAGCCGGGGTCAGGCTCGCCGTTCGGGAGCACCGTCGCGACGCCGGCAATGTCGAGCAGCTGCGCTGCTGTGCCCAGCGCCAGGATGGGCTTGCAGTGGCGGTACTGGTCGCGAATTGCGTCCATCGCGTGGCCGTCCCACGAGAGCGCGGCGACCGCCGGCTCTCCGTCCGGCAGCACCAGGCCGTCGAACAGGAAGCCGGGTTCGTTCTCGGTCGACGCATCAGCTTCAATGGCGACGCCATCGGCTGTGGCGACCGGCCCGATGCGCGGGCCGACGAAGCGCGGCACGGCGCCGGCCTTGAGCAGCCGTTCGTGCACCTCGACGACGCTCTGGCCCACACAACCCTCGGCGACCAAGATTGCGACCTTGCGCCCCTTGATCGATCCGTCTCCCGGTCTCGCGGTCAGCGACAGTGGCGGCGACGTGCGGACTTCCGGCTTGATCTTGCGATCGTGCGCACGCGGCATGGGCTCCGGCAGCGGGTTCATGTTCAGTCCCTGCGCCACGTTGGCGGCGAGGTCCTCCGACGCGTTGCGCAGCATGGATACGACGCGCTGGCGAATTGCCGGCACCGTCACCTTGCTGAGTTCGAAGCGGAATGCCGCGGCGATGTGGGCCTGCTCAACGGGCGTCTGGCTGTTGAAGAACAGCGCGGCCTGGTTGAAGTGTTCGGCGAACAGCTCCGGCTTGGCTCGCACCTTGGCCTGGTCTTCGCGGGCGCGCAAGCGCGCAGCCACTGAGGTGAAGCCCTGGGCCGCGCCGGCCTGGAAGGGGCAGCCACCACCCAGCGAATTCGGCTCGTAAGCGACCTTGCCGCGGTGGATGGCCTGGCGATGCATGCCGTCCCGCTGGTTGTTGTGCACCGGTGCGATCGGCGAGTTGATCGGGATCTCGTGGAAGTTCGGGCCGCCGAGGCGGCTGATCTGGGTGTCCACGTACGAGTGGATGCGCCCGGCCAGCAGCGGGTCGTTGGAGAAGTCCAGCCCGGGGATGATGTTGGCCGTGCAGAAGGCGACCTGCTCCGTTTCGGCGAAGAAGTTGTCCGGATTGCGGTTCAGCACCATGCGGCCCACGGGCTGGATGGGGACCAGTTCCTCCGGGATCAGCTTGGTGGCGTCGAGGATGTCGAAGCTGAACTTGTCGGCCTGCTCTTCTGTGAAGACCTGCAGACCCAGTTCGTACTCCGGAAAGGCGCCGCTCTCGATGCGCTCCCACAGGTCGCGACGGTGGTAGTCGGGGTCGGCGCCGGAGATCTTCACGGCCTCGTCCCAGCACAGCGAATGCGTGCCGGCCTTCGGGGTCCAGTGGAACTTGACGAACACC
>Ga0307515_10009460_pt1 | contig 18835 bp, 10 predicted proteins | sample 17_EM_MG_FD_194513 | JGI IMG/M metagenome (GOLD analysis project Ga0307515, IMG submission 194513) | Populus trichocarpa ectomycorrhiza microbial communities from riparian zone in the Pacific Northwest, United States - 17_EM | ecosystem: Host-associated > Plants > Roots > Unclassified | place...
CTGCGCCTATTGACTGGCTTGACCTTGTAGCCTGGATGACATGATTGGTTTCGCATGGTATCCGTGATCAATGCTCGAACGCCTCTCAGTTTCATTGCGTCACTCATCACCTAAATCATTTTGCTTACGGCCCTGTTTACCTGGCTAGGTTTGTGATGCTGCCGCAATTCTGGAATGGATGAGACGAACGGTGTCTCGGCTTAAACGTTCGAGTTTCATGCGAAAAATCCTTTTTCTTCGATGTCTATAATTCGGGCTACACGTCCAAACCTCATGGTAAGGTACCGTAAATGCTTGCTTATTGTAGCCGTCGATGTCTCACAATCGGTGACGGTATGCTAGCCTCGAGCTGAGTATTCACTGGATATTTTCTTTTAGTTCATCATGTAACATAACAGTTTAGCTCGGCGTGGGCAATAAAAGACCACAGAGTTAATGATATATTTTCTCTACTCCAAGTGCCGCCCAGTATCCTCTGACTATGGCTCACTCAGCTTTTCCCCAGTCCATGCAAGAAGTCCTCGAGATGCTTCCCCTACCCAACAGCGATGCTTCCCAAGTGAATGATTGGTCTGACACGTGACTTTGAGAAATTCTGTTGGGTAATGCACATCAAATACAAACATGTAGCGGCCAATGTAAGCCAGCATCTCTCGGAGGCGGCCGTTTGAAAACCATATGTGACATTTAGTTTATGTTGTCCTCTGATTGGCTAGATGAAGATCTCCAAACGCATCTCGATCCGTAGCGGAATTTTATCCCCGTGATTCGCTCCCCAAGCAAAGGCCCCTCACGATTAGCGTTGCGGCCATCGCCGTCCTGCGCCAACGGCGAAATGGAGGATACAGGTCGGGACGTAAAGCTCTAGGTGATAAGGCCGAATGATGGCAGTTTGTCTTCCTTCTCATTCGTCTGATCTTGATCTTTCTTTTCCTCCGGGCTATTTCTTGCCGCTGCTCGATCATCTGGCCCATATCTTACATACTTGCCCCACCCCCGTTCATCTCACAGCTGTAGGGCAGCTTTTTGAAGGGTTTTCAGGGCTATTCCTTTGCGCATGAAGATTGTGTAGGAGCTACTCATTATTCACGGCTTTCTGAATACTTGCAAAATGGCTCCTGGAATAGTCGAGCCCACCGTGCCAGCTGAGTCGATGCGGTCCCTAATCTCGGTGACTGAGAGCTACGATGATACCCTACGCTTTTATCTGAATGGCACCAAAGTTGTGCTAGACTCCGCCGACCCCGAAGTGACCTTACTTGAATATCTCAGAGGCATTGGACTTACCGGAACCAAACTGGGCTGCGCAGAAGGCGGTTGCGGTGCCTGCACAGTTGTATGTATATACGCAGCCCCTCTGTCCATTGGACGCCTAATTAATAAGATATTCTAGGTTGTATCGCAATACAATCCTACCACTAAGAAAGTATACCATGCCTCCGTTAATGCTTGTCTTGCGCCACTAGTCAGTGTGGATGGCAAGCATGTCATCACAGTTGAAGGAATTGGGAATGTGAAGCAGCCACACCCTGCGCAGGAGAGAATTGCGAAGAGCAATGGCAGCCAGTGCGGCTTTTGCACCCCTGGAATTGTTATGGTCCGTAGAGCCCCTACGCCGTATAGAATACAGCTAACACCGACTTCAGAGCTTGTATGCGCTCCTACGAAACGACCCGAACCCCACCGAACACGATGTCGAGGAAGCATTCGATGGCAACTTGTGCAGGTGCACGGGATACAGGCCAATACTGGATGCAGCACAGAGCTTCAGCGTGGAGAGGGCATGTGGCAAAGCTACAACAAACGGAGGTAGCGGATGCTGTATGGAAAATGGCAGTGGTGGCGGGTGCTGTAAGAACGGAGCCAATGGCGAGGAGTCTGAGCCAATCAAGCGGGTTACGCCGCCTGGATTCATCGAATACAATCCAGAAACCGAACTTATCTTCCCGCCGGTGCTTCGCAAACACGAATTTAAGCCATTGGTATTTGGCAATAAACGCAAGAGATGGTATAGGCCAGTCACCTTACAGCAACTCCTCGAGATTAAGAGCGCCTACCCTTCCGCCAAGATTATTGGAGGCAGCACAGAGACGCAGATTGAGATCAAGTTCAAAGCGATGCAATACAGTGCTTCGGTCTTCGTTGGCGATATAGCTGAGCTAAGGCAGTATTCTTTCGAAGAAGACTACCTGGAGATCGGCGGAAATGTCGTTCTAACCGACTTGGAGAAGATCTCCAAAGAGGCTATTGAACACTACGGAGCAACGCGTGGACAGCCGTTCGAAGCGATCCTTAAGCAGATCAGATACTTTGCAGGCAGGCAAATTCGCAACGTTGGTACACCGGCCGGAAATCTTGCAACGGCTTCGCCAATCTCTGATCTGAACCCCGTATTCGTCGCATCGAACTCCATTCTGATTGCCAAATCCCTGGACAAGACAACCGAGATTCCGATGTCTGAGTTCTTCAAGGGCTACCGAGTTACAGCTCTGCCACCTGATGCTGTAATTGCAAGCATACGGATACCAGTTGCTGCTGAGACCGGGGAGTATATGAGAGCTTATAAGCAAGCAAAGAGGAAGGACGATGATATCGCCATTGTTAATGCTGCTCTACGGGTTTCTTTGGACGAGGAGCATGTTGTGGAAAGTGTTGATCTAGTGTATGGCGGTATGGCTCCCATTACTATCCCTGCCAGGAAAGCAGAAGAATACCTTGAGGGCAAAATATGGACCGATCCTATGACTCTGGAGGGCGTCATGAATGCCTTGGAAGAGGACTTCGACCTCCGGTTTGGCGTTCCAGGAGGTATGGCCACATATCGTAAATCACTTGCCCTTGGATTTTTCTACAAATTCTACAACGAAGTTCTTGCCGAGACCAAGGCCGAAGACGTTGAAGTTGACACTCAGGCTATTGGAGAAATTGAACGCATGATTTCTATAGGTGAGAAGGACCACGGAGCTTCCGAAGCCTACACTCAGAAGATTCTTGGCTCGGAACGCCCACATGTTGCTGCCATGAAGCAGTGTACTGGAGAGGCCCAGTATACCGATGACATTCCTGTCCAGAGGAACGAGCTGTACGGCTGCCTGGTGCTCTCGACGAAGGCACGTGCAAAACTTCTTAACGTCGACCCATCCGCGGCTCTAGACCTCCCTGGTGTTATGGACTGGGTTGATCACAATGATTTACCGAACCCGGAGGCCAATTGGTGGGGCGCTCCTTGTTGCGACGAAGTCTTCTTTGCAGTCGACGAGGTTTTCACTGCCGGCCAGCCCATTGGCATCATACTCGCGGATTCGGCGAAGAATGCGGAAGCTGCTGCACGTGCCGTCAAAATTGAGTACGAAGAACTTCCGGCAATCTTCACAATCGAAGAGGCAATTGAAAAGGAAAGCTACTTCGATCATCACCGCTACATTATCAAGGGAGACGCCGAGAAGGCATTTGAGGAGGCGGATCATGTCTTTACTGGCGTCGTAAGGATGGGAGGTCAAGAGCACTTTTATCTCGAGACTCAGGCTTGCGTCGTAGTTCCGAAACCTGAGGATGGCGAGATGGAAGTATTTAGCAGTACACAGAATCCTTCAGAAACGTGAGTTTCATCCTTTCCGATTCTCAAATATTTGTTTAACATCATCATAGGCAAGCGTACGTTGCTCAAGTCACTGGTGTGGCGGCGAACAAGATTGTCTCTAGAGTTAAGCGCATGGGTGGAGGTTTTGGAGGCAAAGAGACTCGTTCCGTTCAGCTTGCTGGTATCTGCGCGGCAGCAGCAAAGAAGACTCGCAGGCCGGTACGATGCATGCTCAACAGAGATGAGGACATCTTGACTTCTGGCCAACGACATCCATTTTTGGCGAGATGGAAAGTTGCTGTCAACAGCGATGGAAAACTTCAAGCACTGGATGCGGACGTCTTTGCCAACGGCGGATGGAGTCAAGATCTTAGTGCAGCTGTCTGCGACAGAGCTCTTTCGCACAGCGATGGAGTCTATATGATCCCTAACGTCCACGTTCGAGGAAGGATAGCCAAAACGAACACGGTCTCCAACACCGCTTTCCGTGGTTTCGGTGGACCCCAAGGAATGTTTATTGCCGAGAGTTATATGTCTGAAGTGGCAGACCATCTCGGCATGCCCGTTGAGAAGTTCCGCGAGATCAACATGTACAAGCCCGGAGAAATCACACACTTCAACCAAGAGCTGAAGGACTGGTTTGTTCCGCTCATGTACGAGCAGGTCCAGGAGGAGTCCGACTACGCTCGGCGCCGTGAAGAAGTTGATGAGTTCAACAGAACACACAAATGGAACAAGCGTGGCTTAGCTCTCATCCCGACAAAATTCGGTATCTCTTTTACTGCTCTTTTCCTTAACCAGGCCGGTGCCCTTGTTCACATTTACCATGATGGCTCGGTTCTTCTCGCTCATGGTGGCACTGAAATGGGCCAAGGCCTCCATACCAAGATGACCATGATAGCTGCCGAAGCCCTCAAAGTACCCCAAGACTCCGTCTTCATTTCTGAAACCGCCACCAATACTGTCGCTAACACATCTTCAACTGCTGCCTCCGCTTCCTCCGATCTTAACGGGTACGCCATCTGGAACGCCTGCGTGCAATTGAACGAGCGCCTAGCACCATACCGCGAGAAATTCGGGCCAGACGCAACCATGAAGCAGCTCGCACACGCCGCCTACTTCGACCGCGTCAATCTATCTGCCCAAGGCTTCTACCGCACGCCGGACATCGGCTACGTCTGGGGCCCCAACACGGGCCAGATGTTCTTCTACTTCACGCAGGGTGTCGCGGCTGCCGAAGTCGAGATCGACACGTTGACGGGCGACTGGACGTGTCGACGCGCCGACATCAAGATGGACGTGGGCAGGTCCATCAACCCGGCTATCGACTACGGCCAGATCGAGGGCGCGTTCGTGCAGGGCCAGGGACTGTTCACGACCGAGGAGTCGCTGTGGCATCGGGCTTCTGGGCAAATCTTTACGCGCGGGCCGGGCGCGTACAAGATTCCTGGATTTAGGGATGTGCCGCAGGTGTTCAATGTTAGTTTGCTGAAGGATGTGGAATGGGAGAATCTGAGGACGATTCAGAGGAGTCGCGGCGTTGGTATGTTGATCATTGCCCCCTTTTCCTTCCGTACCCCTTCATCCAACAGATGGATGGGAAAAGAATACAAGAGGTTGGACTAATAGTTGTATCGCAGGCGAGCCACCCCTCTTCATGGGCTCCTCCGTCTTCTTCGCCATTCGAGATGCGCTCAAGGCCGCGCGTACCGAGTTCGGCGAGGAGGAAGTGCTGAGCTTGCGCAGCCCGGCTACTGTTGAGCGCATCAGAATTTCGTGCGCGGATCCGATCATCAGGCGGGCAGCTGTTGAACCGAGAGAGGGCGAGAAGAGCTTTTTCATTTCCATCTAGGGGGGAGTTGTAAAATGAGGAGCAGAATGGGAATTGAGAGAGTGGAGTTGGATGAAGTTAGCTCCGGGGAGAACGGGTTCTTTTGCTTGAATCGACACGTGGCGATGAATACGGTCATGGCCGAAAGAGCGAGTGATGTTTGTACTTTTGCGTCAATGGAAGCTCGATGTTTATATACCACTAAATGCATGCTCAATCCACTCTGACTGCATTGCTTTCTGCTGAGAATGAGAGTAACGTTATCACTTAACCCGCCAACGTCCATCGAGTATGTGGTCCGTGCGGAACACTAGAATCACAAGTCATATAGATTTAATCAATATAATACCAGTGGAGTTTGAAATGCCTCTCCTCCTTCGATCTTACATCTGCTTGATATACGCGTTGTTCCGAAACACATGATCTACCTTGTGTCAGCTTCTGTGTCTTATTGAGCTGACTCCTCGCTTGACCAGATTCCACCCGTCCATTCAGAGACATGAAGTTCCTACCAACTATATCCGGCGATACCGCATCGGAAGCATCATTTTCTTGGGCGTCTCGTGTGTTAAGTAATTGCCTCAAGAGCCACAATAGATGCAATCGAAATGCCATCACCGAACTTCTAGCTCGGGTCCTCGGCCTTGACCCTCCAGGAGAAGCGGTCAGCGTGAAACTTTTTGAGTCCTCAGGTACTTCAGCTCGCTATGCTTGTCTTAGCCATTGCTGGAGAAAGGCTAGATCAATCACCACTAAGCGCAGAACTCTTGCTTCACATTGCCATGGCATAGCTTGGAAATCGCTCCCAAAGACGTTTCAGGATGCCATATACAGACGACTGGAGGAAAGAGTCGGCCAGGATGGCGTCTATATATCAGAACTCGTATATTACCATTGCCGCCACAAAATCTGCGAATGATCACGGAGGCTGCTTTTCTGCCGCATCGCCCCTCGATATCGATTATCCACTCTCAACGAAATCGTCCGACAAGCTCTCCGAAAGGACGCCTCATCAAATTTATGTTCGTGGAAAAGTTCTTCACTTTGATGACACGCAAGACCTCAACTCTTCCACAGCGTACCCTTTTTTGACGCGCGGGTGGATTTACCAGGAACGGCTGCTTGCTCATAGAGTACTGCACTTTTGCCAGAAAGAGCTCGTATGGGAGTGCAGGAGTTTAGCGGATGCAAGTGCTCTTGCTTCAACCCGGTCATTAGCCCGACTTTCAAGTCATCGAGAAGTGGGCCATAACGAAGCCCTCAGTAAGCGACGAGGTGTCCGAAACTGTAAATGACATTCCAGTTCCCAGAGTCACAACTAGAGACAGACGCATCGCCAGAGTCTTCTCATGAGCAAATGGATACAATCTGGTGGGTATTCATACGGCCACTGGCAATGGGTTTGATGCTGGCGCTGTAGTCACAGCAATGGGGCACAAAATAGTTAGCGAATACTCACATCTTGCGCTTTCAGTCGAGTGCGATTGTCTACCAGCCTTTGCAGGATTTGCACGGCAAACCGAAACTTACAAGACAGGCAAATATCTAGCCGGGTTGTGGGAAGATTCGTTGGCTGAAGACCTGCTATGGAGAGTTGATGAACCGCTTCAAGGTCGGTCTCAGAGGAGGCCAAAGTCGTATCGAGCACCCACGTGGTCGTGGGCCTAGTAAATGGTAAGGCATCTTTCTGGGCGGATAAGTTGCGCGACTGCCAGCTCAAGATATTGAAAACTGAGTGTACGCCCGTTCGTGGCACAGATTACTTTGGTAAGTAGCTAGTGGCTGTATCGAGGTTCTGGGGGATTTAACGGTGGCGAGTCTACTATACACTGAGCTTAACGACAGGGCGGTAGATTCTCAACATTACAAACTGGTCGTCATGGGTAAAGTTGTTCCTTTCTTCGCTGACTACTACTTATACGGAGAAGACAAGGGCCATCTGCGGGATAACGAAGAAGTGTATTGTTTAGGAAATTTCGGTGGAGAGCGATTCATCGCATCGCTGGTGATTCGGAAGCTTGGGTGTTGTTCTGAGTATGAACGGATCGGAATTGCTGCGCGGCCTCTTTCTTCGAAAGTTCGTGTCAGAATCACTGTTAGAGGGTACAGATCTTGCCGACTCCCGCCGGCTCCCGCCCACTCCCAAGGATCGTATTGGTTTGAAGCACGATTCACGAAGATCGGTTGATGCCACATTGAAGATCCTCAACAGTCAGACGGCTCTACACAACAAGCATTCGGTAGGACCTGCGGTTATCATATTCTCCGTAAACGGAGATGGAGGTGAGCAGCCATCTCAAACCCCGCATTTGGACATAGAGTTGGCCATGGGTTTGTGGTGCGACAAGTTCTCGTTGTAGAAAGATCAATAGCCGAGAGTCCTAGAGACATTGCTCCTCATTACTCAATCCATCTACCGTCGCTCTGACCTTGATTATATGCATTCAAGGTCGCATAGCTTCAGCCCAGCGTTGGAAGCCCGCAGGCCTGTCAAAACTACGACTGAGAACATTTCCTTCATATGCCCTCTCCTATCAACGTGCCTTTGTATTGTGGTCATTCTTGGCTTGTATTCTTCGCTGGTGTGAGGAAATCGCGATGGGTTTTGCGGTTGAGTAGGCGGCGATGAGGAGCTGCAACCGCAGGTTGGAATGTGATGATAGTTTGGCGTCATGGGCAAGCAGCGTAGGACTCGCACGGGCATTCTAAAGTAAGGAGTGGTCTTTAATAACATGTTAGTTGGTTCCTATGCGTTGAAGGTTGAGTACAGGACAGATTACAAGAGAAAGCTCGCTGTCCGTTTGTAGAGCATACGCGTTTTCTCACCACCCGCCTGAGGAATAACACGCCGTTCAAAAGACGAGTCTTCAGACTTCAAGGCACAGAAAGCTGCACTGCAGAAGGCTCCAACGCCCTACTTTACGAATCAGCCGGAATGTCACTTAAACTTCATTTTGGCATACGCTTCACGAATAGCACGAGAGCAGTGGGACGCAAGCATTGTCATTTATATTCAGAGCTGCTTAGACAAGCTCATCAGTATTTAAGTGTACACCGGGCGTAAAACACCAACCTCATCCAACACTAGCAGCGAAAAATCTCTTCCTCGACCTCCCACACAAGGTGCAAGCGTCAACGAAAAGACAAATAGAGATCAGAAGGGGTCCAAAGATTCCCACCCGATCCGAAGACCGAGTGAAGCGGTCATGGTTGTAGTTTTCAACTAGCAAAAACGCAATCTCGGACGAATCCTCACTGATATGCGTAAAACCCATGCACTAGGATGAAGAAAAAAAAGAGAGGGAACTGGGGGAGCAGGCGAGATTATATACTTGACTGCCAAGCCACTAGAGATGGCTGCCCGTTAAGCGAGATGATGCACGTGAGCGGGAGATGCGGTGCATTCTTTACCGTTTTCTTCCGTCTTTTCTTAAGGTTTCTTCATTTAACGTAGGTAACGGGGTTTTGACCGTTCCCTGGGTTATGATCACGGTAGCAGACCGCTTTCTTCTACCGCTTCAAGAGTAAACAATCGACTTTCTCAGGAGTTATTTACCCTCAGCATTTTGGCGAATTTTGGTGGCCACGGCTGCGGGGGTGGTTGTTTTGCTTTCCGAGTCGGTAGAATTGAATACTAAGTCGGTGGAACAAAGTCTACGTCATCAGAAGTATGATTGAAGGCATGGTTGAGTAATATATATTAACTGAATGTATGTAGGTAATACGCGTGCTTTTGATTCTGGTGTTTTGGTGTTCTGCGCACGGTCCAATTTTGGTAGGAAGGGATAGCTTTACTACGATGCAACGGCTCTAAAATCTAAATCTACAACACTAAAAACAAGCTCTAAGCCACTGATTTTACACCGGCAAAACGAAACTTGGGAAGAGATTCGAGCAGTAAAGTTGCTGCCAAGAGTTACTGTCCGGATCTTGGTCGTCAAAGAATGATCTTTTGTCTATCCTTGCCTATTAATACTTAAATACCAACACTGGCGTTTCTAACACAGAGCCAAGGATGTAGGCGTCATATCGGAACTCAGCCGCGCGTTACACGGAACCTTTCTACTCCCTAAACTTCACACTTCAATTCCATTCTCCATCTACGTTCTCTAAGTTCATTCTTCAAACACCTGTTTCAAAATTCGTTCTTCACACACTTCATTCTTCAAACAATGAGCATGCTTTACACTCCGCTCGACTCAAAGCGTGAAATACGACTCCTGCGACTTCACGCTCGACCCTCTCCCTCAAAGGCGTCTTCAGTTCAAGCTGAGAAGAATGTCCCAATCTATTGCGACCTCTATCCTGTTGCATTCTGCGAAGCTAGGAACCAAGGATACGAAGCACTGTCTTACACCTGGGGAAACCCAGAGGAGCCCCTATCCATACTGGTAAACAAGAGAGAGGTGCCCGTAACAAGAAACCTCCATGTCGCCTTAAAGCATCTCCGCGAGGAGACTAGTGACGTAGTTCTATGGGTGGATGCGCTTTGCATTAACCAGACGGACGACGTGGAGAAGAGTGAGCATATCAACTTGATGACAGAAATTTATGCCCATGCCAAAAATACGAGAGTATGGCTCGGGCCGGCAGACGACACCAGCGACGAGATCATGATCCAGCTTGCGCAGATCGGGAAGACTGTCATTGACCGTGGAGCCTTCGACCTCTTCATTAGAATGACTACTCTATCGATCAAGGATCGAGACGGTGCCGTGCACGCTGAGGACCAAGCCACGAAGCTCGTTGAAGATATGCTCGACAAGTCTCTCCTCCAGATTAAAGACTCACTTCGTCTCCTTACGGGAGTCCGCGATCTCTTGTCGCGTCCTTACTGGAGTCGTGTCTGGATCTTGCAGGAAATCGTTGTTTCTCGTAACGTCGAAGTGTACTGTGGCAAACTGAAAATTGGATTCGCATTTCTGCACGCCGCCATGCTGTATATCATTTACATGCAGACCTTTCTCTCCACTGAACTTGTGAAGCCGCTAACAGCCTTATTGGAAGCTTCAGCCGATGGAAATTTCCCACCAGACTGCGAATTAAAAGCACAATTTGACTCTGTCAACTCCGCCGAGATACCGCCATCCGCAAGTCTTGTTTCAGGAATGCGACTACAATATCATGACCCTGCTCTAGATAACGGCGAGGCGAAACCTAACCTCATCCAACTTCTTGCCCGGATTCGTGTGGGGAGAGAGGCCTGATGAACTGGATCTGAGGATAAGAGAATGAATAAATCTATCGAATCTATCTACGACGTATATAGGCCGCCTTATATAGGCCTATACCTACGGAGTCATAGGTGGTTGCTTACGGACGTCGTCCAAAAAGGAACCAAAGGGAATCTGCTTATGTAAGCAGGCAATGAACGTGGAGGACTCTTCCAGAACCATCGTCACACCCCCTAGTACTCCACCAAAACAGAAGCAGATCCTTTCTAAATCAGTATTAAACTTGTTAATATACAAAAGAAACACCTCATAATCCTCTGAGTGTATTATAGGTCCTATTTAACCTCTCCCTAAGCTATAATCGATTGCCCGTCACAAGCTCTATATCGTTCTCATCCCCCATTTAAAAGTCGTTAGCATGGGTTAGAGTTGTTAAATGGCGTACCCTCTGAGGTTTTGCCGACCTATATACAATTTCCTACTTAGGTTTAGTGTCTATATTACATTAAATGAGGCCTAGCTGCTTAACAAAGTTCCTAAACTAAGCCGTCGTTAGTGGCTTTATAAGACCGTTTGCTACTATACTGCTTATAGGAACGTACTATAGGTGGATTACGCTGCTTTAAACCTTGTTATAAATGTAGTACCAGTATAGCTTAAAGTGCTTAGTACGCGCGTGGTAGTCGTCACTTTTTACAAGGCTAATAGCTAGTTAATTGTCGCCATATAAATATATCGGTAGTAGATCCTTTCTGGTGTAGCCTAAATTAGTAAGCAATTAATAAAGCTATAAGGCTTCCTTAGCCGCATGCGTTATTGCTATATATTTAGCTTTTGTAGTAAAGGTTATAAGAATTAACTACTTGCTTAACTTGTGTAAAACTAGGCCACCAGCTAACTTATAGATATAGCCAGAAGTTAACTTCCTATCAACCGCATCTATAAACGCTGCGTCGCTATAGCCGTGTAGCTATAGGTCAGGTATATTACCTAGTATACTTCCACTATACTCCCTATTGCAATTAGGGGTAGTATAGTCCGTAGCTAATGCCTCGGCGAAGGCTTTCGGAGATGGCTACTGCCCTTAGGGTAAGCCGAATTCTATGCCTAAGTTAATCGTCCCTGCATAGTAGGCGAGTATTTGCATCGCGGCGTCTATATATAGTTCGGTAGGGTTGTATAGGAACTAACAGAGCTTCCCTATAGCCTAGGCTATATTAGGTTGAGTCTAATTACATAGATACAGTAGAGAGCCTATTAGTGATTAATACCGTTTTACCAGCTCCGGCGGAGCTTAATTCTTAAGCTTGCGTGGCTTAAAGTCTACTATAGAGGGGTGAATTGGTGTAGAGGCTGGTGCGTAATTATCTATATGGAATATATATAGGATCTTCCTAATATAGGCGTCCTGTACTAGTCGAATTGAGCGCGCCTATTAGTTCCTTATAATTTAAATACCTAGGTAGTACGCAATTAGGCCTAAGTCTTTTACTTTATACTTATTCCTAAGTACTTCTTTAAGTAGTTTAATTATCTATATATCTCATCCAATTAAGATAAGATTATTAACGTAGACGGTAATAATTTAGCCGCTTTGCTAGCTGACGAAGACGTATGGGTTAGCTAGAATTAGCATATATTTAAGGGTAATAAGGAAGCTCTTAAGCTCCTTATACTAAAGATGTGGGGCCTGCTTAAGACCGTAAAAAGCCTTAAGCAGTAGGCCCACAAAAGTAACGCCGCCCTTTTAATACTAGCGGTATCCTTCTAGCAGCTAAATATAGATATTTTTACGGTTAAGCTTCCCATTAAGGAAGGCCGTAATTATATCTAAGTGCTCGCACTCTAAATCGTATACGGTAACTAGGGCCATTAGTAGCTTAAATATACTAGGTTAAACGACGCTTGCGAACATGTCGCCGTAGTTAATTCCTAGGCGCTGCTTATTACCGCGTAATACCAGCCATGCTTTTTATCTAAATAGGACGTTATTCTTATTAAATTTGTATATAAAGACCTATTTAATAGGTAGAGCCTTAGCTCCGGGTAGAAGTTTAACAATCTTAAATAAGATATTAACTATTTAAGACTTCTATTCCTTATCTGCCGCAGCCTTCTACTCTTTCTTAAATATTAAATTTATGGCTTCCTTCTAGTTCCGTGGCTCCGGAGGTAGTCCCTTAGTTATTCTTGTCTACTAAGGCTGCAATAGAGTACTTGCGAATGTATAGGCGAAGGACGGGGTAAGGTAGGTAGCCTTTATGGCCGGCTCCTTCCTTCCAGTTCTATAGAGTACGCTATAATTAAGCCGTGGCTTTAACCGTGTATAAGTGTTCGCTATAGGTTTAGGTTTATTATCTAAGTACTTAAGCAGAATCTGCTCTAGATCCTCCTAGTAGATATTCCTTAGGGGAGTTACTTCCTAACGGAGGTGTCCTCCTAGATTAGGTAGCTCTTGCTAGTCAAGACCTACTTGTTCATCGTCAGTAAGAGGAGGTCAATTAAGCTGTGGTGCGATATCGTAATCGCCAGAGGTACCCCCTGACTGAGAGTTACCCCCCGACTGCGAGGCTCGAGAGACCTTATCTGCCTCCTGCAGTGACCAAGAGACCTCACTTCCTTCCTACGGTAACTGAGAGACCTCTAGTGTAGTATCTTCGGTAGGAAGTTCCTCAAGTAGTATTTAGTAGATATCATCGTCGCCACCTTCTTCTTTACTAATTAGTGTAGTAAGAAAGGTTCCTAATTCGTTAAAGGTAACGCTGCTTAATTAAACAACCCTATTCTTATAAGGTAAATAAACGCGATATATATATAAGCCTTTATAGCTAACTAATTATCCCTTCTAAGCTTTTATAATAAACTTATTACCCTATTATCGCTAAGGGTCTTTTTTATTAATAAGGATATAGGCGGGATAGCTATAGATCTTCTAGTTAGTGTACGTAATTATAGAATTGGTGTCGCTTAGGGTAAGAGCTATTGCTTAAGCGGGCGGAGCTTTGTCCTTATTAACTGATATAGGCAATATATTAAGCCCATATATAGCTACCTTAGCGACTTTAGGCTAGAGCTTTAGTGGCAATTAAGTCTCAATTAACATTACCCTAATCCTTTCTTTAACTAGGTAATTAGCCTTCTCTACTATTCTATTTTGGTGTATAGTGTACGGGGTAGAGGCCTTAGTGACTATACCTTCGTTCTTAAAGAAATTGGTTATATCCTTACTAAACCACTTAGCAGCTCCATCCAATTAGAAGCAGCCAATTGTTATCCCTATTTAAGTCTTAATTATATAGACGAACTACTTTAAGGTAGAGGTTGCGGAGCCTCTATTTAATATATAGTAGATCCATCTAAAGCGTATTTAGTTATTAGTAAATAGTACCTAGTACTTCTTACCGTAGAGGCCTTCGTATTTTAATGGCCTAACTATATTAACGTGCACCTTATCAAATATGCAATTGCTATGTCGTTAAGGGCGTCTTAATATTTACTTCTTAGCTTTTCTAAGGTAACAGTCCTTGTAGTAAAATGGCTTATCCTTAGTAACTATAATCCCCTTTATACTTCTAGCAAGGAGACGTATCTAGGCAAAAGAAAGGTGTTATAGTCTCTTATACTAAGTCTCTATAGTAGCTTTAGTAAGCACGCCTTTCTTATAGAGGCGCAATTATACGGTAGCTAGAGCCATTGCGAAAGGAACCTCTATAGGGTTATCTACTAATATAAACGTATTAAGTCCGTTAATATATAGGATATAGGCTATTTCTGCCCAATCTTTAACAAGGTTAATTATATTATAGAGACCGTTAAAGAAGGCTCCCTTTTCTTATAGAACACTAAGCGAGATAATATTTGTAAAGAAGTTAGGACAGTAATACACTTTAGTAAATATAATTATATAGGCTAAGTGGTTAGTTTGGGCAACTATAAGCTCAACTAATCCAACGCCAATAGCCTTTATTAGGCCTCCTCCCGTCTAGATTTAAATAGGTTTAATTTCCTAATACTAAACAAACTTCCTAATATCGTTGCCTATGTAAATATTTAAGCAACTATCAGCTATCTAGGAGTCCTTAATATTCGTTCCTAAAGCTATAGTTACTAGCCCAATAACCTACGTAGTAAAGATTAATCTAGTTACCAAATTAGTAGCCTAAGAGGGGCAATTGAATGTCCCCTTAGAGGCCTTATTTATATTTAAGGCTGCTCCATCACCTAAGCGCGGAGATTATCTCTCTCTAGGTCTCTACTATTCGGGCCTTAGGTAGGCATGCTTTATCTAGCAGCCTTCCTCGCCACCTAGATGACCTTGCTTGCACTATCTACACCTATTTAAAGCATCCTTAGCAGGACCTTAATTACCTAATAAAGCACTACGACCGGCTCCTCCGCCGCCTCTACCGCGGCTATTACTACAACTATATCCGTTGCCGCGTCCTTAACCAAACTGCTCGCGTAAGTTACCTGGTGGCTTATTAACCAAGGCGAAGCTCTTAAGTAAGTCCTTCCGCCAAGCCTCGTCGGTAAGGTTAGTAATTAATTAGAGTAGTAAAATCGTGTGGCCGTCGCGAATCTTATTACGTTAGATTTAGGCCCATATAGGGAAGTGTTCGTTAACAGCGTTAATAAATTAATAGTTAATAATCTTATTATCTAGGGTAAGCTTTACCTACTTAACTCCTTAGACCACTTCTTAGTAATGGCTTAAGAAAGTAGTAATTGCTTAGTCCGATTAATAGCGGAGCTTAACAAAAGTCTCCTATATATTGGCCTTATAGATTAAGCCACGGGCCTCAAACGTCTGCTTAAGGTAATTAATATAATCCTTCGCCGTCTGCTTGTGCTCTAAGGCAGTAATAATCTCATTATTAATTGTACCAAGGATAACTAAACAGACTTTACCGTCTTCCTTACTGTACTATTTAAACTCCTTATTGTACTTATCGGAGAGTGCCTTATTAGTTAAGCAAATTAAGTCATTAGTATCCGCAATAATTTAAGACCTCTTAAGAATCTCATCTCGCTCCTCCTTGCCGGCGTCCTTTGGTACTCAATTAATAGATATCATAGGTTTTTCTTCCTAGAGCTTTAGGTAGAGTAGGGCCGTATCTTATTAAATAATGTATAGAAGGCCCTCACCACGTAGGTACGTACTGAGCTGCGTCCAATATTGGTGCCAATTTAAACCGTCTTTCTTAAGGCGTTAAATGCCTGGATAGTCTTTACCTATGGCGACGCGTAAATAAATGAATTTGACGCGTAAACAAATGATTTTTAACGCGTAAATAAACAATTCTAACGCGTAATTTTGATAATAAGGAATAACTTTATACGTAGGTGTGGTAACCCTTAATGCGGCCTATAGTAAGGCGTTAAATATAGAGCAGTAAGATATAACCTAGCACGGGTGTGGTAACCCTTTATGCAACCTGTGGTAAGGTGTCAATCTTCTGATGTCGCAGCTTGGTAGCAACGAGTGCTTATAACCTAATGAACTGGATCTGAGGATAAGAGAATGAATAAATCTATTAAATCTATCTACGACGTATATAGGCCCCCTTATATAGGCCTATACCTACGGAGTCATAGGTGGTTGCTTACGGACGTCGTCTAAAAAGGAACTAAAGGGAATCTGCTTATGTAAGCAGGCAACGAACGTGGAGGACTCTTCCAGAACCATCGTCAAGGCCGGGGATTCCAGGGACAGAATTTGGGCACTTCTTGGAATGGCGGCGGACACGGAGGTTCTTGGCATCGTTCCAAACTACGCAGCCACTAACTCATGTACCGCCGTCTACTGCGACGCCACCCGTGCCATGATCGCTTCTGGCCACGTTGATATCCTCGCCTTCTCTCAATGGAGCAAGACCGAGCCAAACGTACCCTCGTGGGTCCCTGATTGGCGAGAGGAGGTAAAGCAACCCTTTGGACAATTACCTTGGGATACACCATATTCAGCATCAGGCTCTGCAAAATTTCTAAAGCATCTTGGCCAGATTGTTCCTTTCTTACACCTAAAAATAAACGGTTTCCTCGTTGACTCTATCGAATCACTAAGGCCCCAGTGCAATAAAGGCGAAAGGCTAAGCATGCAACATCGCCACGAGGCCTGCACGTATCTCCAGGATATAATGTCTCTCTGCCAAATTTCTAACGAAAAACTCGTGAAATCAGGTATAGAAATCTATCCCGACCCTTCCGTCCGAGAAACAGCATACCAACGTGTTCCTGTGGCTGATTTATATTCTACGGGATTTGTTCGAGGCGCCACGCTCGACGAATGTCGCCTCGGTCACGAAGAAGTCGTTACGGACTACATCCAGCGGAAAAATCATGGGCCGAGTGCCGGAGCTCCAGTTACGAATACGTTCAGAAGTTATTATATCATGATGGGGCAACAAATTGAGCGCAGACCGTTTGTGACTGTGAAGGGGTTTGTTGGACTTGCTCCTAAACATGTGGAGGAAGGAGATATCATTGTTATCTTTCCCGGGGCAAGGTTTCCGTATGTGTTAAGGGGATGCGATGATGAAATGTATATGTTGGTCGGAGAGACGTTTGTTCATGGAATTATGTACGGGGAGTTTATGACCAAGGATTGTAAGATGCAAGAATTTGTCTTAAAGTAGAATTATAAGGAAGTTGTTGGAAGTCACGTCATGGAGACTTACCTTGTCCGTTTGCATTTAGTTGGCGAAAAATCAATATTGGTGAACGCACGGCCATCTGTCCCGCGCCGGTAAATTTATAGTGGCTATTAGGCCTAGTAAAAAAAAGGGGGCCCTAGGTTGCTATCAGCAGATATACTTCCAACTATTGTACCTGGTTATCATGCAAAAATATTCTAAATAAGAAACTCCGTCTCTAGCCGGCACTAGAGCCCTAGTATACACCGAAGACTTCGTGCTGGCCCGTGCGGGAAGATATTTGTATATGAATAAACTTGGAAGGCATTTTTGCGGCTTATTGTATGCGTGGGCCTTGGGCGAGCGAACGCTAGACCAGTGCCAACGTGCTCAAGGCTCTGCAAAGCGGGCCCGGAGGCTTCGTCGCTGGAGGATTGTTCAAGACTACATGAGGTAATTGCAATTCCTGTTCCATTGCGCCAAAGGTGCAATGAAGGCAACTTTCTAACTACTATACAGTAACAGGTCGCAAAGCCCGCGCAAGCCTGCCTCAAGAAACTGATTCGAACTACGGAGTAAAGGAGCGGCAATCTCAAATTATCCGTGCCACCGGCACCTTTGGCTCTAGTGCATCTGCCTCTAGCGCAGGACTCTTGCGTTTTCGACCACGTTTTCCCTTGCCTGCGGTGGCTTCCTCTTTCACAGTACGCTTTGCTCGTGCCTCCTTAATATCCTCATAGCTTATCACCTTTGCCTTCCCTAGTATTACTAACTTAGTCGATCGGCGAACTTTGGTCTCGTTGTTTATTCTAGACAGAAATTAAATTTAATCTTATTAGAGGGCACGTTCGGCAAAGGATATTTCGGCGGCATTAGCGAGCTTCTATATATATAGGTACCTCTATAGGCGCTATTTGCTCGTCTTATTAACCGCATAAGCATCCTATTTAATTAGATTATACAATAATATAAGTATAAAGGCTTAGTCAAAAGAACAGAATCTATTCGTAGCCAGTGAACGAGAATTCTAAGACGAGGTCTAGAAGAAGGTCGAGGAAAGGACACGTCTATATACATAGCGCCAAGGCTCGGCCGAGCCCCTAACTAGGGTCTATAACAGTGCCGTAACAATAAGAGCCTCTAATATTACTAGGGTCTAAAGTACTTTACCTTATAAATACGGATCTATATCTACCTTATAGGCTTTAAAAACAGTTAGTATATATTATAGGATACCCCTATAACACCTTATACACGTCTATCTATTTCTACTAACTTAGCAATTAGAGATTAACTATAAGACCACAAGTTGCCGCAATCTATAGCAATCTAATAACGTGACCGACCGGCTTATGCACGCGACCGGCTTGTGCACGCTTTTCCTTACCAAAATTTGGCAAAATATACCTTTTTTTAACTACCTATAAATATCACGTGTCTATACATTGCTTGGCCGAAAACCAAACCTACAACTCAGGATTTAACCAGACGTTCAACACGGTCAACAACATCATCGCTTGCAACTGCACTCAATAGGTCGTTCTTTTTATCATAGATTGCTTGCAATTAGTGTTCTTAGTAGCCTATATAATTTATTAAGGCCCATAACCGACTTTCA
>Ga0307515_10009461_pt1 | contig 18832 bp, 20 predicted proteins | sample 17_EM_MG_FD_194513 | JGI IMG/M metagenome (GOLD analysis project Ga0307515, IMG submission 194513) | Populus trichocarpa ectomycorrhiza microbial communities from riparian zone in the Pacific Northwest, United States - 17_EM | ecosystem: Host-associated > Plants > Roots > Unclassified | place...
CGCGACGATCGCGGGGACGGGCGGCCGGGCCGGGACGACCTTGTCCTGGACGGTGGTGGATCTAGCGGGCTCGCTTTCCGGCATGGGGGCCTCCGGACAGGGGTGGGTAGGGGTCGGCCCCCGCACACGGGTGCGGGGGCCGTGGTGCGTGCGTCAGATCCGGCACGCGTGGATCCGGGTGACCAGGATTCCCCGGGCGCCGATCGCGTACAGCTCGTCCATGATCCGCTGCACCTGCCGGGCCGGGGTCATCGCCTGTACGGCGACCCAGCCTTCGCGGTGCAGCGGCGACACGGTCGGCGACTCGATGCCGGGGGTGAGGGCGCTGGCCTGCTCGACGAGCTCGACGCGCACGTCATAGGCCAGCATCACGTACTCGCGCGCGACGAGGACCCCGCGCACGCGCCGGACCAGGCCGTCGGCGGCGTCGCTGACCGGGCCGTCGACGCGCCGGATCAGCGTCGCCTCCGACTCCAGCAGCGCCTCACCGAAGGGTTCGAGCCCGGCCTGGCGGAGGGTCGCGCCGGTGGAGACGACGTCGGCGACCACGTCGGCGACGCCGAGGCCGACCGCGTTCTCGACGGCGCCGTCGAGGCGGATCACCTCGGCCGACAGGCCGCGCTCGGCGAGGTGCCGGGCGACCAGGCCGGGGTAGGAGGTGGCGATCCTGCGTCCCCCGAGCTCGTCGACGGAGTCGACGGTGCCCGGGCGGGCCGCGTAGCGGAACACCGAGCCGCCGAAGCCGAGCGCGACGACCTCCTCGGCCGGTGCGCCCGAGTCGATGAGCAGGTCGCGGCCGGTGATACCGAGGTCGAGGTCGCCCGACCCGACGTAGGTGGCGATGTCGCGGGGGCGCAGATAGAAGAACTCGATGCCGTTGTCGGTGTCGACGCAGGTCAGGTCGCGCTCGGCGCGACGCTGCTTATATCCGGCCTCGGTCAGCATGACCGAGGCGCTCTGGGAGAGGGATCCCTTGTTGGGCAGGGCTACGCGAAGCACTTTCGTCTCCTTGGGAGGTTCACCTTCATGGACGGGTCGGCCGTCACAGATGTCGGTAAACGTCCTCAAGGGACAGTCCGGTCGCGATCATGAGGACCTGGGCGTGGTAGAGCAGCTGCGAGATCTCCTCGGCGGTCCGCTCCTTGCCCTCGTGCTCGGCCGCCATCCAGGACTCGGCGGCCTCCTCCACGAGTTTCTTGCCGATCGCGTGCACGCCGGCGTCCAGGGCCGCCACGGTGCCGGACCCGTCGGGACGGGTCTCGGCCTTGCGCGCCAACTCGGCGTACAACTGGTCGAAGGTCTTCACGGTCGACCAGCCTACGTCGCCCACAACCTGGGACGTCATCGCACCGACCGCAAGGTCACCGCCGTGTCGAGCGCGGCGACGACCCCGCCCCAGCCCTTGTCCTCCGGCGAGTCGGGGAAACCCGCGCGGTCACGCGCCTGCTGGAGCGTGTCGACGGTGAGGACGCCGTGCGCGACGGGCGTCGACTCGTCGAGCGCGACTCGCGTGAGCCCGTCGGTGACCGACCGGCACACGTAGTCGAAGTGCGCGGTGTCTCCGCGGATCACGACGCCGAGGGCCACCACCGCGTCGCAGCGGCGGGCCAGGGCCTGCGCCACGACGGGGATCTCCACCGAGCCCTCGACGCGCACGGTCACCACGTCGGTCACCTTGCACTCCTCGGCCGCCGCGAACGCGCGGGAGAGCATCTGGTCGGTCAGCTCGGCGTGCCAGCGCGTCACGACGATCCCGAGCCGCAGCCCGGAGGCGTCGACGCCGGTCATCGCGGGAGTTCCGGAACCGGCCACTACACAGCCTCTTTCAGCTCGTTGAACAGGTGTCCCATACGGTCGCGCTTCGTCCGCAGGTAGGCGAGGTTCTCGGGGTGCACGCCGACGGGCAGCGGCACCCTGCCGAGCACGCGCAGGCCGAAACCCTCGATCCCGGCGCGCTTGTCGGGGTTGTTGGTCAGCAGCCGCATCGAGTGCACGCCCAGGTCGGCGAGGATCTGCGCGCCGGTGCCGTAGTCGCGGGCGTCGGCGGGCAGGCCCAGGTCGAGGTTGGCGTCGACGGTGTCGCGCCCGGCGTCCTGGAGCTCGTAGGCCTTCAGCTTCTTCAGCAGCCCGATGCCGCGGCCCTCGTGGCCGCGCATGTAGAGCACGATCCCGCGCCCTTCCGCGGCCACGGCGTCCATCGCCGCGTGCAGCTGGGGGCCGCAGTCGCAGCGCAGAGAGCCGAAGGCGTCGCCGGTCAGGCATTCGGAGTGCACGCGGACGAGGAGGTCCTCCCCGTCGCCGACCTCTCCGAAGACGAGGGCGACGTGCTCGCTCTCGTCTCCGGCCTCATAGCCAACGGCCTGAAACGTCCCGTGCTCAGTGGGCAGGCGCGTCGACGCCACCCGCTCGATGTCGGACGTGTTCTCGGTGCGGCGGCGGTAGGCGACCAGGTCGACGATGCTGATCAGCGCCAGTCCGTGCTCCTCGGCGAAAGCCCGCAGGTCGGGCAGGCGCTGCATGGTGCCGTCGTCGTTGACCATCTCGCACAGCACGCCGACGGGCCGCAGCCCGGCCAGCACGGCGAGGTCCACCGCTGCCTCGGTGTGGCCGGTACGGCGCAGCACTCCCCCCGGCACCGCGCGCAGAGGCACGACGTGGCCCGGACGGGTGAAGCTCGCGGCAGTCGCGTCGGGGTCGGCGAGCAACCGGATGGTGTGCGCACGGTCCTTCGCCGAGATGCCGGTGCTCTCGCGGTCGGCGGCGTCGACGGTGACGGTGTAGGCCGTACCGCGGCTGTCCTGGTTGGTGTGGAACTGCGGCGGCAGGTCGAGCCGGTCGGCGTCGTCGGGCAGCAGCGGCGCGCAGATGTAGCCGGAGGTGTAGCGGACCATGAAGGCCAGCAGCTCCGGCGTCGCCTTCTCGGCGGCGAAGATGAGGTCGCCCTCGTTCTCGCGGTCCTCGTCGTCGACGACGATCACGGGCCGTCCGGCGGCGATGTCGGCGATGGCGCGCTCGATGTCGTCGAGCCCGGCGTGCGGGTTGGGGACGCTCATGCCGAGGCCCCCTCACGCGCGGCGAGAAGCTTCTCGACGTGCTTGGCGAGGATGTCGACCTCGAAGTGCACGGGGTCGCCGGCGTCCTTGACGCCGAGCGTGGTCAGGGCGAGCGTCGTCGGGATGAGGCCGACGGTGAACTCGACCCAGCCCTCTCCGCCGCTCAGTCGCCCGGAATCGGCCTGGTCGTCGACCCGGGTCCGTTCCGCTCTTCCTTCGCCGGCGGGTGCGATCCCCATCACCGTCAGCGAAACGCCGTCGATGGTGATCGAGCCCTTCTCGACGATGTACTTCGCCAAGCCCTCGGGAAGTCTGAAGTGGACGGTGTCCCAGCCCTCTTCACGTTCCCGTTTCAGGATCTCGCCGACCCCGTCGACGTGCCCCTGCACGATGTGGCCGCCCAGTCTGGTGGCCATCGTGGCGGCACGTTCGAGGTTGACCGGGTCTCCGGGTACGAGCGCTCCGAGCGCCGTGCGGGCGTAGGTCTCGCCCATCACGTCGACGCCGAACACGTCACCGTCCACGTCGGTGACGGTGAGGCAGACGCCGTTTACGGCGATCGAGTCGCCGTGCTTCGCGTCGGAGGCGACCGTACGGCCCCGGATGCCCAGGCGTGCGGGTTCGACGGCGACGATCTCGCCCAGTTCTTCGACGATGCCAGTGAACATGTGGCCCTCCACCTGTCAGATCGGGCACACGTACAGGCGGGGAAATACCGCTGACACCGGCCCCGTCCCCAAGAGGACGGCCCGCCCCGTGAGGGACGTGCCGGTGCCGCGCGCGCCAACTACCATCCGGACTTTGACCGTCGGTCCTGGATTCTCACCAGGTCCACCGGTTACTGGAGGTAACCGGGTCGCGGACTTCGAGGCTCGAAGAGGCCTCGTCACCGCCGGCTCGGAGTTTCACCGACCCCGCCAGCGCGCATGCTGGTCGGCTTCGAGTCTTCCACGGTGACGGGGGTCGATGTCGCGCGAGGTGAGGAGTCTCACTCGGTTCCGGCGTCGATCAGCGCCGTGAGCCTGACGGCCGCGCCCTGGCCGAGCCAGGTGTCGAAACGGCGCAGGCCGGGGAACTCAGCGCGCAGGGCGGGGATGTCGGCCTTGGTGCCGCCGTCGCGGTTGAGGACCTCGTAGCCGCGCGCGGCCTCTTCGTTGAAGGCGCGCAGCTCTTCCATCGGGATCTGCCGGTACGGGACCTCGCGGCCGGTGGCGCGGGAGATCGCCGCGGCGATCTCCGGGTTGGTGAGCGAGTCGCCGGCGAGGTCGATGACCCTGCCGTCGAAGCGCGCGGGATCGGCGAACGCGGCGGCGGCCACGTCGGCGATGTCGTCGAGCGCGATCAGCTGCATGGAGAGTTCCGGGAGGGCGGCGGTGGCGAGTTCCGCGCGGCCGAGGCCGAACTGGGGCATCAGGAAGTTCTCCATGAAGGACGTGGGCCGCACGACGGTCGCCGACAGGCCGGAACCGAGCAGGTGCAGTTCGATGCGGCGCTTGCCGTACATGTGCGTCAGGCCCAGGTCGAGTTCGGCGCTGTTGGCGGAGGTGTAGACGAAGTGGCGCACGCCCGCCGCCTTCGCGGCGTCTGCGAGGGCGATGCCGACGGTCTCCTCGTCGAAGTCCGCGGCGGCGTTGTAACCGGCGACGGGCTGCACACTGAAGACGCCGTCGGCGCCCGCAACGGCACGCTCGACCGACGCGCTGTCGGCGAGGTCGCCGGGGACGAGCTCGGCGCCCCGGGCCGCGAGGTCCTTCGCGGCCGGGGTGCCCGGGTCGCGGGTGAAGGCGCGGACGGCGACGCCGTCGGCGAGGAGGCGGCGGGCGACGGCGCCGCCCTGCTGGCCGGTGGCTCCGGTGACGAGAATGGTGGTCACGGTGGTCCTCTCGAAGCGCGATAGAATCGGGTCGATCAACCCGCTTCACATACGGAACCATCAACCCGCTTAGCTCGTCAACCGGGAGGTACGCGAACGTGACCGCCGACACATCCGACAGCGGCCTGCGCGCCGACGCCCGCCGCAACCGGGCCCGCGTCCTCGACGTCGCGCTGGAGACCTTCGCGACCGAGGGGATGGCGGTGACGCTCGGCGAGATCGCCCGCCGCGCGGGGGTCGGGGCGGGCACGGTCTACCGGCATTTCCCCAGCAAGGAGCAGCTCTTCGAGGAGGTGCTGGCCCGACGGACACGGGAGCTGGTGAAGCTCGGGCGGCTGCTCGCCGAGACCGGCTCCACCGCGGACCCGGGCGAGCGCTTCTTCGTGTTCTTCGACGAGGTCGTCGCGCAGGCGACGGTGAACCGGGCGCTGTGCGACGGTTTCCACGCGATCAGCGGGCGTGAGACGAAACTGTCGGCGGAGCTGTTCGCGGAGTACCTGTCCGTGCTCGGCGGGCTGTTGACCGCCGCGCAGGCCGCCGGCGCCGTGCGCGAAGACGTCGACACCATGGACGTACACGCGCTGATCTGGGGTGCGGCACAGATCGAGGCGGCCCGGAAGGGCGGCGACCGCGACCGGCGGCTGACGCGGGTGATCGCCGAGGGGCTCCGCACTGACGTGACGAAACCCCTGCCGATCGGGGATCGCCGTAACGAAACCGTGCTGGAGGAGCGTGACGAAACCCCGGTGTGCGCGCAATGCGGGAAGCCGATCGAGACGTCGCGGACCGGGCGGCCGGCTCGGTTCTGCGGTCCGGCCTGCCGGCAGAAGGCGCATCGGGCGCGGCAGAGTTGGACCGCGGTTGATCTCATAGCGGATCCGCAGCCGAACCGAAGCGGCACGGCGCAGTCTGGCCCCTCACCCGTCTGAGGAGGATCAGCATGTCGCGTTACGACTGGGGACAGACGCACCCGGGGATCCAGCGCCTGGAAGAGGCGATCACGGAGACCCGCGACCGCGTGGTCGGCCACCCCTTGTACGCCGCACTCGACAACCACGACGCCATCGTCGCCTTCATGGAACACCACGTCTTCGCCGTCTGGGACTTCATGTCCCTGCTCAAGTCGCTGCAGATCAAGCTGACGAGCGTCACGGTGCCGTGGCTTCCCACCACCCACCGCGCCAGCCGCCACCTCATCAACGACATCGTCACCGTCGAGGAGAGCGACGAGCTCGGCGAGGGCTACATCAGCCACTTCGAGCTCTACGTCGACGGGATGAAGGAGGCCGGGGCCGACACCACCGCCATCGACACCCTCATCGCGCTCCTGCGCGACGGCCGGCCCGTCGCGGACGCCCTCGGCGAGGCCGGAGTGCCCGGACCGTCGCAGGACTTCTCCCGCGCGACCTTCGCCTTCATCGAGAGCCGCCCGGTCCACTGCCAGGCCGCCGCGTTCGCCTTCGGTCGCGAAGACCTCATCCCCGACATGTTCACCCAGGTCGTCGCGGTCAACGAGCGCGGCAACAAGCTCAACCACTTCGTCGACTACCTCGAACGCCACATCGAGGTCGACGGCGAGAAGCACACGCCCATGGCCATGCAGATGCTCGCCGACCTCTGCGGAGACGACGACGCCAAGTGGCGCGAGTGCGCCGAGACGGTCAACGCCGCCCTCGCAGCGCGGGTCGCGCTGTGGGACGGCATCCTCGACGCGATCAAGTCGCGCTGAGATCGAGCGCGCCCCGGCCCGGAGGTCACCGGGGCGCGCTCCCCCGGGTCAGTGCCCGAAGTTGAACCAGTTGACGTTCACGAAGTCGGCCGGCTGACCGCTGGTGAAGGTCAGGTACACGTCGTGCGTGCCGGTCGTCGCCGCGATGTTGGCCGGTATCGTCCGCCAGGACTGCCAGCCGCCGGTGTTGCCGACCGCGAAACTCCCGATCACCGCGCCGGTCGGACTGCCGAGCCGCACTTCGACCAGCCCGCTCACCCCGCCTCCCGCGCCTGAGGCCACGCGGGCGTTGAACTGGCGGGCCGCGCTCGTCCCGAAGCGGACGCCGTTGAAGCGCAGCCAGTTCCCGTTACCCGCGGCACCGATGTTCTGTCCGCCGCCGGTGTCGGTGGTCGCCTCGCTGATCGTGCCGGACTGCGAACTGAAGGACTCGGCCTGGATCGTGGCGTAGGCGTCGAAGCCCGTGCCCGGATCCGGGTCGGGATCGGGGTCACCGCCGGTACCGGAGGTCCACACGCCCACGTAGTCGACGACCATCGGGCGGCCCGAGACCGTCGAACCCGTCGGCGAGGCGCAGCCGCACAGCGCGTTCGGGAACGCACCGCCCATGGCCACGTTGAGGATCACGAAGTAGCCGTGGTTGGTCATGTTCGCCCAGGTCGTGGCGTCGAGCTGGGACTGGCTCACCGAGTGGAACTGCTGTCCGTCGACGTACCAGCGCAGCTGGTTCGGGCTGACGGACTTGTCCCACTCGAAGGTGTAGGTGTGGAACGCCGACTGGCAGCTCGATCCCGGGCACGCGCGGTTGGCGGCGATGCCGGACGTCTCGTTGCACGGGCCGCCGGGGTTCACTCCGCAGTGGAGCACGCCCCACACGGAGTTGATGCCGTTGACGTTCTCCATGATGTCGAACTCGCCGATCGAGGGCCAGTTCCACCAGTTGCCGCGGTAGGGCGTGCCGAGCGCCCAGAAGGCCGGCCAGTAGCCGACCGCCTCGGCGCCGCCGACGTTGGGCATCTGGATGCGCGACTCGATGCGCAGCTTCTGCCCGGCGGCGGGCTGGAAGTCGCCGCGCTGGGTCTCGATGCGGCCGGAGGTCCAGTTCCCGGCGCCATCGCGGATCGGGGTGATGCGCAGGTTCCCCGCGCCGTCGAGGCTCACGTTGGAGGTGGAGTCGGACTTGTAGTCGACCTCGCCGGTGCCCCAGTTGCCCGGACCTCCGGGGTAGCCGTGGCCGATGTCGTAGATCCAGTTGGAGCGGTTCACGCCGGTGTTGGCCGCGCCGTTGAAGTCGTCGCCGAAGACGAGGTTCCAGCCCGCCGGGTTCGGCAGTGCCGCTGGGGCCGGGGCAGCGGTTGCGCCGAGTACGAGCGCGGAGGAGAGGAGTGCGAGGACCGCGGTGATGACGGTCGTTCGTCGTAACGGACGTCTGGTTCGCATGTCGGGTCTCCCTTGCGGTAAAGCTTGTTGAATTAACGCTAGGGAGACACGGTTGTAATGTCAATAGTTTCCATTGGTTCGGGCCATAGGCGCCAGATGTCGGGAGAGTTCTGGGAGTTCTTTGCGTTAGGGAGCGCAGAAAGATCCCATGGTGGGTGCGCCGAGATTTCCTAGAGCGTCTGCCGCCGGTCGATCGCCACGAACGACCCGCTGTGCTTCTTCGCCACGCTCTTCATCTCCGTGGCGACCTCGACCACCTCGCGGGGGTCGGTGAACTCGCGGTGGCTGGAGATGGCCACGCCGATCGACAACGTCACGAAGCCCGCCCGCACCGGGTTGCCCTGCCGGTCGGTGACCTCGACGTATCCGCGCTCGCGGTCCCGCTCGTCGTACAGCGCGAGCGCCCGTTCCTCGAAGTCCATGATCGCCCGCTGCGTGATCGCCTGGACCTGCTCCGGAACGCACAGGATGATGAAGTCGTCGCCGCCGACGTGCCCGAGGAAGGCCAGCGGCGGTCCCGCCCCCACCACTCCCCGGTGCAGTGACGAGGCCTGCGTCGAGATGAAGTCGTCGCCGCGCACGAACCCGTAGGCGTCGTTGACGCTCTTGAAGTGGTTGGCGTCGACGTAGCAGAGCGCGAACTCGATGCCCTGCCGCATCCAGCCGGTGACCTCGCGGGTGATGCGCGCGTTGCCGGGCAGGCCGGTCAGCGGCGAGAGCTCGCGGATCTCACGGTGGCGGCGCAGGACGGAGTGGACGCGGGCCACGAGCTCCTGGGTGTCGAAGGGTTTGACGATGTAGTCGTCGGCGCCCGTCGTCAGGCCGACGATCTTGTCGGCGGAGAGGTTCTTCGCGGTCAGCAGGATGATGGGCAGGCTCGCCGTCATCGGGTCGCTGCGCAGCTGCCTGGTCAGCTCGACGCCGTCGACCATGGGCATCATGACGTCGAGCAGGACCATGTCCGGTCTGCGGCGGGCCAGGTGCGCCAGCGCCTGGTAGCCGTCGCCGGCCGTGACGACCTCGAAACCCTCCAGCCGGAGGTTGAGGGCGACGAAGCGCGCGATGTCGGCGTCGTCGTCGACGACCAGCACCAGGCCCCTGTTGCTCTCCTCCGGACTGGTCACCCCCCGCTCCTCACCGCGTGCGCTGTGCCGGCCGATGGGATTAAGACCGAGTCGGCGAGGGACCGCAGCCGGCGGATGGCCTCGCCCGGGTCCTGTGCGCCGTAGATCGCCGTCCCCGCCACGAACGCGTCCGCCCCCGCTTCGGCCGCCGCGGCGATCGTGTCGTCGGCGATGCCGCCGTCGACCTCGATCCTGAGTTCGAGATGGCCCGAGCGCGCCGACCGGCGCGCGGTGCGGACCTTGTCGAGCATCTCGGGGATGAACGACTGGCCGCCGAAACCGGCCTTGATCGTCATGATGAGCAGCGTGTCGAACTCGGGGAGGATGTCCAGGAACTCCTCGACCGGGGTGTCGCGGTCGATCGCGAGGCCCGCCTTGCCGCCCGCCGCGCGGAGGTCCTTCGCGATCGCGACCGGGTCGGCGGCGGCCTCGGCGTGGAAGGTCACGTTGTAGGCGCCCAGTTCGGCGTAGCCGACGGCCCAGCGGTCCGGGTCCTCGATCATCAGGTGACAGTCGAGGGGCAGGTCGGTGGCCGCCTTCAGCGACTTCACCACCGGCGGGCCGAGCGTCAGGTTCGGGACGAAATGGTTGTCCATGACGTCCACGTGCAGCCAGTCGGCCTCGCCCGCGACCGCCTTCATCGCCTCGTCCAGCCGGGCGAAATCAGCCGCGAGGAGACTCGGCGCGATAACCGTATCGGTTCTGTCCACTGGCACAGTGTAGTCAGGTGTTCGGCGTGTACCTCGAACGAGTCACGGGGTCCGGGAGATCCCGCCGCGTTCGGCGTAGATGCTCCGCATCGCCGCGTACGACGGGGATCCCGGAGCGGTCACGTAGAGCACGAGCCGCTGGTCCCGGTCGGGGATCAAGAGCACCTGGCAGGTGATGTCCATCGTCCCGTAGACCGGGTGTGTGACCGTCTTGGTGAGGTCGCGGCGGACCTCGACCTCGTGCTCGGCCCAGATCTGCCCGAACTCGGGGCTCATCCGCAGCAGCTCGTCGACGAACGCGGCGATGCTCGGGTCGTCGGGGTAGCGCCCGAGGGCGGCACGCAGGTCGGCGATGGAGGAGCGTGCGAACGCGAGGTGCTGCTCGTCGGTGAACAGCTCCGGCACCGGTTCGCGGAAGATCCAGCGCAGCACGTTCCGGTCGTTCTCGGGATGGGCCGACAGGTCCCCGATGAACTCGACGGCCAGGTCGTTCCAGGCGAGGATGTCGTACTTGGCGTCCAGGACGTAGGCGGGGATGTCGGTGAGGGACTCGATCAGGTGCAGGATGCTCGGCGGCACGTCCCGCCGCAGCAGGCTCGCCGGCGCCGGGGTCTCGCCCGCGAGGTGGAACAGGTGCGCGCGCTCGTCGATGCCCAGCATGAGCGCCCGGCTCAGCGCCGACAGGATCTGCCGCGAAGGCCGCGGGCCGCGGGCCTGTTCGAGGCGGATGTAGTACTCGATCGACATCCCGGCCAGCTGCGCGACCTCCTGCCGCCGCAGCCCGGGCGTGCGGCGCCGGCCGCCCTCGGGCAGGCCGACCTCGGCGGGCTTGATCTTCGCCCGGCGGGCCCGGAGGTACTCGGCGAGTTCGGCGCGGTTCATGGTCCAAGCATGTCTCGCGGCGGCCCGTCCAGGGAGGTACCGGCGGTACCACGTTCGGCAGGTCTCTGTCCGAAGCGCGGATTCCGGGCGACGCTGCATCCATGACGACGAAGATCGCGCTGGTCACCGGCGCCAACAAGGGAATCGGACTCGAAATCGCTCGGGGCCTCGGCAAGGCGGGAGTGACGGTCCTGGTGGGTGCGCGCTCCCCCGAGCGCGGCGAGGCGGCCGTGGCGACGCTCCGGGAGGAAGGGCACGAGGCAGCGTTCGTGCGGATCGACGTGACCGACGCCGCGTCGGTCACGGCCGCCGCCGAGCAGGTCGAAGCGGCATACGGGCGGCTCGACATCCTGGTCAACAACGCGGCCGTCATCAGCCGCGCGGAGGGCTGGACGCCCGTCGAGACGACCGTCGAAGTTGTGCGGGAGACGTTCGAGACCAACGTCTTCGGCGTGGTCGCGGTGACGAGGGCGTTCGTGCCGCTGCTGGAGCGCTCCGGCGAGCCGCGGATCGTCAACGTGTCGAGCGAGGTCGGGTCCTTCGAGGCCATGACGAACCCGGAGAGCCCGTTCTACATGCTCAAAGGGGTGGGCTACCAGGCCTCGAAGTCGGCGCTGAACGCGGTGACGCTCGCCTACGCCAAGCACTTCGCCGAAACGCCGTTCAAGGTCAACGCGGTCAACCCCGGTTACTGCGCTACCGACCTCAACGGCAACGCCGGGCACCGCACACCCGAGGAGGGCTCGCGGGCGGCCATCCGGATGGCGCTGATCGGCGCCGACGGACCGACCGGGACCTTCGAGAGCGAAGAGGGCCCGCACTCCTGGTAGGCGGGCGCGCGCTCCCACGCCGTCGAGGTGATCTCCTCGGCGGCGTGCTCTTCCCGCCCCGCGTCAGGCCATGCCGCGGAGGTGCCCCGAGGGCGTGTAGTCGATCTTCCAGTCGGTGTAGACCCCGAGCCGGTTGTCCTTGAGGCAGCGCAGACCGATGCTGACCCACCGCACCTCGTCGCCCTCGTTCGCGGCGGCGAAGCCGACGGCCACGGCGAACACGTCGCCCCCGCAGGGGCATTCGCACTGCTCCGGCTGGGCCTCGGTCCAGTAGTCGGCGCTGTCGGCGATCAGCGTGAACCCGCCGCAGGCCATGCAGTGGCGTTCGGCGCAGCCGGCCTCGTCGTCGACACCCACCTCGAACGCGCGGCCCCCGCAGGAAGCGCAGACCGACTCCGCGACGGACGCTACCTCGCAGCCGCCTGCCCGATGGTCCTTGACATAGGCGGCGAGCGCGGCGAAGTCACCGCCATGACTCGACTGCCGGTTCTCCTGAGACGTCACCTTCGCCATTGTGCCAATGCGGTCCGACAGTTCACTTCCGCAGAACGGCCAGGAACATGGCATCCGTACCGTCGCGGTGCGGCCACAACTGGACATGGGGACCGGGTCCGAGGTCGCCGGCGCCCGGGAAGAGCGGTCGCACGTCGACCGGAGTGACGTCCTTCGCGGCCGCGACGATCTCGCGCGTCTCGGCGAGGTGGGGCGAGCAGGTCACGTAGGCGACGACGCCGCCGGGCCGCAGGAGGCGGATCGCCGAGGCGAGGAGCGCGGTCTGGAGCGTGGTGAGGTCGTCGACGTCGGACGGCTGCCTGCGCCAGCGCGCCTCCGGGCGGCGGCGCAGCGCGCCGAGGCCGGTGCAGGGGGCGTCGACGAGGACGCGGTCGTAGGCGCCGTCCTCGCCGAAGGTGCGTCCGTCGGCCTCGTGGACGGTGACCGGGAGCCCGGCCACGGCCTTCTGGACGAGACGGGTCCGGTGGGCGCTGATCTCGACGGCGTCGACCGTGGCGCCCCGGAGGGCGGCCAGGGAGCCGAGGAGGGCCGCCTTGCCGCCGGGGCCGGCGCAGAGGTCGAGCCAGCGCTCGTCGCGGTCTTCCACCGGAGCGGCGGCGAGTGCGGAGGCGACGGCCTGGCTGCCTTCGTCCTGGACGTGGGCGCGGCCGTCGGCGACGGCGCGGATGTCGCCGGGCGCTCCGCCGGGCAGGATCACCGCGTACGGGGACAGCGCGCCGGGTTTCCCGCCCGTGGCGGCGGCGAGCTCGTCGCGGTCGACGCGGCCGGGCCGGGCGCACAGGTGCACCGAGGGTGCGGCGTTGTCGGCGTCGAGGAGGGCCGGGAGCTCGGTGTCGTCGCCGAGGGCGTCGGCGAAGGCTCGGACGATCCATTCGGGGTGCGAGTGGCGCAGGGCGAGTGCGCCGACCGGGTCGGACGGGCTGAGTTTGTGCAGCCACGAGTCGAGCGGGCGGGCGGCGACCTTGCGCAGGACGGCGTTGACGAACCCGGCCGGCTTGTGCCCGGCGACCTTGCGGATGAGCGACACGGAGGTCGCGACGGCCGCGTGGGCGGGGACGCGCGTGTAGAGGATCTGGTAGGCGCCGAGGCGCAGGACGTCGGCGACGGGCTGGTCGAGGCTCGCGGTCTCGCGGCCGGTGACCGACACGATGATCCGGTCGAGGGTGCCGCGGGTCCGGCTGGCGCCGTAGGCGAGCTCGGTGGCCAGGGCGGCTTCGCGGCCGGTCACCTTGCGTTCGGTGAGCAGGCGCGGCAGCACGAGGTTGGCGTAGGCGTCGTCGCGGCTGACGGCGGCGAGGGTGTCGTAGGCGATGCTGCGGGGGTCGTCGGAGGTGGCCCGGCGGCCTGCGCCACCCGTCACTGGAAACGCTCCCCGGCGGAGAAGGGGTTGCCGCGCAGCCAGGCGTCGGCGGGCATGGGTTTCTTGCCGGGGGGCTGGACCTCGCCGAGGCGGACCGGCATGGTGGCGGTGCCGACGTGGACGCTGCCGCGCGCGACGGCGACCTCGCCGGGGGCGAGGGCGGGACCGTCGGGGTCGGGGCGGACGGGACCGAGCTTGACGCGCTGCCCGTCGCGGAGGGTCCACGCGCCGGGGGCGGGGGTGACCGCGCGGATCTTGCGGTCGACGGCGAAGGCCGGTTCGCTCCAGCGGACCTGGGCGTCCTCGACGGTGATCTTCGGCGCGAGGCTGATGCCGTCCTCGGGCTGCGGGACCGCGCGGGCCGCGCCCGCCCCGATGGCGTCGAGGACGGTGACGAGCAGGCCGGCGCCGCTGTCGGCGAGGCGGCCGAGGAGGTCGCCGGCGGTGTCGGAGGGGCCGATCGGCTCGGTGACCGAGCCGTAGACCGGGCCGGTGTCAAGGCCCTTCTCCAGCTGGAAGACGCAGGCGCCGGTGATCTCGTCGCCGTGCCACACGGCGTGCTGCACGGGGGCCGCGCCGCGCCAGGCGGGGAGGAGGGAGAAGTGCAGGTTGACCCAGCCGTGCGCCGGGATCTCCAGCGCCGAGGTCGGCACGAGCGCGCCGTAGGCGACGACCGGGACGCAGTCGGGCGCCAGTTCGCGCAGGCGGTCGAGGAACTCCGGCTCGCGCGGCTTGGCGGGCGTGAGGACCTCGACGTTGCGGTCGTCGGCCCACGCCGCCACCGGCGAGCGCGAGGTCTTGCGTCCCCGTCCGACGCGGGCGTCGGGCCGCGTCACGACGGCCAGCAGGTCGTGCCCGCTCGCCTCGATCGCGTTGAGGGCCGGGACGGCCACCTCGGGCGTCCCGGCGAAGATCAGTCGCATCCGCTCATTCCCCCATCAGATCCTTGCACGCAACCTAGCCGAAGCTCGTGGAGCCGGAGCTAGAAGAAGCGCCCTTGCGAGTCGTGCGGGCTGACCTTGACCTGGAGGCCGTCGTTGTACCAGTCGGCGGCGCGGATGTCCTTCATCGCCTGCTTGCGGGTCTCGGCGTCAAGACGGTCGAGGAAGAGGACGCCGTCGAGGTGGTCGGTCTCGTGCTGGATGCAGCGCGACATGAGGCCGGTCCCGACGATCTGCATGGGGTCGCCGTACTCGTTGAAACCCTTGGCGATGACGTTCTGGCGGCGCACGGTGTCGTAGTAGAGGCCGGGGATGGACAGGCAGCCCTCCTGGCCGTCCTGCTCCTCCTCGTCGGGGAACTCAAGGACCGGGTTGACGAGGTGGCCGACGACGTCGTCGACGTCGAAGGCGAAGACTCGCAGGCCGACGCCGAGCTGGGGCGCGGCCAGGCCGGCGCCGCCCTCGTCGAGCATGGTGTCGATGAGGTCCTTGACGAGCTTGCGGAGCTGCTTGTCGAAGTCGACCACCGCGTCGGCGGCCGTGCGCAGCACCGGGTCGCCGAAGAGCCTGATCGCCTGAACTGTCACGTCGCCTGCCCCTTTATTGCTCAACTCGTCCGACGAACGAGTCTATGCCGCTGCCGCGCGCCGGTCGTTACCGCGTGTCGGGGAGGGCGGCCCCGCCCTGCGCACGTCGCCGAGCAGCGCGACGGCGACACCGGCGATGAGCAGCGCGATGCCGGGGACGGCCGCGGCGGGCGGTGTCTGGTCGAGCAGGAGGTAGCCGAGCAGTGCGGCGCCGGGGACCTCCAGAAGGAGCAGAAGACTGACGGCGGTGGCGTCGATGCGGTGCAGGGCGAAGTTCACCAGCGAGTGGCCGAGCAGCTGGGGTCCGGCGGTGAGGGCGGCAAGCGCGGCCCAGCCCGCGGCCGCGTAGCCCCACAGGGCGGTCCCGCTGACCAGGCACACGGCGAGCAGCCCGACAGCGGCCACCGAGTAGACGATCGCGGTGTAGCCGACGGTGGACAGTTCCTCCCGCGCCCGCTGTCCGGCGGTGACGTAGACGGCCCCGGCGATCCCGCCGACGAGGGCGAGCACGTCGCCGAGAACCGCTGTGGGCGAGACGGTGAATCCCGCGCCGGTCGCCAGGGCGGCACCGGCGACGGCCGCGCCGATGCCGATCCACGTCGTGCGCGGCAGCCTGTGCCCGCGCATGACGGCGAACAGCCCGGTCCACAGCGGTGTGGTGGAGACCAGCGCGGTGGCCGTGGCGACGTCGGTGAGGACGGCCGAGGGCACCCAGGTGGCGAAGTGGACGGTGAGCGCGACCCCGGCGACGGTGCAGCGCCGCAGTCCCGCGCGGCTGATCCCGCGCAGCTCAGGGCGTCGCCAGATCAGCGCGATCGGGACGAGCAGGACGACGGCGAGGGCGTTGCGCCAGAACGCGACCGCGAGGGCGGGGACGTCGCCGTCGGCGTTGGCCAACACGACGACCGGAGCCGAGGACGACACCGCGAGGATCGCCACGGCCATGGCGATGCCCGGGGCGGCCCGGCGGAGCGGAGATGCGGCGGTCACGGTCGGCAAGTCTGCCAGCGGATCCACTCGACGGTTTCTTTCCCGTCCTCTTGTGTCGACCTTTGAGAGGGCCTACCTTACTGATAACTCAATTAACAGCTTCTACCTTCGGGAACCGCCATGACGTTCCGGCGAATCGCACTCCTGCTCCTCCCAGTCCTGTTACTCGCCCTGCTCCCCGCCTCCCCGGCAGGCGCGGCCGCCGCGGGCAAGGCCGTGTTCAGCAAGGACGACAGCTGGTCGTCCGGGTACACCGGCCGCTACACGATCACCAACACCGGGACCGCCGACCTCAGCGGCTGGACCGTGGCGTTCACCCTCCCGTCGGGCACGACCGTCGGCTCGTACTGGGACGCGCTGGTGACCAGCAGCGGCTCGGGCAAGTACACCGCCGTCAACCGCGAGTACAACGGCAACCTCGCGCCCGGCGCCACCGCGAGCTTCGGCTGGGTCGCCTCCGGCACCGGCGCGCCCACCGCCTGCACCCTCAACGGCGCCGACTGCGGCGGCGCCCCACCCGGCGACGACACCACTCCCCCGTCGGTACCCGGCGGACTGACCGTCTCCAGCGCGTCGAAGAGCACCCTCACCGTCTCGTGGTCCCCGTCGACGGACAACTCGGGAACCGTCGCCGGCTACGAGCTGTCCCGCGACAACGGCACCCCCGTCGCGGTGAACGGCACCTCGACCGTCGTCACCGGCCTGTCGGCGAACACGACCTACTCCTTCAAGGTCCGCGCGAAGGACGCCACCGGGAACACCTCCGGCTACAGCGCCTCGGTGAGCGGCCGGACGAACGCCGACGATCCGGTACCGCCCGCCGGCACGATCCACGTCGCGCCCTACATCGACATCACCCGCGAGTCCCCGACGCTGGCCGAGGTCGCGAGCGCGACCGGGCAGAAGTACTTCACGCTCGCCTTCGTCCTCGGCTCCTCGGTGGGCTGCGACCCGCAGTGGGGCGGCACGATCCCGCTCGACGACGCGCGGATCATCGGCCAGATCAACCAGCTGCGGGCCATGGGCGGCGACGTCGTCATCGCCTCCGGCGGCGCGCTCGGGCCGTACCTGGAGAACATCTGCGGCAGCGCCGACGCCCTCTACAACGCCTACGTCAAGGTCCTCACCGCCACCGGCAGCAACCACCTCGACGTCGACGTGGAGGCCTCCATCCCGCAGAGCATGGTCAACACCGCGCTGAAACGGCTGGTCGACACCCGCGGCACCACCGTCAGCTACACGATGCGCATCCAGGGCCAGGACTACGGCATGGACCCGTACTCGGTGCAGATCCTCCAGGACGCCGCCGCCAAGGGCCTCTCCCCGATCGTCAACCCGATGCTGATGAACTTCGGCTACACCGGCGACTGGGGCCAGGCCATGATCAGCGCGGCCGACGCCACGCTCGGGCAGATGCGCACCATCTGGCCCGGCAAGTCCGACGCGCAGCTCAAGGCGCAGCTCGGCGTCACTCCGATGATCGGCCGCAACGACACCGGCATGACCACGACCCAGGCCCACGCCCGGGAGCTGCTGAGCTGGGCGCAGAGCAACCACATCGGCTTCATCGGCTTCTGGTCGGTCGGCCGCGACAACGGCACCTGCCCCGGCGGAGGCGTCTCCCCCGCGTGCAGCGGCATATCGCAGTCCCTCTACGAGTTCACCGACATCTTCAAGGGTTTCGCGGGCTGACCTCGGCACCCACCAGGACGGCGGCCCGTCGGGGCCGCCGTCCTCGCCGTACGGGCCCCTCCGCGAGAGGATTCGAGAGGCGGTGATTGAATTTCAGCGCAGCGCACACATAGCGCACGCAAAGCATTGTTCCGACACGTCTAGGTAGCGGGCAGATCCCCGTCATACAACGGGTTGGTCACGAAACAGTCCCCGAATAGGCAATCGGGGCCATACCTCGTAGGGTGCTCCCATGGCAGCGCAGACCACGGCGGGAACGCCGCTCGTCCGGTTGTCCGGAGTCAATAAGCACTTCGGCGACAACCATGTCCTTAGGGACATCAACCTTGAGGTACAGGCCGGCGAGGTCATCGTCGTCATCGGCCCGTCCGGATCAGGCAAGTCGACCCTGTGCCGCACGGTGAACCGCTTGGAGACGATCGGCACCGGCGAGATCACCATCGACGGCAAGGTCCTCCCCGCCGAAGGCCGCGATCTGGCCAGGCTGCGTTCCGACGTCGGCATGGTGTTCCAGCACTTCAACCTGTTCGCGCACATGACCGTGCTGGACAACATCACCCTCGGCCCGATCAAGGTCCGGCGGCTCTCGAAGAAGGTCGCCGAGGAGAAGGCCCGCGCCCTCCTCGAACGCGTCGGACTCTCCGACAAGGCCGACGCCCTGCCCGCCCAGCTCTCCGGCGGACAGCAGCAGCGCGTGGCCATCGCCCGCGCGCTGGCGATGGAGCCCAAGGTCATCATGTTCGACGAGCCGACCTCGGCCCTCGACCCCGAGATGATCAACGAGGTCCTCGACGTCATGATCGACCTCGCCCGCGAAGGCATGACGATGATCGTGGTGACCCACGAGATGGGCTTCGCCCGGCGCGCCGCGAACCGCGTGATCTTCATGGCCGACGGCCAGATCGTCGAAATCGCACCGCCGGAGGACTTCTTCGGCAATCCCCAGAGCGAACGCGCACGCGACTTCCTCTCCAAGGTGATGTCGCACTAGCCCGGTCCTGCCCAAGGACGCGGAAAACCCATCCGGAAGGAACGAAGAAACACCATGCGAATGCATCGCAAACTGGCCCTGATCGGCCTCGCGGCCGTCGCCCTGGTCGCTTCCGCC
>Ga0307515_10009462_pt1 | contig 18832 bp, 20 predicted proteins | sample 17_EM_MG_FD_194513 | JGI IMG/M metagenome (GOLD analysis project Ga0307515, IMG submission 194513) | Populus trichocarpa ectomycorrhiza microbial communities from riparian zone in the Pacific Northwest, United States - 17_EM | ecosystem: Host-associated > Plants > Roots > Unclassified | place...
AAATCAATTTAGTCCATTCAAGATTCCATTTGAGATTATTCTTCCATCGTTTTATCTTAAAGCGGCTTCTGGCCATACACAACGTAACTACAAGTAACACTGTTAGCCGTCGCACAATTTCGCCCTCTAGATGTGGCCGAAAATGCAGGTGGGATGTGCCCGACTTACTAGTCATACTGCGCTTTGAAGTGAGCGCAACTGCACATATCTTTTCTCACATCCACCAGCCTCAACTCCACCTGATCCCGGCTCGCTTTCTCTCCCCACACCAAAGTCATGCCGAGTCCGGAAATATCTTCAAGCATTTGCAGGAGATTCTTGTACCCAACCTTTTTCTATATTCGTCTCTTGCATTAGTGGACAGCTCGCTCACCAACCCACTAACCGACATTCAAACACAACGTACCTCGAATTTATCGTCTTGAACCCAAGGGCCCAATGGCAGGGAAAACTTCTCAGCCCGAACATTCTCGAATCCTGCTTGCCTAATCCACGTCTCTAATTCAGGGCCCGGCCGCATATTCCTCCCCCTGCTCTCTTGCAGCGCCACAGTATCCCTGTGAAAGGTCCACAATTCCGACTTCTCAAAATCTTCTGCCGGAAGTGCTGTTGAATAAACCATGGTGTCCCAGTCTTGAAACTCCGCCCAACCGCCGGGCTTTAAATTGTTGTATGACTGCTGAATAAGACGCGGCCAGTCTTCAACAGAACCAGCGAGGAAGCGCCCAAAGACTAGATCGATGTTGGCATCGACCCAGTCTTTCTCGAAGTCGTCGACGATGTAGCGTACATTGACAGGACTGGAAGATGTTAGCTTTCGGTGAGATGGGAGTGGGGATGTACTCGAATTCGTTGTGGAAACTCTCGCCCAGTTCCGGTGGGCTGAGATCTAGTCCAGTCACCTAGAATGCGGATAACGTTAGGCGCTGCCGAGACTTGTTGAAGGGTCCGCTTACCTCTGCTGATGGATATTTATCTGCTACGCCACGAAAATAACGTTAACAAGCCATAATTTACTCTCATCCAGATGAAAGCTCCTTCTAGAATCAACGGCGATGGAACAGAAGGAAAAAGAGATTCGGATATACTAAAACTGTGTGCATTGAAAGAGAGACAATTAGGGATTCCAGTCTATCAAAGAAGCACTCTTACCCATCTCGATTGCCCACAAACCAATGCCTGTCCCCAGATCCAATATCCGCTGCGGATGCTCCTGAATGGGGGCTAGTATCAGCCTACCACCAAGGCGGGTCTTGATCAAGTCATGATGTCTCAAAAGGCGATCTTGTTGCGCGATATCGTTCGGAAGCCCATACCCTTTGTTCGTCAGTCGTGCACTGGAGCGAACCTATTTCATAACGAACGTTTTTCAGCCATGTACGCGTGGTAGCGGCGCCCATATTCAAAGGGATAGTTGAGCGCGGCGGAATCGATCGTAGTGGTGTCGGATCTGAGATTGTTAGGGTATGAGGGCAAGATTTGCAGCCGCGTGGGCGGGGGAAGGAAAAGAGGGGCAAACATCGAGCCTCCATAACCGGGATCGCTGAAGTCGTCATCTTGGTAATTAGCTGCTGCCATTCTTCTGTGGTCATGAATAGTAGGGAATCCCTTTTGCACTCGTTGGTGATCGTCCAGTTGTTACATAGATAATAGAAGAACTCTGCACGCTACCTAATTTTCAAGACAAGCCGAGAGCAAAATGGCGGAGAAGACGTGGCACAGACATCTTTATGAGGCTAGTCGAGTAGCGTCGGGGCTGGGCAACCTGTGCTGTAACAGGCCTACCAGCCAGTCGGAAGTTGGGCGCGAGGGGTGAGGTTACCACGAGCACCTACCGAAACCCCGATCAAAAGTTATTCGAATTTAATGCGCCATTTTTCGGTAAGAAACTGATGATATTCTACATATTTTCAAGGGCTGCGACGTAAATTCGATCCGTGGCGGGGTGGAATTGGAACACACTTTCGGTGCCCGTCGCGAGCCCTGCTTTTGCGAAGCAACCCATTTTTTGTTTTTTTGTTTCGGCACCCGAAAGAGATGATCTTTGAGTCATGAGATTTGGTGGTCAGGAGTTTGCGCGTTTGAGCTTTATCACCTCCAGTGTTTCGAGGGAGGCACTGAAGTCTGCAAAGATCCAATTGAGCTGATAATAATATTAATATTAATAACACGGCATGTTGAACATGAAGAACGGGCACGGCGGCCTCGGTGACTAGTGGTTTTGGTCGGCCCCGAGGGCCCGAAGCTGTCAACGCCTGCCGAACAGCACCGAAACTAGACGATTACCCCCTCTTTCACAAGGATGTCGCGGCGGCCCAGAGACTTGCAAAGGTTTAATATTTTTCAGTCACGGCTTTTCAAGTACTACGACCATTTTCTACTATACCTTCTACTCTTAAAACAAGCACTAGAGCTTGGGATAGAGGGTATAGGATGGATCACGTGGGTACCGGCACGTGATCCAACCCAACGGCGTAGAGCTAGTGTCTTCAGCTAGCTTAGAATGTAGCTCCTTGGTTCATTAGGTTTGCTTGCTTTTACTTCCTCTATTTAGATAATTATATTCCCCTTTATAACAAGTAGTTATTGATCTCGGGAAACAAAAAGGTAAAAGAGACATAATTCTTGAACAGAAAGGGTAGCCTGCCGGCCGGAGATCCGTCGTTTAGTGGTAGAGGATCTATATTATTTCATAATCTTTGGGCCATCGAGACATGGGTCGAGTTGGGGGCGGTAAAAGCAAAGAAGTATTGAATGGGGGTCGTTGCGGGCACACTTCGACAATTGAGGAGCATGCTGCGCATTCACAGTAGCGGGGAAAATACAATAGAGTATTCTTTGAAAGAATCAACTGAGATATGTACATACTTTAGCATGCTTGGGGAATGCCGCTAGCGAACCCCCTCCTCCCTTTATGAATTTCGCTTAATTCAGGTGACGAACTTTTGCGTTGCCCCTAACGCATCATACGTACTATAATTTCGAGTTTAAAAATATTATTTCGAGTCAACAAGATGAACTAATATATGGCAAGTTTCGTACTATGATAATTTACATGTTGAAGCCTCAATATAGGATCCTGAGGCCCCGATGGCGAGAAGCTGATGGTCTGACCTAAGATCGGCCTCGTCTACCGCATTTAGTGAGCGATTTTTGGTCTTCCCCAGGGGATTATTGGAGCTCCGCATTCGCTAAACTCGGCATTCCCCGGCCGAACCTTATTTTTGCGAGATCAAATATTCTGTCGGTTCTTAATATTTTTCAACATCGACTGCTTCCTATATACTAAGTACCGATTCATATCTCTCTTTGCAAAAGGCTTCTTTATAGCCGAATGCAAGTGCGCTATTTATTTCAACCGCACATAAAATTTCACATGAGAAAGATCTTTCTCGCTAACCGGCCATCGACCTCCTTCCAGGCAGCGCCACCCTGCGTCATATTTTCCATGTTTGAAACGCCAACGCGAAACCCACAACACCGCCCGAATTTTTCGGTCTTCATGTTTGTCCGTTGGCTCGAGGAAAGCACAAATAAGGGCAGACGAATTCATCGAACGGAACCGCGGACTCGAATTCCACGCTATTGATTCTCTCAGCAGCAACACTTCATCATAAGACTTGGAGCGGTCCCAAACGACCATGGCCACCAAAACCTTTCCTCCCCTGACTATGAAAACATGGCAGCACACGACCACCTCCGGCGGGCTCGAAAAGAACCTCAAACTCAACCCCTTGGCAGCACTTCCCGTCGAGAAAGAGTCCCAACACCTAGTACAAATAATCGCCACCGCACTAAACCCCGTCGACTACAAACTCGCTGAGGTTGCAATCATGCGCCGGTTACTCTACCCAAGAGTAGCGACTCCGTGTATCGACTTCGCTGGCTGTATCGTCACGCCCGCAGCCGGGTCAACGTTGAAACCAGGACAGCTCATCTACGGGCTAGTAGGGAAAACACCCTGGGCAAATGGTGCTCTGGGAGAGTTTTCCCTCGTAGAAGTCGGAACTTCGGCGGAACTTCCGGAAGGTGTAGACCCAGTCGACGCTGCGAGTATCGGCGTTGCTGGCGTCACGGCCTACCAATCCATTGTACCGCATGTCAAGAAAGGCGATAGTGTTTTCATCAACGGAGGCTCGGGCGGTTGTGGTGTATTCGGAATTCAGATCGCGAAGGCGGTGGGCTGTTATGTAGCGACGTCGTGCTCAACTGCGAATGTGGAATTATGTCGAAATCTTGGGGCAGACGAGGTTATTGATTACAAGAAAGGCAGCGTGGTGGAAGCTTTGAAGGCGAGTCAAGTCAAGTTCGATCATGTGGTTGATAATGTGGGAACTACTATGGAGCTTTACTGGCATTGTCAAGAGTTTACCAAGCCAGAGGCGGGGTATGTGATGGTGGGTAGCGGGCCGGGAATAGGCTCTGCAATTGAGAGGTTCAAGGCGAAGAGCCTTCCGGCGTTCTTGGGAGGCGGGAAGAGGAGCTATTCTGGATTTTGGCCACAGGCAAAAATTGAGGACCTGAAGCAGATTGGAACGTGGATGAAGGAGGGAAAGGTTAAAGCCGTGATTGACGAGAAGTTTCCATTTGGGGAAGCGCCGAACGCCTTTGTAAAGCTGAAGACTGGGAGGACGAGAGGAAAGATTGTGGTTGATGTTGCTTCTGAAACGTATAGGAACGAGTGGGCGAAATAATTTTTGGATTTAGCAGGGGCGGAAATAACCCTGGCCAAGACTTGCACTTGGTGATATATTCAAAAGAGGCAGGAATTTGGGTAGCTTCAAAATTCAAAATTCGGAACAATTCGTTGAACCATAATTCACGACCCTTCCTCCAAGCATGAGATAAAATTCTTGAGTTTCGTTTCCACCAAAGAGCATGTTCTAATATTCGTCTCCAAATTCCTGTCCATCAACCAAAAAAGCTAATCAAATGCCACAAAGAGATGAAAATCGAGGCCTAAAGACAAGAACCTCCTTTGGAGCTTGACCTAATCCCTGAAATTGGCCTACCTGCCAGCTAATTATTTTAACTTAAGAGCTAATAAGCCGCTAATTAGCTAAAATTGATGTATACTTTATTACAAAACAACTGAAGTATATAGACAGTTATAAAAATAAGTTTTTATATGAGTTAATCTAATAGGATTAAACCCTCTTGTACTTTTCTTAGCTATACAAGTCTTTACATTTATATTACACTTTAATATGGATTATACTTCTTCTCTATTCATCACGCGAAAGCTCGAGTTAATCCAAAATTTCAGCTAATTTGTATTACTCTCTTAGGGATAAAGTCTTAAACTAGCTTATAAGTTGCTTATAAGCTAGAAAAATCTCATCTAACTGACTTAGTTACTTCCTAGCTATTAAACGACTGGCTCATGACTTTAGCTTATAAGCTGGCTAATAAGCCGGCTTGCTTGTTGACGAGTCTGAATTCTGGATTGGCACCCTTAGTTGGCAATACATAATGCAGCGCGGTCATTATTGTTTTACACCGACGCCCAAGTATGTCTAATGGAAATGAAGCACCCCAAACACCACGAATATTTGATGTCTGAAGTTGAACAACTATTTTTCCAGCCATACTTAGACCCCCGAAACCCCTCGCTCCCACTGGAAGTCTAAACCCATTGAATACAAGCGCCAGTGGGGAGCCATCCCTGTGTACCCCTCTTGTCCATTCTTTTCTCAGCAAAAGATTATCCCGAAGGTTTTCCTACAATCTAGCGGCGATCTTGTGAGCGGTAGGATCTACTGTATCTTTTATGTGACAAAGTTCGGTCAAGTCAAGGCAATCTTTCATGCGAGGCTATAACCTTCCTTTATGGCGTCAGGCAAAACCTTATCATTACTCAATGCCGCCTTTACCTTAATGGAAGTAAGTATAATTGGGTACACCTAGTAGATGTTTCGTGTTGTCAACTCGGCATGGCAGGTTTCTGCTGCGTGACTTGGCGCACCTCCACCTTCAGCCTTAGGTGATCGCTTCCAGAGTTCGATGTAGCTCTTTTTTTATATTTTTATCTCAGTCTCTATTTACGATAGGCAAAAACTTCATGCATGTGCGCTGTGCCATTCCAGTTTTAATTTTGACTTAGATGTTATTTCCTTCAGGCCGACAGTCTACGTTGCAAGGTGGACACTACCTGACCAGAGTCTGTATTATACATTACAGATACGGTTAGAACTTGGAGATTGTAGGTTAGTGAAACCAAGAGCCGGCGCTCTCAGTATTGAGATGTGACACTACTAACGGTCAGGTGGTACGTTTGCTAGTCGAGACTTGATTATACTATCATGTAAGAAAGAAGCACAAGCTCACCTCAACCTCAAAACGGACGCCGACATAACTTCTCGTTCTCGGTGTCACGTAAGCTGAAGTCGCATTCTAAGAAAACCTACTTACTGATTTCATACTTCCTTGAGTCGCCTGAGACGCAAATTCTTGAGGACATACGAATTGGTGTTGTGTAATGGTCGACATAAAGAGAGTTACTCTTACTTCTAAAATAATATAAATCCTGCCAATGCCTTCAAAAACAAGAGGACTCATAGACCAAAGTATTCAATCAAACATCTTGGGTCTATTTCAAGCTCCTTTCTCCAAATTTCAAACTCAGAAACAATGAAGCATTCCGTGCTCTCCTCCAAGCCACTTCATCCTTCTCCACACCCATTGTCGGCCACAGACCTCATTGCAGCAGGTAACCAATATTAACACTTCACAACATTGCATACTCTGATAATACAATATACTCAACACCAACACCCCTCACAACAGCAGGCTCTAACCACGCTACCGTCCAGATCAACCTTGCCAACACGGCTGGGAGCTACACGAAACAATGCAGTGCATACGCTAGTAGCTGGGGATTGCCAACATTCTTCTACGGGAGCCAAGTCTATTCTTGCAAGGTACCAGAAGGAGCGGGGAAGGGAGCGAGCACCAACTTCACGTTTTCGACCGGGGATGGGAAAATTGAGCTGAATTACACTTAGTCTTGTGCGGCAAGGGATGAGAATGGAGTTCTATTTTTCTAATATGTTTATTATTGGAGGTTTCGGCACCGATGTTTGAGCTTGATGTATCTGCTTTTGTGTGTAAGGGAACATACTTGGGGGTCAGTATTGGACTGATTAAGCTGGCTTGTAATTCTAGGCATTGGACGATTGGAAATTGGACGTTTGATGAGTTGTATTCAGCACAAGGCACCACTTGTGCTCTTGCGCAGTTGGATTTTACACCCACTGTTATTCATGGAAAGAGAAAGGCGTAGTGACTAGTTGAGGAGGCAGGGACTAAGTAAGATATTGTGATCTTGCCAGCATCCCTGCTAGATTTGGAACGTACTCAGCCTGTTAAAAGAATAATATGAATAGAAGATATTTCAATAGCGTAGTCAGAGAAAAACCGCCACTATATAATATATCAAGTAATACTTTTCTGTAATCCTCGCAAACCCAGAATTGTAATAAGATTAAAATCATAGGTATTGCAGTGCTGTGGGCATGTGATCTCTGTATGTAGTCTAGTGCGATCGGTTCGCTTAGTCAGGATCTGTGAACCATATTCCTGAAGATCTCACGCTTCACTGGAGTCTTTTCTAGCTAACTTTAAATCAACTCTTATTTATGAGAAATGCAACCCCCTACTCTGCGATCTTTACGTGCATTAATAGGAAGTGTTGCAATTAGGTGCCTAAGGTCTCTGAACTTGCAACTATAGAATAGCAGTCATTTCAGTACCGTTCTTACAGATTTGCATTGCTGCCTACGTGATCTCAGTTTTAATACTAAGGAGCATAAAACCAAGACTAAATCGGTTTTGTTACCATATTATTAGTCTGATTTTGTTACACCGTTCCCTAACACGACTTTGCCTTTGCAGAGTCGCCTCTTATAATATTATTATATATTAAAAAGACTCTAATGTCAATTCCTGGTTTCAAGTGTGGCATGGTCACGTGTTTGTTGGTCACGTGGCAATCTGACACATGACTAATTGCGCACCATAAAATCTGCAGGAAGTTTACTTCTTGTGTGCTCAGATTTCAAATACTAACGGATATCTCAGGATCCGAGACCTCCCCCACGGCCTCCCGCCCCTGAGGCGGCCGTCATTATACTCTCTCCAGCATTGCTCATTTGTGGAGGTCAGACATTACTTCTGAATATGATTGGTTAGGACATTACTCTGGCGTTTCCTACTGGTTTAACATTCCGTGTGAAAGGATGATACCGAGTGATCCGCGTTGTGGCTGTGGCGATGGTGTGCGGTTTCTGTCAGCAAGCAGGGTTCTGTTTCCTGAAATTCCAAATACTCATTACGAAGCGAAACTTTCCAATACAAAACGGCTGCCCTCTTCAAGAAATGGATACTTTGAACTGGCGCTCATCGAACTGAATATTTTTTGCACAAACACCACTATCCGCCAGGCGCGCGTATCCGTGTTCGTCCTCTAGACAATGGCTAAATTCTGCCCCCTCTTAATCATCCTCACAATTGTGTCTTTCAGTATGCATGCCCCTCCCGAAGGATGACCAACCTAACTTATCCAGTGTCAATACCTCTCCTCGCTGAGGAGAGGGAGGAGGACTCCAGGCTGCTAGAACGAGAATTTTACGACTCATTCAAGATCTTCAACCGCAAACGCAATGCACATGCATGCATGATGTCCATCGCGTTCCTGGTCCTCTACCCTCTCGGCGCCATATCTCTCCATCTGCCTCTCCCTCCTTTCCTCAGAAAGATTCGGATCGTCCCATCAGTCCACGTCCCCATCCAGATTCTCGGCTTAGCGATTATGATAGGCGCTATGTGTCTGGGTATCAACCTTGCCAGAGAACTGGACTTCCTCTCGGGGAGCGTCCCAGTCCCGGCACATGTAGTTATTGGCTTGCTGGCTACCAGCATGATCATTCTTATCCAACCCGCCATGGGTATCCTTCAGCATTTGCACTTCCGGAAGACTGGTGGGAAGAGCATATATGGTTACATTCATCGCTGGAATGGCCGAATCGCTATCATACTTGGTATGATAAACCAAGGCCTTGGGTTTCAGCTTGTTGGCATTGGAACAGTTGTGCACACTCATTCTTTGGTAAGGAATTTTGTGATCCTGGGTGTTCTTGGGAGCATATGGTTTGGGCTGGTGATTTGGGATGGCCTGAGGGGGGTGGTCAGGAAGAAGCAGACTGTTGTCGAGAATAGAGAAGTGAAGCAGAAAGATAGCGGAACTGTCAGCTGAGTGAACTCACGCATCAAAGGATAGTTTACTTAACGAGCATAAGTAGATAAGTTTTAATAATTCATAATATAGGAGCTAAGATCAGGAAGGAGAATCTTTCTACTGTGGTGTTAAAAATTGCGTTTGGCGAATGAAATTATGAAACTGTGGAGTTGTTCGGAGGACTTGTGCAAGCACTAGTGAGAAAATAAAAGGTCATATGAGACTGCATGGGAATTTTACTTCCTTGGTGGATTTAGCATTATGTCCCATCCGCGTTGCCTGACGATGTGAGATACAGGTGTTAGCTACTTAGCTAAGAAAAGTGGAGAGGTCAGTCGAGGCGCATATTAGTCGGGAACACCTCCTCCGAGGCCTTGCAGCATCAGCTGACGTCGTTTTGCGGCAAGTAGCCCATTATGTAAGCCACCTTGTAGATGGAGATACCTTCAGTCAGGATTCTCCCGAAAGGTCGTATTGTTGTCAGAACTGCTTCACAGCACATTCCCTGATCCTAATCCCACCATGATTTGTCACAGGAAATTCCCCAACCGACACTAACTCATCAACAGGAATTGTTGCGAGACGTTTGAGTCGACGTCTAATGGGATATGCAAAAGAATGGCCGAGTATTCAAGCGATTTAGAATGGATGAGTCTGTGTTTGACTGACGTTTGATTTACCGGGATTTCGTAGCTAACTATCGATCACAAGTTCTGAACCAAGTGAGGCTCGATTCTAGTCTGGCTTGCTAAGGTTTCGGAAGCTTCCGATCTCAAAACGAGATGGGCCAGTAATCATTCAGTATTTTTCGCCATCGTCGTTCTTGCATCTAGGGCATGAATTGGTCTGTGTCAGGCGAGTAAAAAGGGGGGGACGAGGGGCGGCACGGTCCATCTTGTGGTACGTGCAGAGGGCTAAGCGGCGGTTTTCAACCTTCAACGCCCAGATCTGAGCAAAGAACGTTTCGAATGTATGACTCTCCGGCTGTGCGCGCTCTTGGTCCCTCACTCTCCAATGGCGAGTTGATAATTGACGAACGCATGAAGAAACGATTGACAGATGCAACCTCGAACTCCTGGAGACGATGCACTCATTCTTAGCTTGCAGGAACAACAACTTCATCGTACCCGATCTAAGACATTTCCGCCCGCCACCCCCTCTTCGGCAGGTGCTTTCGGATGGTAAGAACTCGTGAACTATCTAATGGAGGTGGGCTTTGTTGTCCAGGCGTGAGTTCAAGCGCCTTAATTTGCAGATCATTCGTGATCTGAAGCATCTCGGGATGCAGATCGGCAGATAGGGCTCTACCCGTGCGCTCTGCAAGCAAACCACAACAAAAAAAATCGTACCCCAGAAATCTCTCTGGAGACTTCCCGTACCGATATGATGATCGACGCCGGGGTGGCTCTGGGCGGACGAAGCTGACCCGGATTCCAGTTAGCCGTAAGGTGTTCCCGATCAGTGGCTATAATACTATGTCCACTCGCAGAAATTTCCACATCTGGACCTCATGATATTTGCCACTCATTGCAATTTAGTTTGTGGCGATTTCCTACACCATGGGGCCTCTCAACTTTGCCCCACAATCTCCAGTGTCTCCCATCTCCGAAGCAGCAACTCAATATACAACACAGAAGGCGAAATCCTGGGGAGAGCCAAAAAGTTACATCAGCTGTCGTACCTCGACCGGAATACCGAGGAATTCATTTATTACGATTTCAAGCCAAAGCATCACAGTCTTCGCAGACGTCAAAGATCTTCCAAGTCGTCACGGCAGTCAACACAGCAAGCCCGAGGAAGCAAACATTGACGTGAAGGATGGCACACCCGAAGTAACTTTCAAGAGAGGGAGTTGTGACTCTATTGACAGCATTGCCAGCTTTGGGTTTGACGTGGCGGTTCCCGAGCCGGTATATGGCCATGTCCAGGCTTCAGCGGAAGGACTTATCGACCAAAGCGTCAATATTAGGCAGACCCTTGCCCGCCAAACTTCCTTTTGTTCTGTCTGGCGTTCCAAAAGTACCACGAAAAAGCAACAAAACCTCTACGAGTCCTTCCCACGCCCTCCAAGTAAAGGGTTACTTAACTTTGCTACGGTGTTTCCAGAGATATGTCATGATAAACAACCTGTCTTTTTCGATAAATCCTTGCCGCCACCGCCATACCACGCCTTCGACAAAAGGAAGAAGAAAGGAGTAATGTATTTGATGGCGATTGTAGGTGTATTGACACCACTATCCACCTTCATTTACTTTCCAGTGTTGGGTGACGTCTCTAAGGTAATTATTCCCTCGTCGCGGTCGTTCTACCTTGACTGACGCTTCTAGGCATTTCACTTAAGTTCAGAATTTGTAGTTCTCACTATTGCTGTCCATATGGCGGTTCAAGGCATTGCACCGTTTGTGTGGATGCCACTTGGAGACTACTTTGGTAGAAGGTTCGCCCTCATTGCCACATTGGCAATCTTCGTGGGCGCCAACACGGGGTTACTTTTCTCAAACAGTTTTCTTTCCTTGATGCTTCTGAGAGCTGCTCAAGCTTTTGGAAGTGCGGATCTACCAATCATCGGTGAGACACTTTCCCCCCTATATCAAAAAAGTTCAATGTGCTGATCGGAAATCTAGGGGCCGCTGTAATTGGTGATATATCGACCGGTATAGAAAGAGGAGCTCTCATACGTATCTACGGATCAAGTAAGATGAAGAGGAACGCGTCTAACTGAGTCGTGCTAACAATGGGTAGTACTTATGCTTGGTCATGTGATCAGTCCTGTTCTTGGAGGAGTCCTTACTCAATTCTTTGGATTCCGGTCTATATTCTGGTTCCAACTTGCTCTTGGAAGCCTTGCCCTCGTTTTCGTAACCCTATTTCTTCCCGAGACCCTTCGGAACATTGCAGGTAACGGCACTATCAGATTAAAGCCTTACCAACAACCATTGCTCGCTTGTGTAAAGTCATCCCCGGATGCACGGTTTAACTCCAATCCTGAAACCATCACACTGCCACCTACATTTATTTCTTTCGTTGAGCCCTTGGACTTGCTTTCGCATATGGACATTCTAGGTTCCATTATCTTCGGGGCTATTGCTTTCGCCACCGTCGTTGTCGTGATTGCCACCACAGCATTGTGTTTGGAGACTTACTATCGCCTCTCCACGCTCCTTGTCGGTCTTGCGTTCCTGCCCAGCGCTGCAGGTACCATTCTGGGGTTCTTTTTCATCAGCTACCTGTTGGATCGCGACTATAAATTCATCGAGACCCGGTACAAGACAACCCACAATATCGAAGAAGACACAACTGTAAGCTTGAAGCACAACTCCGACTTCCCCATCGAGCGCGCAAGGCTCAGAAATATTTGGTGGATAACTTTTTCTTTCATCGGCGCAACAATTGGGTACGGCTTCTCTCTGTCCACCAAACATATTGCCATCCCCTTGGTCATGCAATTCCTAGTTGCCTTTGGCGCAACCACTATTTTGCTAGCCAATGGAGTTTTGATCGCCGATCTGTGTCCCGAGAATTTGGCGTCCGTTACTGCAGTTATTAATCTTGTTCGTTTCTGTATGGGTGCTTTGGCCGTTGGTGTTGTGCAGTTGCTATTTGATCGTCTTGATGACGGGTTTGTGTTTTTGGTCTTTGCAATGGCGACATTAGCGGTTACTCCCATTTTGGTGATGCAGTGGATGTTTGGGGTGAAATGGAGGATTGCAAAAAGAAGCAGTTCAGAGAAAAGGCCACTCCTGGATCGACTGAGAGTTCTGCTGGTGGGTTCATTCGATCGGCTTCCAAGTTGGGGCAATATATGGGGAAAACTCAGCATCAAGCGTTTTTCTTCCAAATTGTGGAAATCATTCAGGGGAAGACCACCGTCAAGAGATCTTGGTGGAGACACATGGGGAAAGAACCTCCTACTCAGAGCTCAGAGTTTGTGTTCGAGAGTTCCAAGTCCGCGAGAAATTTGGGGGAAAGTGCGGTGACAACTACATGAGTCGATGGTTTGCTACTTGCATCCCCTTCTAATTAGACGCTTCAACACCAAATAAAATATCCTGCACTCTATTCAAAGCGTGTTACAGTTTCGCAAAAGCACATTGCGCTCCTCCAACATGAAGGTTCGGAAAGAGTTCCTCCAGCTTATAGCATCACGTGCCTACATGGGATAATTTCTCCAATACCCTCCTCGGAAGATGACTTAGGTACCACTGGGTATGCCACAGCTGATGCAACGAAAGCAGATCAAGCAAGGATTCTCCCACGATTTCCCGATTTGGAATACGACAATCCTCATTTGGATGTCACCCCAATTCCCACATCCCTCTCCCTCGCTCAGGCATAAATCACTTCCCACAATTCTCCTCACACAACGAGCTCTCCTTTCGCTTCTCATCCTCATCACATTCCTTCCTCGACAATATGCCCGCCGAGAGTCCGCAATTCGGCTGTTTTACTTTGCAGCAAGCCTCCCCTGCAACAATTGTCTTTCTGTCTGATGTTGGTCAAGATGGGCAGCCTGCTCGAAAACGCAAAGTTCATACGAAGTCCCGATTGGGATGTGCCGGGTGTAAAACCCGCAGGGTGAAGGTATGGTGGCTTCACATCACTCTGCCATGCACGCAGCACACCTGGTGACTCTTCTCACAGTGCGATGAGGAGCAGCCATGTCGCAGCTGCGTGAGGCGAAATCAAGAATGTATTCGGTGCTGTAAAGCCTTGCGAAAACCGAGCTCGTCTATACATACCCAACGCCAACATTCCCCAAGAGCCGCTGACAGCTCGCCGCCAAGGCCGGCTTTAGAGGTAGCCCCAATGAATAAAGAACATTTGCGCTTACTGCATCACTTCGAAGCCTTCACTTCTAAAACCTTCATCATGGAACCGGAAACCTGGAAACATGCTGTTATCAAGTTGGCACTACAAGTATGACTAACACCCTTTTACTACTTTCATCCCCCCTTTCATCTAGAATTCCTCTCAGCCAGCCTTTCCTCACGTCTTCTCCCAAGTTTCGAGCTAATCTCGCCCAGAATGAGTTCCTCATGCATGCTATCTTCCTTGTTACAGCGACACACCTTCAATACCTCCAACCACACGAGACAAGACATCGCATTGTAGCCCTACAGAACCTTTCTCAAGCCCTGCCCGGCTTCCGCAATGCCATCGATAAGCTATCTGGCAGCAAAGAGTATTCTATGGAGATGGCAGAAGCACTGATAGCATGCTCATTGCTCCTTCTACAGTATTCGTGGAACTTCGATAGCGAAGTCTGGAACCGCGATGGAACTCTGACTGGACTTTACCGCGGCATGATGGCTATCACACTCTCGTGTCTAGATGAAGTCAGGGAAGGATCCCTCTCTCCAATGTTAAGATACAGTCCACGACTCCACATCGAGCAACGTATGAGAATCGCGGGCACGGCGTACAAGGCCGACGACGTTCCGCTACACATCCTCTCTTGCACGAAAATTTCAAATATTCAACCTGAGAACTCGAGTGATTTTCTCAATCCGATCGAGAGGCTCAATTCCATTCTCTGGGCCCTGGGCCCTGACCGCAGCGGGTCTGCTAACTTGGATCTCGAGCTTCCTGCTGCGAGGTACTTGTTTAACTTGCCAAATTGGCTTCCGGGTGGGTTCATACAGCTCGTCACGATGAACGATGGGAGGGCGCAAACCTTATTACTTTATTGGTTTGCTGCAATATCAAGGTTGAGGTCAGAGCGGTTCTGGTGGATGAAGAAGAGAGCGCTTTATCTGTTTGATGAGGTCTCGCTCGGTCTAGGGAACAGATGTGTGGAATGCACTAGTCGTGCTCATGAGATCCTCCGACGGGAGGACTGATATCAGATAGCGGCTTTTGTATCTAGTGTCTACCCATCACATCTCAACCCGGTATCATCCGGATGCCCCAAATAAACGCCTCACGAATACCATCGTCTGACCTCCTAGGTAAATGTCCGACGACAATTCCATCCCGTCCACCAGGCTTTTAGCCTACAGGAGGCTCGGCTTCTATACGCGATACCGCGTATCGATCCGATATTGATATCGAATCGTAGAATCGATTTAGAATCGGTCAACTCACGCTCAATAATGGTCGCTCAAGCTCAAATCTAACTAGCTCTTATTAAATTGCAAGTAATTCAAGTCGAGAGGCCCAAAGCCTCACCTTACTAAATTTCGCACCTTCCACAAGTTACCACTAGTGGTTCGTGAAAGCGACTGGGCCACACTAGCGGCTGGGCCAAGTATTCCACATGGTGAATGTATAGGAGGTACCACGCGCTTCCGCTTAGTCGTGATCCACCGAAATCCGGGCCGAAAACCAATGTTTTCTATATTAACTTCCATAACAATGGCAATTAAATTTTTGCGGTTTTATAGAGGGTACTCCTATAGACTGCGTATTAATTAATGTTATTTTTCAAGGGAACATAAGTGTGCTGGCTGTTAAGTGCTGGCTGTTAAAGAAATTAATTGGGGGTTTGATTTTCAGGCTGGATTCGCTAGCAAATTTGGCAGCTGTGTATCACGACTAAGCGAAGCGCGTGGTACCTCCTATACAAATTTACCATGTGAAATACTTGGCCCAGCCGCTAGTGTGGCCCAGTCGCTTTCACGAACCACCAGTGGTAACTTTGTGGAAGGTACGAACGGGTAGTCTTTTTAGCCGCCTAAGGCGCCATGCAGACGTACTATGCCTTCAACCTTTAATATACAAAGCATAAGGATTAGGCTACAGAGGTGGTCACGAGTCACGAGTCCTCAACTCCGCTTCAGAGCTGACAAAGCAACAAGGGAATCAAAAATCAAAAACGCCCCCTCGCCCACTCCATGTGACCTCTCGCCGTTCTCAGTGCTTTACCAAGCTATCCAGCCAACAGGAACTCTCAGGGTTAGGCATGACGGCCTGGCGCACAGATCTACAGTACTCGCCAGTCGTACCCTCCGTAAGTAATCACCTTATTCGGCGCGCTTATCACCTTCCCGTTTTCATCGTCATTGAGAGAGTCGGACTTGCCGTGAACGGCTTTAGCCAGTAACGGTATAGTCTCGGAGTGTTGAGGATAAGAAAGGCAAAGATCGGCCACGAACATGGTGCCACATTGGTGGCCAAGCGCCACCTCGCCACTTCACCACAGGAATGCTCCAATTCCCTGCAGAACCGGGTCAGCTTTCCCAATTAAAGGTGTGCTGACACACTGCCACCTTCCGCATATGTGGGATGTAATTATGATCTGTTCATCCACAACCATTCACAAATCGAGAAGCTTATCTTATCCATGACCCCGCCGCAACCACCCTTACGTACTTTGCATGGGTGGTCCTTGGCGCCAATGACTAGCGCCGAAGCTTGAAGTGCTTGAAGCTCTAAAAGACGGGGTCGAAGCTGTTTGTCCGAAAATCACACGGCCTGCTTGCTTCTTCATTCTTCCCTCCGCAACAATGAGTTTGAAACCTGAAAATGAAGACCTTGCTGAGAAGCATGCCCTCGATGCTCCGGGCTATGAGCCCACACGCGATGGGCACTCCAGTAGTGACCCAGAAAACCTGGTCGTAGCAAGGGAGAACGTGCTTCACCAAGACCTGAAAGGCAGACACATGCAGATGATTGCCATGCAAGTTCGGCACTTTGAACCGTCATCTGTATACTAACGTATGCATATAGTGGTGGTGCAATTGGTGCTGGCCTGTTTGTTAGCTCTGGGGGTGCTTTCCAGACTGGTGGACCGGCTTCTGTGCTTCTTGGTTTCATGATTGTTGGTACGTTATATGCCATTAGAATTGCGACGCGGCAATTAACATGAGTTTAGGCGGCATGATGTATGCTCCCCTGATGCTGAAAGGCTTGTCCTCGTCTAATTTGGTCATTTAGTTACCTCGTGATGCAAGCTCTCGCAGAAATGGCCGTCATGTACCCGGTCAACGGAGCCTTCACTATGTACATCTGCCGCTTCGTTGATCCCTCTTGGGGATTCGCTTGCGGTTGGCAGTATGCTATCAGCTGGCTTACTGTTCTTCCTTTTGAGATCTCAGCTGCTTGCAACATCATCCACTACTGGCCCGGATCGGAGGGCATCAACAACAGTGCTTGGATCGTCCCGCTGCTTCTTGCTTTGGTTGCCATCCAGATCTTTGGCGTGAGGGGATATGGCGAGGCGAGTTTACCGAAACTATTCTAAGGACCGAGTTAATTGGAACAGGTCGAGTTCGTCCTCAGCGTTATTAAGATCACCGCTTGCCTAGGCTTCATGATTCTCGGAATAATCATTAACTGCGGCGGCGTCCCAACAGACGACAGAGGCTATATTGGTGCAAAATATTGGTAAGCTCAAACTTTCAATGTGGCTACTGGCAAAGGTAATAACGCAATATAGGCACACACCTTACACTGCATTCCTCAACGGCTTCCACGGCTTCTGTACTGTTTTCGTTACAGCGTCGTTCGCCTATACTGGCACTGAGCTCACTGGACTAGCTGCTGCCGAGACAGCTAACCCTCAAAAGGAAATTCCAAAAGCTTCCAAGCAGGTCGTTTGGCGTCTCGCCATTTTCTATATCGTCAACCTCTTCCTTATTGGGTTGATTGTACCAGCCAACAGTCCCTTGTATAGTGGCGAAGGTTCCGCATCCCGTCGCTCACCTTTCGTCATCGCCATTCAGCTCGCTGGCATCAAGGTCCTCCCATCGATTTTCAACGCCGTTATTTTGATTTCTGTCATGAGTGTAGCCAACTCCTGCACTTTCGGCTCGACTCGCACGATGCAGGCTCTAGCCGCAAATGGTGCATACACCGTTCCATAACTTTCACATAACGCTAACTTCATACACAGGCATGGGTCCCAAGTTGTTTGCTTATGTTGACAAAAAGGGACGCCCTGTTACTGTGGTGCTCCTTCAACTCCTCTTTGGATGCTTAGCTTTCATCAACTTGGCGCCGGATGGTGGAGTTATCTTTACTTGGCTTTTGTCATTGTCAGGTCTTTCCATCCTCTTTATTTATGGCAGTATTGCTCTGGCTCATATTCGCTTCCGCCGGGCCTGGTAAGCTCCAAACTGCACTATCGGCTGGCTACTCGGTGACTAACTACTTGTAGGGCTGCCAATGGTCATTCCGTAGACGAACTGCCCTTCAAGGCCGCCTTCGGTGTTTGGGGCTCCTGGGTGTGCTTGACCATCAACGTCCTCTGCCTTATCGCACAATTCTACGTCGCGCTGTACCCAGTCGGGGGTCCCAACTTGGATCCTCAAACATTCTTCGAACTATACCTCGCTGGTCCTTTCCTTATCCTCCTATACATAGGCTGGAAGGGCTACAGCTGGTTCTACCAACAATCAGATCGCCCATTCTACGTCAAAATAAAGGATATTGATATCTACACTGGTATGAGAGAGACTCAACTAGCCGTTAGTGGTGCAGATGTCCCGGAGGAGCATAGACGTGCCAGCGTCGCCGAAATCCTTGAAGCGGAGAAGAAAAAAGGTCCTAAGGATTACATCATGCGTGTTGTCAGAAATGTCATCTAAATTGTCGCAATTCGGCGAACAGGTCTTTGTAGTAGTGTTGTAGGTCCTGGGTTCGAGCCATACTTGAGAA
>Ga0307515_10009463_pt1 | contig 18831 bp, 22 predicted proteins | sample 17_EM_MG_FD_194513 | JGI IMG/M metagenome (GOLD analysis project Ga0307515, IMG submission 194513) | Populus trichocarpa ectomycorrhiza microbial communities from riparian zone in the Pacific Northwest, United States - 17_EM | ecosystem: Host-associated > Plants > Roots > Unclassified | place...
TGTCCAGATGAGAGATCTCCAAATGGCTTGTGCTATGCCGCTTTCGCCAGCCCCTGCTGTGCATCCGCAAACAGCCGCACCGATTTCAGCCGTGCATCCATGTCGAAGATCGGCATGGAGACGATCAGTTCGTCGGCGGCCGTCTGGTCGAGGAAGCGGTCGAGCTTCGTCTTGATCGTGTCCGGCCCGCCGACCACCGCATAGGTCATGGCGTGATCGACGAAGATTTTTTCGGTTTCGCTCCACAGGTTATCCATCGAATCCACCGGCGGCGGGAACTGGCCGCGGGCATTGCGGCGCAGCGCCACGAAGGATTGCTGCATTGAGGTGAAGAGGTGGTTTGCCTCGGCGTCAGTATCAGCGGCGACGCCCATGATGCCGACCATGGCATAGGGCTTATCGAGATATTCTGACGGTTCGAAACGCTCGCGATAGATCTCCAGCGCCGACAGAAGCATGTCCGGGGCGAAATGCGAGGCGAAGGCGAAGGGCAGGCCAAACATGCCGGCCAGATGCGCGCTGAAATGGCTGGAGCCGAGCAGCCAGATCGGCACGTTGCTATCGGCGCCGGGCACGGCAATCAGGGCCTGATCTTCACCGGCCGGGGCCAGCAATGCTTGCAACTCGACCACATCGTTCGGAAAGTTGTTGGCGCTGGCCTCCATGTTGCGGCGAAGCGCGGAGGCGGTGCGCATATCCGTGCCGGGCGCGCGGCCGAGACCGAGATCGATGCGACCGGGATAAAGCGCTGCCAGCGTGCCAAATTGTTCGGCGATCACCAGCGGCGAATGGTTCGGCAGCATGATGCCGCCGGAGCCCACCCGGATCGTTTTGGTGCCGGCGGCCACATGGGAAATGACGATCGAGGTCGCGGCGCTGGCGATCCCCTTCATGCCGTGATGTTCGGCCAGCCAGAAGCGCTTGTAGCCGGAGGCTTCGGCTTCCTGAGCTAAACGGCGGGAGTTCTGCAGGGCCTGCGATGCATTTGACCCTTGCGTGATCGGGGAAAGGTCGAGGATCGAAAAGGGCACCATGGGGAAAAGCCTTTGATGAATGGAACTGATAGAAACCTATGTAAGATCGAATTTTGTAAATCCAAGCCTGCGAGGCAGATGCAACGAGGCTGTAGCCGTCCCATTCTTGCGGATGTTTTTGTTTTGTTCACATTTTGCTGGCAGCGTCCGGGCATGAGTATTAAGCTTCCGACCATGCACAACACGATTCGTATCATCGGCATCGATCCTGGCCTGCGCCGTACCGGCTGGGGTGTCATCGACACACTCGGCAACTCCCTGCGCTTCGTCGCCTCCGGTACCGTGACGTCCGATGGCGACATGGACCTCGCCTCGCGGCTCTGCCAGCTGCATGATGGCTTGGTCGATGTGATTCACACCCACAAGCCGGATGAAGCGGCCGTTGAGCAAACCTTCGTCAACAAGGACGCTGTGGCGACGCTGAAGCTTGGACAGGCCCGCGGCATCGCCATGCTGGTGCCGGCGCGCGCCGGACTGCAAGTGGCGGAATATGCGCCGAATGCGGTGAAGAAAGCCGTCATCGGCGTCGGTCACGGCGAAAAGCGGCAAATCCACATGATGCTCAAAATCCTGATGCCGAAGGCCGAATTCAAGGGCGACGACGCAGCCGACGCGCTGGCGATTGCCATTTGTCACGCGCACAATCGCGGCGGCGCGCGGATGCGCATGGCAGCGCTTGCCGGATGATTTGTTCTTGACTTGTTCTTATAGTAAGGATATTTCTTACTTTGAAGGAGCATGTCGATGCGTGTTACATCAAAAGGTCAAGTGACCATTCCCAGAGATCTGCGCGAGCTGGCGGGCATAGAGCCTAACAGCGAGGTGCTGTTTTCGATGGAAGGCGGCAAGCTGACCATTGTCCCCAAGGATGGCCATCAGGAGCGGGAAGACCGTATGCGCCTCGACCGGTTTCTCGGTAGTCTGCAACGGCTGGAAGGTACGGGTGACCAGGATATCGATGCAGAGGCGCTGATGGAAATGACGCGGGACCGCTGATCATGGCGACTTTGGTGGATACGAATGTTCTGGTCGATATCGCCGTGCGCGATCCTCTTTGGCTTGGTTGGTCGAAGGCGCAGCTCCTATCTGCAGCGAAGCGCGGTGCGATCGTCATCAATCCAATCATATATTCGGAGTTTTCCGTGCGTTATCAGCGCATGGAAGATGTGGATCTGCTGTTGCCCGAACCCGATTACAGCCGGGAAAATCTTCCCTGGACCGCTGCCTTCGCGGCGGGGGCTGCTTTTCGGAAATACCGGCAAGCAGGCGGCGGACGCGATCGGGTGCTGCCTGATTTTCTCATCGGCGCGCATGCGGCTATTCGGGGACACACAATTTTGACCCGCGATCCAAAGGGTTACCGTACCTATTTCCCCTCCGTCGAACTGATCACGCCGGAAACCCACCCATGAAGGATGTTGCGCCATGATCGGCAAGCTCAAGGGAACGATCGACGAGATCGGCGACGACCATGTGGTCGTGGATGTCCACGGGGTCGGCTATGTCGCCCACTGCTCGACGCGGACCTTGTCGAGGATCGGCTCGCCGGGAGAGGCGGTGGTCCTGTTCATCGAGACCTATGTGCGTGAGGATCAGTTGCGGCTGTTCGGATTCCTGACCGTGCTGGAGCGCGAATGGTTCCGGCTGCTGCAGAGCGTGCAGGGCGTCGGCTCCAAAGTGGCACTTGCGGTTCTGTCCGTGCTGACGCCCGGCGAACTGGCCAATGCCATCGCGCTGCAGGACAAGACGTCCATTTCGCGGGCGCCGGGTGTCGGTCCGAAGGTTGCGGTGCGCATCGTCACCGAACTGAAGAACAAGGCACCGGCCTTTGCCGGCGATGCGGGTGCCAATATAGGGCTCAAGCAGGAACTGGGCGAGGGCGTTGCCTCCGCACCGGTTTCGGATGCTGTGTCGGCGCTCAGCAATCTCGGCTACTCGCGCGATCAGGCGGCGAACGCCGTGGCGGCCGCGCTCAAAAATGGCGGCGAGGGGCTGGATAGCGCCAAGCTGATCAGGCTGGGGCTGAAGGAACTGGCGCGGTGATTCCTTGCCTCTTGGTATAATCCTTACTATGGTAAGAAAGTAAGGAGAAAAGGAATGAGCATTTATTATGGAACGATGACGTCAAAAGGGCAGACAACGGTGCCCGCGGAAGTTCGCGATATGTTGCAGCTTAAGCCAGGCGATAAGATACGATACATCGTCCGTAACGGCGAAATTATCATCAAGGCCAAAAATAAGCGTGCTATTGATCTTGCCGGAATCTTGCATAGGCCCGGCATGCCGGCGATGACCTTGGAAGAAATGGACGAGATCATTGGCGATGCTATTGCCGAGCACGTCATGGGTCCAAAATGATCGGTATCGATACCAATCTGTTGCTGCGGTTCATTTTACAAGACGATGACGTCCATTCACGCGTCGCTCGACGATTTTTTGAGAGCGTGGATGCTGCGAAGCCCGCCTATATCAATACGATAGTCCTGATCGAATTTATCTGGACGGCACGGCGGCGGCTTAAAATGACGCGACAGGAATTGATTGTCATCCTTTCGGGTTTCCTTGACTCAAACAATATCGTCCTTGAAGACGAGCCTCTGGTCGAGCTTGCGCTGGATGGGATGATAAGAAGCGGCGAAGAATTTACTGATGTCTTTCTCGCTTTGAAGAATATCAACGCCGGTTGCGACCGCACCCTCACTTTCGACGCGAAAGCCGCCAAAACAGTCCCCGGAATGGAACTTCTCGCATGACCGACGCCGTACGCCTGATCACACCGGAAAAGCGCGGCGAGGACCTCGATACGACGCTGCGTCCGCAATCGCTGGACGAGTTTACCGGCCAGGCGGAAGCGCGTGCCAATCTGAAGGTGTTCATCGAGGCGGCGAAGAACCGTGGCGAGGCGCTCGATCACGTGCTGTTCGTCGGTCCGCCCGGCCTCGGCAAGACGACGCTGGCGCAGATCATGGCCAAGGAACTCGGCGTCAATTTCCGCTCGACCTCGGGACCGGTGATCGCCAAGGCGGGCGACTTGGCGGCGCTCTTGACCAATCTCGAAGATCGCGATGTGCTGTTCATTGATGAAATTCATCGGCTAAGCCCGGCGGTGGAGGAAATCCTCTACCCGGCCATGGAAGATTTCCAGCTCGACCTGATCATCGGCGAAGGGCCGGCAGCGCGCTCGGTGAAGATCGACCTGTCTAAGTTCACGCTTGTCGCGGCCACCACCCGCCTCGGGCTTTTGACAACGCCGCTGCGCGACCGCTTCGGTATTCCGGTGCGGCTGAATTTCTACACGGTCGAGGAACTGGAATCGATCGTTCGCCGAGGCGCCCGGCTGATGGGGCTTGGCATTACCGATGACGGTGCGCGTGAGATTGCCCGCAGAGCGCGTGGCACGCCGCGTATCGCCGGCAGGCTATTGCGTCGCGTGCGGGATTTCGCCGAAGTCGCCAAGGCCGAAGCGGTAACAAAGCAGATTGCCGATGAAGCGCTGACCCGGCTTTTGGTCGACAACATGGGCCTCGACCAACTCGACAAGCGCTATCTCAATATGATCGCCCTCAATTTCGGTGGCGGCCCGGTGGGCATCGAGACGATCGCGGCGGGCCTTTCAGAACCCCGCGATGCGATCGAGGATATCATCGAGCCCTACATGATCCAGCAGGGTTTCATCCAGCGCACGCCGCGCGGGCGTATTTTAACCGCAAATGCGTGGAAACACCTTGGATTGCAGGTGCCGAAGGATCTGGAAGCCACCCAGTTCCGCCTGTTCCAAGAGGATGATTGATTGATTTCGCGCCGCGGTTTTCTAGGGACGATCGGGAGTCTCATGCTGAGTGGCGTGGCCACAGGTGCGTATGCCGTGGGAATCGAACCGATCCGCCAGCCCCGCGTGAAGCACTATCAGCTCGTTCCAAACAATTGGCCGGCCGGATTGAAGCTCAGGCTGGTCGTTCTCGCCGATATTCACGCCTGCACGCCCTGGATGTCGCCAAGGCGCATCGGCGAGATCTGCAATCAGGCCAACGCCCTTGGCGGCGACATGATCCTGCTTCTCGGAGATTTTCTGTCCGGCATGCGCATAAAGACAGGCCATGTTGCGCCGGAGGACTGGGCGCGTGAACTCGCCCGTCTCTCCGCGCCGCTCGGCGTTCACGCGGTTCTTGGAAATCACGACTGGCTGGACGACCCGGGAGCAATGGCAGCCGGTAAAGGGCCGACATTGGTCCACGGTGCTCTCTCCTCGATCAATGTGCCTGTCTATGACAACCGCGCCGCGCGTTTCGAGAAAGATGGCCAGCCGTTCTGGCTTGCAGGCCTTGCGGATCAGATCGGCCCGTGGGAGGGGCTGGACGATCTGCCGGCCACAATGGCGCAGATCGGCGATGAGGCGCCGGTTATCCTGATGGCCCATGAGCCGGATGTTTTCCCAAACGTGCCCGAGCGGGTATCGTTGACCCTTTCAGGACACACCCATGGCGGACAGATTCGTCTGTTCGGCTATTCTCCCGTCGTTCCCTCGCGCTTCCGGAACCGGTATGTCTATGGTCACATCGTCGAGAATGACCGCAGCCTGATCGTTTCCGGCGGACTTGGCACATCGGTTCTGCCCGTCCGCTTCGGCTCGCCGCCGGAGATCGTCGTCGTGGAGCTTGGTTGATGTCCAAGCGCAAGATGATCCGTATCGACGCTCCGACGAGGCGGCGTTTTAATTTCCGGATTGCCGGTCTTGGTTTTCGCGATGGCTATGTCCTCGTCCACCGGGCGACGCATGAGGATTTCTGGACGTTTCCGGGCGGGCGGGCGGAAATCGGCGAGACGTCGGTCGAGACGCTGAAGCGCGAGATGATCGAGGAGCTGGGCGTCGAGGTCAGCGTTGGACGCATGCTCTGGACTGTCGAGAATTTCTTCCGCTACGAGGATCGCGACTATCACGAGATCGGTTTCTATTACCTGATGGAAATTCCGGAAGGCTTTCCCTTTCATCCCAGCGATATCGTCCACCGCCTGAAAGACGGCAAGAACGATCTCGAATTCAAATGGGTGAAAGCCAGCAAAGCGGCGCTGACGGAACTCGATATTCCGCCGTATTTTATTGCCGAACAAATCGAGGATTTACCGCAGACGCCGGTCCACATCATCTGGGATGACGGCAATCTAGATCGATAAAGCGCTTCGCCTTCACGTTGACTGTGGCGTTTCAGGACTTTGCTAAGCCAGCCGTTCGATCGTCTGTCGCAGCAAATCCATCCCGCCAGGCTTCCAGCTCAATGTCTCGATCTTGCAGGTGCCCATGGCGTTGCAAGCCGTCGTCTCCGCAGCCGGAGGCAGGGGATGCGGACAGTGCGTGAGACGTTGCAGGATCGACAGGATTTCGCGTGTGTCGGTCAGGATATCCGACACGTTGAAGGTTTCGCCGTTGATCCGCACGGTGTCTGATTCCAGCAGCAACCTAACGGCCCGGGCAACATCGTCGCCGTGCACTTCGGTGCCGGCACGGGGCTCAACGGGCTTGCCTGCCAGATAGTCTTTAAAGAGCGATGCCCATTTATGTTGCCGGCCCGGCCCGGCGGGGCCGTAGATGCCTGTCGCGCGAAGGCTTGCAGTGACAAAGCCGTGGCCGCAGAGGGAAAGCAGGCTGCGCTCGGCCTGCAGCTTCACCTCGCCATAGAGGGTATCCGGCTTGCCGTGCATGTCTTCCGTCAGCAGCGTGCCCGGCGCCTGAGGACCATAGGCGGCGCGGCTCGACAGGAAGACGCAGCGGCGGACACCGGCATCGCGCGCCGCCTCAAACAGGCGTACGGTTCCGTCCAGATTGGCGCGTCGAAATCCATTGGGATCATCGCCTTCGCCGCCGCGATATTTCCCTGGCAGGTGATCGAAGGCGGCGTGGACGAAATAATAGACGTTGTCGAAAGCCTCGATCTGGTCCGCATCCGGATCGAGCCGCATGGGCACGAAAGAAACGCTCTTCGAGTAGAAACCTGGCTCCGGCGCTGTGCGGCCACCGACTGTGACCTTGTAGCCGTTGGCCAGAAGGTGCTCGACGATGAAGCGGCCGGCATAGCCGGTGCCGCCGGAAACGAGAACGCGTGTCATGAGCTTCCTGATTTCAGCCCGGGGTTGGCAGGCTTAGGTTTTGCAGGCTGGGATGTGGCAGATCGGCAATATCCGGAATGTTTTCGCCGGTCAGGAAAGCATGCCAGAGATTAATGAGCGGTCGCAGTCTTTCCGCCTTCGGATGGTCCTTTTCCCACGGTTTTTCATATTGATAGTGCAGCACGCCGATCGATGACCAATCCCAGAGCGCCGGCATGTTGAACCAGACATATTGCAGCATGTTCATTGTGACAGGGAGGCCGTGCCAGTCCGGGAAAAAATTCTGCAGAAAAGTCTGGTCGGTGCGCGGCCAGAAAGCATCCGGTGCGTCCAGCCGCTCGAGCATGGCCTCGAACGTCTGAAGCGAGGGCGTGGCGACGAAAACGCCGGAGTTCAGACGATGGAAGTCGGCAAGGCTCTCATAGACGTTGGGTGCGGCGGAAAATTCGGGATAGGCGAAATAGCGGTCGATGTTCTTCAGCACCAGCGCATCGGCATCGATGAAGATGCAGCGCTCATATTCCGTCAGCTGCCAGAGGCGCAGCTTGCAGAAATTGTCGAGCGGCGAATGAAAGTCCGGTTTGCGCCCCTTGGTAAAGGGTGCTGCGCCATGAATGTTCTTGCGGGCATGCCTCTCGTTGAACCCGTCCGACAGAGGCAGGAGATCGGTAGCGACAAGCCGGCAGCCGCACTCGGCAAGCGGGTTGAGCAACTCCTGCTTCACGCCTCCGGTGTGCAGGACGACGATATCGGCTTCAGTCCCCGTCATTTTGATCGAGCGGGCGAGTGCTGTCGCGCCGATCGCATAGTCGCCATTTGTGACCAGTGTGACGAATGCATGCCGTGATCCGGCGGGGCCGGATGGCACGATCCCTTCGGAAACGGAATCCTGCTGCATCATGAAACCGATTTCAGCCTTCTTCCTTCCGGATCGTGGTTGATCTTGGCAGCGATGTCCCTGGTCCAGGCGGATACGGCCGGAACGCGGCTGCGATCGACGCGGTAGGCGTATTTCTTGCCGACATCGACGATTTCCGCAAGCAGGCCGTCCTGCAGCGTGGTCGGGTTGAGGCCGAGTTCGCGGAACTTCTCGTTGCGCACGACGAGGTCGTTTTCAGCGGCTTCCTTACGCGGATTGGGCAGCCAGGCGATCTCAGAGCCTGTGAGGCCGGCAATCATCTCGGCAAGATCGCGGATCCGGTGCGTCTCGGTCATCTGGTTGAAGATTTCCACACGCGCCCCGCGCTGGGGCGGGTTTTTCAATGCCAGATCGATGCAGCGCACGGAATCCTGGATATGGATGAAGGCGCGGGTCTGGCCGCCGGTTCCGTGCACGGTCAGCGGATAGCCGATCGCCGCCTGGATGAGGAAGCGGTTGAGCACGGTGCCGTAGTCGCCGTCATAGTCGAAGCGGTTGATCAGCTGTTCGTGGCGGCGGGTCTGTTCGGTGTGGGTGCCCCAGACGATGCCCTGGTGCAGGTCGGTGATCCGCAGGCCATCGTTCTTGGCGTAGAATTGGAACAGCAGCTGATCAAGGCACTTGGTCATGTGGTAGATCGAGCCGGGATTGGCCGGGTAGAGGATTTCTTGGCTGACCGTGCGGCCATCCTGCGTGTCGATGCCGACCGGAAGATAGCCTTCCGGAATGGCGGCGCCGACGGTCGAATAGCCGTAGACGCCCATGGTGCCGAGATGGACGAGATGGGCGTCCAGGCCGATCTCGACCATCGCGTTCAGCAGGTTATGAGTGGCGTTGACGTTGTTGTTGACGGTGTAGTTCTTGTGCCTGTCGCTCTTCATCGAATAGGGCGCGGCGCGCTGTTCGGCGAAATGGATGACGGCATCCGGGCGATTTTCGTTGAGCCAGTTTTTCAGGAGCTCGTAGTCTCGGGCAAGATCGATCAGGTGGAAATGGATGCGCCGGCCGGTTTCCGCATGCCAGATGCGGGTGCGTTCCTGAATGGAGTCCATCGGGGTCAGCGACTGGACGCCGAGTTCCGTATCGATCCAGCGGCGCGACAGATTGTCGAGAATGTGGATGTCGTGTCCGGCATCGGACAGATGCAAGGCTGTCGGCCAGCCGACAAAGCCGTCACCGCCAAGGACTGCAATCTTCATGCGCCAATCTCCTGTGGGATGGGAAGTCATGCGCTGGTGATAGGAGAACATTGTGACAAACCTGCAATGCTTGCAAAACGTGTTTGGTTCCTGCACAGGAAAAAGAATAATTTTGCGAGGGCGCCTATGAGTTTGATTTCGCTCGCCGGAGAGCTGACGGACAACGGACACCAGCTGATTCAACGGGTCTATTACGAAGACACGGACTTTTCCGGCGTCGTCTATCACGCCCGTTATCTGCATTTCATGGAGCGGGCGCGCACCGACTATCTGCGGCTGCTCGGTGTCGAGCAGGCGACGCTCGCCATCGAAGACGATACGGAAGGCCTCGTTTTCGTCGTCCACCGCATGGAGATCGATTTCAAGCAGCCGGCGCGCATGGATGATATCCTGACGATGACCACGACGACGGAAAAGGCGGGTGGCGCCAAGATGGTACTGCAACAGGAAATCCGCCGCGAGGGCACGTTGTTGATCGCTGCCAAGGTGATCATCGCCGTCATCAACGGGCAGGGACGGCCGAGGCGGCTACCGGAAACGCTCGGCAAGAAATTTCTCGGGCAGGGCTGAACTCAGTCCTCTGCCTCGACAGCCTTCAGCATCGCCTTGGTCAGGCTCTGTTTCCAATCCTTGGCTTCTGCCCAGGGATCGGTGCCACTTTCCAGGCGCTTGAGGATATCGGGAATGTGGAAGCCGTTGGCGGCATTGAGATCGCCAAGTTCATCCCAGGTGACGGGCGTGGCGACCGGTCCACCGGCACGCGCGCGGACCGAATAGGGCGCGACGGCGGTGGAGCCGCGCTCGTTGCGCAGCCAGTCGATGAAGATGCGCCCCTTGCGCTTGGCCTTCGACATGGTGGCGATATAGTTCTCCGGGTCGTGATCGGCGATTTTTGCGGAAAGATCTTTGGCGAAGGTCTTGGCTTCGTCCCACGGCGCGCGGCGCGACAGCGGCACGATGACATGGATGCCCTTGCCGCCGGAGACCATGGCGACGGATTTCAGGCCAAGCGTGTCCAGTGCATCGCGCAACGAGACAGCGGCGTTCTTGACAGTTTCAAAGGTTACCGACGGGTCCGGATCGAGGTCGAACACCAGACGATCCGCCGCGTCGAGCCGGTCGACGGTCGAACCCCAGATGTGAAGCTCGATCGTGCCCATCTGCACGGCGGCGACCAGTCCCTTGGCGTCATCGACATAGAGATAGTTGGCCGTATCGCCATCGGCTTCCTCGATCGGTACCTGGTGGATTTCATCGGGAAAACCGTCGCCGGCGTGTTTCTGGTAGAAACACTGATGGTCCGGTCCCTGCGGGCAGCGCAGGATCGAGGCGGGATGGTTGGCGGCAAAGGGCAACATGCGAGCGGCGATGACGCCATAGTAGCGGGCGAGATCGATCTTGGTGATATCCGGATCGGAGAAGAGCACGCGCTCGGGATGGGTGATGCGGATGCCGAGCACGTCGCCATCGGAATCTTTCTCCTTGCGGGGCGGGCGTTTGTCGCTCGCAGTGTTCTGGGCTTTTGCAGGTGCCTCAGCTTTCTTCGCGGCAGCTTTGCCCGTCGGGGCTGTTTTCTTCGTCTCGAGTGTCACGGTGGAAGCCTCCTTGTCCTCGCGCAGGCCCTCGAAGGCGCCGTGGCGGATATGACCATCGTCGGTAAATTCGGCGAAATCGACTTCGGTGACAAGGCTCCGGCGCTAGCCAGATGGCATCGCGGGCGATGTTTTTCGGCACGGTATCGAAGGGTGCCGGGACGGGCGTTTGGATGGTTTCTTCGGCGTGATCGTACTCATTGCCGTGTAACGCAAGTACGTGCGGAATGTTCCGGCGGAAAGTCTTTGAGCCGTCAGCATCGCAGTGCGGTAAAGTAATACTCTCTTAACCATAATGATGTCTTAATGCCCATATTAGGGTTTTGTGCAGTGCACGTCATCCTTTCACCAAGATTGAACGCAAGAAGGCAGACAGGAAGCTTAAAGACCGGCATGAGGCCGGTTATCGGCAGCTGCCGGGTCAATCTTGCAACAATGACGTTTGAGCACCCTGGCTGTGAGCATGTGACTGCTCTTGCCGGGCGTTTGGATTCGGGGATTTGAGAACGATGGAACAGGTTGGATTGGCTGCCGCGACGACGGACGTAACGCTGTGGTCGCTATTCATGCAAGCAGGCTTCGTGGTGAAGCTGGTCATGCTGGGGTTGATTGGCGCCTCGGTCTGGACCTGGGCGATCGTCGTCGACAAGACTCTGAAATTCGGCAAGGTGCGCCGTCAGCTGGACGCCTTCGAACAGGTGTTTTGGTCCGGCCAGTCGCTGGAAGAGCTTTATCGGACACTGTCCGACCGGGCGACGTCGGGCATGGGGGCGATCTTCGTCTCCGCCATGCGCGAATGGAAAAAGTCCTTCGAGCGCGGCGCCCGTTCGCCGATCGGCCTGCAGATGCGTATCGACCGGGCGATGGACGTGACGCTGTCGCGCGAAGCCGAGACGCTCGAAGCACGGCTCGGGTCGTTGGCGACTATCGGTTCGGCCGGCCCGTTTGTCGGTCTGTTCGGTACGGTCGTCGGTATCATGACCTCGTTCCAGGCCATCGCCGGATCGAAATCGACCAACCTCGCGGTTGTTGCCCCCGGTATCGCCGAGGCGCTTCTTGCCACCGCGATCGGCCTACTCGCCGCTATCCCGGCGGTTATCGCCTATAACAAATTCTCCGCCGATGCCGGCAAGCTGACGGCCCGCATGGAAGGGTTCGCCGACGAGTTCTCGGCCATTCTTTCGCGCCAGATCGATGAGAAGCTGCAGCCGCGCCAGGCCGCGCAATAAGCTGCCAGCGGCACGAAGACGGAGATAGACCATGGGTATGTCAGCAGGTGGATCGAAGGGTGGCGGCAGGCGCCGCGGCGGTCGTAGCGGCCGTGGCGGCAAGGCCATCATGAGCGAAATCAACGTGACGCCGTTCGTGGACGTCATGCTGGTGCTGCTGATCATCTTCATGGTTGCAGCACCGATGATGACGGTCGGTGTGCCGATCGACCTGCCGGAAACGCAGGCAAAGGCGCTCAATTCCGAAACGCAGCCGATCACCATCTCTGTCAAGAGCGATGGTCAGGTCTTCCTGCAGGAAACCCCGATCCCGGTCGAAGAGGTCGCAGCCAAGCTCGAGGCGATCGCCACGACCGGCTACAGCGAGCGCATCTTCGTGCGCGGCGACGCGACGTCGCCTTACGGCGTGATTGCCGATGTCATGTCGCGCATCCAGGAAGCCGGCTTCAAGAATATCGGCCTCGTGACCCAGCCGAAGAAGGGCCAGTAGAGCGCGTACGATGAAGACTAGTCTCATCACATCCGCTGTGCTGCATGTCCTGGTTCTCGTCTGGGCGCTGGTTTCGCTCGGCAGTCCTGCTGACTTCCAGGTCGCCGATGTCGAGGCGATGCCTGTCGATATGGTCCCGATTGAAGAACTGACGAAGCTGCAGCAGGGCGACAAGGAAGCGCCGAAGGCGGAAATTCCGTCCGTCACCCCGACCAAGCGTCCGGATACCGTCGAAAACGCCGAGAATGTCGGCGAGAACAAGATCGACCTGAAGACACCGCCAAAACCGGATGCCAAGCCCAGCAATACCGAATCCGCGGCGGCTCCGGAAAAGACCGAGAAGGCCCTGCCGACACCTGACCCGGTAAAGGAAGACAGCAAAGAGGTTACGGAGGAAAAACCCGCTTCCGAACCGGCGACGGAAGTCGCGTCTCTTCCCGAACCGAAAGAAGAAGTGAAGCCTGACCCGAAACCGGAAGAGCAGCCGGCGGAAGAGAAGCCTGCAGAAAACCCGGATGCCGAGGCGCTGCCGGATAAAGTGCCGACGCCGATGGCCAAGCCCAAGGTGGAGCAGCAGGCACAGACTGCAAAGACACCTGACCGCAAGAACGAAGAAAACCAGAAGGAAAAGAAGAAGGCGTCTTCCTCCAATGATTCCGATTTCAATGCGGACGAGGTTGCAGCCCTTCTTAACAAGACGGAACCGGCCAACGGTGGCGCCAAGAGCGGCAAGACACCGAAGGCCTTCGGAGCATCCAAGACGACGGGCAACACGCTTTCGCAGAACGAGATGGACGCATTGCGCGGGCAGATCCAGAAGAACTGGAGCGCCTTTGCCGGCATTGAAGGTCTGGACGGCATGATCCTGAAGGTGAGCTTCGAGCTTGACCCGCAGGGCAATATTGTCGGCCAGCCCGAGGTCGAGACCACCGGTGGTTCGGAAGCGGCCCGCCGGACAATGGCCGGCAGCGTGCGCCGCGCCATCCTGAAGTCGCTGCCTTTCGAGGGCTTGCCGGCGGACAAATATGATTCATGGAAAGAGATGGTCGTTAATTTCGACCCGAGCTCCATGTCGATCCAGTGATTAAAATGAATGAATGGCTGAAAGGCTTGATGATTATGCTGAAACGCAACCTCTTCCGTTTTTTCGTCGCGCTCGCGGCGATGGTCGCGCTGTCGACCTCGCCTGTTCTCGCGCGCGTTGAACTCAATATCAATAAGGGCAATGTCGAGCCCATGCCGATTGCGGTCACCGATTTCCTGCAAGGGGAGTTGGGCCAGAAGATCTCCGATGTGGTGGCGGCCGACCTCAAGCGTTCCGGCCTGTTTGCGCCGATCGACAAGAAGGCCTTCATCGAGAAAATCTCCAATCCGGACGCCGCACCCCGTTTTGAGGACTGGAAGGTCATCAACGCGCAGGCGCTGGTCACCGGGCGTGTGACACAGGAAGGCGATGGCCGCCTGAAGGCGGAGTTCCGCCTGTGGGACTCGTTTGCCGGCCAGCAGATGACCGGCCAGCAGTTCTTCACCCAGCCGGAAAACTGGCGGCGTGTCGCCCATATCATCGCCGATGCGATCTATGAGCAGATCACTGGCGAAAAGGGCTATTTCGATACCCGCATCGTCTATGTCGCCGAAAGCGGCCCGAAGACGGCGCGCAAGCGGCAGCTGGCGATCATGGACCAGGACGGCGCCAATGCCCGTGCGGTCACCAATTCCAACGATATCGTGCTGACGCCGCGTTTCTCGCCGAACAAGCAGGAAATCACCTACATGTCGTTTGAGGGCAACGAGCCGCGGGTCTATCTGCTGCAACTCGAAACCGGACAGCGCGAAGTGGTCGGCAATTTCCCGGGAATGACCTTCTCGCCGCGCTTTTCGCCGGATGGCCAGCGGGTGATCATGAGCCTGCAGCAGGACGGCAACGCCAACATCTACACGATGGACCTTCGTTCGCGCACGACGACACGCCTGACCTCGACGCCCGCCATCGATACCTCGCCGTCCTATTCGCCGGATGGCAGCCAGATCGTCTTCGAAAGCGATCGCGGCGGCCGCCAGCAGCTTTACGTCATGAGTGCCGGTGGTGGCGGGCAGAACCGTATTTCCTTCGGCGACGGCTCCTATTCGACGCCGGTCTGGTCGCCGCGCGGAGACCTGATCGCCTTCACCAAGCAGTCGGGCGGCAAGTTCTCGATCGGCGTGATGAAGCCGGACGGTTCGGGCGAGCGTATCCTGACGACCGGTTTCCACAACGAAGGCCCGACCTGGGCGCCGAACGGCCGCGTGCTGATGTTCTTCCGCCAGAACGCCGGTGCCGGCGGCCCGCAGCTCTACTCGATTGATTTGACCGGCTACAACGAACAACTGGTGCCGACGCAGGGATTTGCCTCCGATCCGGCCTGGTCGCCGCTGCTCGAATAGCATTGTGACAGCGTGGCGGGAAATGTGGCGAAGTTGCCGCGTTCTCGCCGCAAAGGACTGATCTAGCAAGCCTCATACGTATTTTGTCGTTCTGTTAACCATACCTGTTGAAAGTGGATTAACCGCTTCCGGTTACAGTTCGGCAACCCTGATTTTACACATCCAAGGAGACCGGCCCATGAGCCGCATTCACGCCCAGGCCGCAGGCCGCATGCAATCCATCGCCCGCAATCCGGTCATGGTTGCCCTGTTCATGACGCTCGCCATTGCCGGCTGCGCCTCCAAGAAGAACCTGCCGAACAGCGCTGGCGAACTTGGCCTCAACGCTGCGACCCCGGGTTCGGCCCAGGACTTCACGGTCAATGTCGGCGACCGCATCTTCTTCGATACGGACTCCACATCGATCCGCGCCGATGCGCAGTCGACCCTCGACCGTCAGGCCCAGTGGCTCGCCAAGTACCCGAACTATGCCATCACGGTCGAAGGCCATGCCGACGAACGCGGCACCCGCGAATACAACCTGGCGCTCGGTGCGCGCCGCGCTGCCGCGACCCGCGATTACCTTGCTTCGCGTGGCATTCCGGCCGGCAAGATCAAGACGATCTCCTACGGCAAGGAAAAGCCGGTTGCCGTTTGCGACGACATTTCCTGCTGGTCGCAGAACCGCCGCGCTGTCACCGTTCTCGGTGGCGCCGGTATGTAAAATCTGCCGGCCTGTATGAAGGCCGCGGAATTCTTCAGATTTGGAACGGGCCGTGTGAATGTTCACGCGGCCCGTTTTTCATGTCATGAGATCCCGGCGTGCGCAGCGATTGCGGCTGTGATCTGCGGCCAGTCGTTCCTGTGCAGTTCATGGCCGCCGCCTTCGATCCGCTGCAGCGTCGCGCCGCTGACGGCGTTCGCCAGAGCCTCGCCATGGGCGATCGGAAAGATCGGGTCCGCGGTTCCGTGAATGACGAGGAGGGGAACGCGCAGGTCGGCCGCGGCCGGGCGCTTGTCACCGTCGCCGCCTTCAAGCATGAAGTGGTTGGTCGCGCTCGCGAAAGAGCGGGCGCGGTCCATGTCCCGCTCGATCGATAGCCGCGCGGCGGCTGTGTCGTGCGGATGTATTGTGCTGGCAATCATGCTTACGTCGCGCAGCATAAAGTCGAGGACATCAGCGCGGGCGGTCCAGTCGATGCTCTCTCCGGTTGCCGCATGCTCGCCATAAGCCTGCGTGAACGGCGGCAGGCCGTCGATCCCCAGCGGGCTTGAACTCATGACGGTCAGCGTCCTGACGCGATCGGGATGGGCGAGCGCGACGCGCTGGGCGATGAAGCCGCCCATCGAAATGCCGACGATGTCAGCGGTTTCGATCCCGTAACCGTCGAGGATCGCTACCGCATCCTCCGCCATGTCGGAAAGGGTATAGCGGAGCTCTCCGGGCGGATAGATCGTGGACAAGCCGGTATCGCGGTTGTCGTAGCGGATGACGAAACGCCCTTGGGCGGCAAGGTTCTCGCAGAACTGTTCCGGCCACCACAGCATCGAGGCCATTGCCCCCATGATCAGCAGCAGGGCCGGGTTGGAAGGTTCGCCGAATGTCTCGGTGGCAAGCTCCACCTCGCCGCGCCTGATCGTCAAATCTGCCATGTCTGGTCCTCCTTTTGCACAAGCATCGTTGTCGTGGTCTGGAATGCCACCACCACACCGGCGCGCAATATGATTGCTAATTAAAACCAGTTGCACAATGCATGCGCTTTTGGGTTTCGGCAAGAGGATTCTGCGCATTGCGGCGGTTGCGGCCAACATGCGGCGAAAAGGCCGGCAATTCGGACCGTTCCTTTCTTTTTTGTCACACTTTCACCGAACTCCGTTGCTTTTTGAGGTCAATTGGAAAACTGTGCGGCAATCATCCAAAGGCCGATTTGAACCCGGTTGCGGGTGAGAGTGGGATAGACAAACAGGACACATGACATGAAACATTTTGTCGTGGCGGGAATGATCGGCCTGACCGCCTTTGCGGGTTTCGGGCAGACAGTCGCCGCCATGCCGCTTTCGGCGCTGTTTAACCGCGTCATTCACGGCGAAACCCAATCGCCGGACAAGGCGCCGCTGCTGAAAGTCCAGTCGAACGAGGTTGGACGCATCGGGCAGCTTGAGGAAACGATCCGCTCGCTCAACGGGCGTATCGAGGAAATGAGTTTCCAGCTTCTGCAGATGCAGGAGCAGATCCGCAAGTTCCAGGAGGACAACGAGTTCCGTTTCCAGGATCTGGAAAACGGCAAATCCGGCTCCACCAAGAAGAGCCAGCTGGAAACACCGCGTACGAATGATCAGGCATCCGGCACCGCTCCGGCAACGACTGATCAAGCAACGGCAATCGATCCCAACGCAGGTTTGGGATCGGTTATCGCTGACGGTGCGAATGCCGGCGCTCCACCCTCGACGCTCGGCCAGATCGAATTCGATAAAAACGGCAATCCGGTTGCCGCAACCCGGGACACGTCGAGCCTCGAAACGACGCTGCCAGGCGTCGACCAGGGCATCAACCAGACCCCGGACACGCAGCAGCAGACGGCGGCGCTCGACAATCCCGGCGATCTCTATCAGTCGGCCTACGGTCACGTGCTGACGGGTGATTACAGCCAGGCCGAAAACGAATTCCGCAGCTATCTCGAAGCGTTCCCGAAGGGCGAAAAGGCAGCCGATGCCAGCTTCTGGATGGGCGAGGCGCAGTATTCCCAGGGCAAGTTCAACGATTCCGCCAAGACATTCCTGAACGCGCACCAGGCCTATGGCAAATCGCCGAAGGCGCCTGAAATGCTATTGAAGCTCGGCATGTCGCTTGCCGCTCTCGACAACAAGGACACGGCCTGCGCCACGCTGCGCGAGGTCAACAAACGCTATCCGAAGGCCTCGCAGGCGGTGAAAGCCAAGGTCACTAGCGAACAGAGCCGCCTTGCCTGCTGAGGCGGACCGCGCTGCGCCGCACACCGCCGTCGAAGCGGCAAAACAGTTTCTCTCCAGCTTCAAGACACCGGGCCCGATCCTCGTTGCCGTTTCCGGCGGCAGTGATTCGAAGGGGCTGCTTCTGGCGCTGCATGAAGCGATCATGCGTGGCGGCTTTTCGGCGTTTTCCATGTCGGCCTGCACGGTCGACCACGCGCTGCGGCCGGAATCCGCAGAAGAAGCGCGCGCTGTCGCGGCTTTCTGTGCCGAAAGAGGTATTCCACATAGTATCCGCCGCTGGCTGGGGAAAAAACCGGCGACCGGCATCCAGGCCGCTGCCCGTGCGGCGCGCTACAGCCTTTTGGCCGATGCTGCGCAGGAAACGGCCGCTGTGTGCCTTGCGACGGGCCATACCGCCGACGATCAGGCCGAAACCATCACCATGCGGCAAGGCCGCTCGGAGCCGGATGCACCCGGTCTTGCCGGAATGGCGGCCGGGGTGCTTGTCGATCGCCGCGCCTGGGTGCTGCGGCCGTTCCTCTGCCTGTGCCGGGCCGAGATTCGCGACTATCTCGGCGCGCGGGGCGAGGGGTGGTTCGATGACCCGAGCAACAGCAATTCGAGTTTCGAGCGTGTCAGGGTCCGGCAATCGATGGGCGGCGATATCCGCGCTGCGATGGATGTGTTTGTTGATGCCGGCGAAGCGCGCCGACGCTCCAGCGAACGCGTGGCCAGCCTGCTTGGCGCGCAGGTCACCGTTTTCGAAGGCCTCGTGGCACGGCTCGATCCGGCTCTCGTCGCGGATATGGCCGATCCGGATTGCAGACGCGCGGTGCTTGCCGTCACTGCGGTGATTGGTGGGCGCCCGCATCTTGCCGGTCGCGAGACGGCAGCGCGGCTTGCGGCGTTTC
>Ga0307515_10009464_pt1 | contig 18830 bp, 13 predicted proteins | sample 17_EM_MG_FD_194513 | JGI IMG/M metagenome (GOLD analysis project Ga0307515, IMG submission 194513) | Populus trichocarpa ectomycorrhiza microbial communities from riparian zone in the Pacific Northwest, United States - 17_EM | ecosystem: Host-associated > Plants > Roots > Unclassified | place...
AAAAAAAATTTACTTGTTGAAACACTTTAAAATTGATAAAGTTTCGTTGTTTTTAAGGATAAATCAAGACTTTATTGCTTATCTCTTGGTGTAATGAATGTTTGCAATAAGTTTCTCAATATTCCAACAACATTGTCTTAGTTTATATGCACTTCTAAATAAGATATCTGAACCAAATATTATATAACTCAAATATCTTTTAAAAAAGTGAACCTAAACTCTATATTTGGAAGGAAAATCAAAGCATAAAAAAAGAAGAAGAAAAGCACTAAAAATAAGATGAGAAAGAATATATAAAAATTTAAAAAATATTGTCACAAACTCTTCATTCACCTCTTTTTTATAGTAAATTTTGAAAGCTCAAAGGTTAGAGAATTAATTCAAAATTAATTTTCATCATTATTAATACTTGATTAGATATCATAAATCAATAATTAAATATAAACATAGTAGCCATAAATATAAATTTTTTGAGCCGCAAAAACTATTCAGATTTGTATAAGATACTTTTGGAATAGACTATTAACATTCACAAGAAATAATTCTTCATGAAACAGACCAAATTCAAATTTTAGCTAGTAAAAAATAATTTTCTGTAACCCAAAATATTATTTTACTATAAACTCATGCTTAAGCCCAACCCTTATATTGAGTTTAAGCTTAAAACTCATTTTGCATATAATTTCTGTTCTCTAAAAATTTGAGTATTTTTTTTTTACTCAAATCTAACTTTTTAACTTTTTATTTTATAAATACCAATAAAATTTTGATTCTTTTTTATATAGAATAAAAGCTTTTGGAAAGTTTTATTAAAAGATGTGAATCAAGGTTTGTATATATTAATTTTACTAATTTATTTAAATTATATTAATATTTTATATTAAAAGGCATACATTTAAAGATTAAATTCAAATAAATTTTCAACCTAAAAAATAAATATACTCGATTTTGTTCTCATATGCACATTAATCATATTTTTTAATCAAATTTCGTAAAGAGAAATGAAAATATAATAATCACAGCCTTTCTGAGCACGTAGAGCCAGCAGGCGGTGACCAGCAATAGTTAGGGCAGGGCAGAACGCAGACATAAAAAACAATTCGAACTTTAGCCATTTCCTCAAGGTCTCACTCATCCTTTGAAAGCCAGGGAGGTCACACACAGCACTAACCACAAGTCAGACCCCATAAGCAAACGAAAACCAGCTCAAGAAAACACTGAATATGATATTCTTCTTAATTTCTCCTCTCCATCTCTTTTACTGAACAAAATATGTCAAGATAATAGTAACAGGCTAACAGCCATACCCATTAATCCCATCTTGGAATCCACAGCTCACTTTCCGGGTTATTGGGCTCCGGATCTGCCACCCAATTCACCAACACAGCACTCTTTTTCTCGGGTTTCCCATAAACATCCCCCATATATTCCCTTTGATCGTCTCGATCTCTATGCATTTTCTCTCTCTTTCTTGAAGAACCAACACAAAACAAAGTACAGATATAAGTCTTTTTGCTAAGTTTTATTAGTAGTACTGCTTATACATACCAAGCTAAACAAAGTCTTCTTGCACATATATATTTATTGCTAGTAGTAGTATTTTGGTGTCATATATTTGCATGCATGGCAGGAAATCCTCCACCTGAAGGGTTGGGAGATGATTTCCTCGAGCAGATCTTGGCAGCGCAGCCACCTGGTTACGGTGGTGGTGGGGAGGTTATGGGGTCCACTAGCCTGCCCATGATGGGGCTGCAGTTAGGGTCTTGTGCTGGTAATGTTGGATTACTGAGGAGTAATGCTAATAATAACATGGGAATGATGCCTTTAGGGCTGAACTTGGAGCATCATGGGTTTTTAAGGCAACAGCAAGATGATAGTGGTAGTTCCTTAGATACCAACAACAGCAATAATATCAATAACACTCCTCCTTCTATAAAATCTGCTCGAATCTTGGTAAGCTCTATCTTTTTTTCCTCTCTAATTGCTACTGTTATTCTGTTTTTTTTGTCTAAATCCTCTTGTTAATGCTAACTTATTATTTACTCTTTTTTTTTCTTTGTCTATCTTGGTGGTTTTCTAAGTGGACTTGTCTGCTTGTTTGCTTGTACTTTTGAGTTGGTTTTGGTATCTGTTTTTTTGCATTTGTCTTGTCATTTTTCTGGATTTTGTTTTGGTAAGAATAAAGATAACTGTCGCGCGCGCATATATATATATATATATATATGGGATGTGTCAGTTTTGGATTTCTTTGAGTGCATAACATGATGATACTAATAGGTTATTTTGTTTTCCGGTTCAGGAAACATTTTGATTTCTTGCTAAGCTAGTTTGGAAAAACACTGATATAGTTTACTGTGTTTCTCTTCTCTCATTAGATAAAAAACTTGATAATATTACCAACCCATCAAAATTTGGAAAATGGAAACCGGAGACTATGAGGCTCATGACTTTGCTAATGGTAAATTTGGTCCAAAGGCTTGATTTGTAACTATGTAATTGTGGTGGCAGGGGAGAGATTCGGTGCACATGACAAGCTTGTTTCCAACATTTGGACATCTGCAGATTCATTCATCAATCCGGCCTACACCACCTCCTCCTGGACCACCTCAAATTCACCAGGTAAGAAACATGAGTGTTTGGACTAAAACACCTTGCTATTCACCTACATCTGGACAGCTTTTGTTATTCAACCATGTAAAATCTGGACATCTCAGATAGAACTACGTACCTTCTTCATTTTCTCCTTTCTATTTAAATTTGAGACTGAGAAGTACTGCCCTTTTTGATTGGGATAATAATTGTTTTTGGTTGTTAAATTCTTGGTTACTCAAAAATTATATTCAAGACTGGATGGCGTTTCATTTAATTGTTGGACAGTATCATTAGGATGTGATTTTTTTCTTCAAGTGTTCAGAATCTTGTGCTTTTAGGAGAAAGTATCACTGCACTAAATGCTTATTGGTACAATAGTACCTAGCTAGTTGTTTTTTCATCATTTCTAGCGGTAGTCTTTGTCAATATTCAGTGGAAAGATGAGTGTCAGCATGCGCTTGTATAATTGCAGTACTCCTTAGGTAACTTGTGAATGCGTTTCTCTTTTCTTGTTGAGTCTCACCAATAAAAAGAAGAGTACTCCCTCTCAGGAATTGATCCTGGTCAAATGTTCATTATTTCTCAAATTTTCATGCTTCGGCATTTTCTGGGGTCAAAATTAAAAATTCGCTGAATTTCTTATTCGACCCAACTTTCCATTGTCAGCCTTAGTTGAATCGGTTTAATTAATTTGTGCAAGAACATGTCTTGAAAAGTGTTGTGCAACCGTGAATGTGCAGCTAATTAATTTGTACTGATTCTAGCTGAAATCCCTAGACCTGGGAAAAGAATAGTTTGAGAGGCCTTGAAGTTCTAGTAATTATGCATGCATTAAAAATGATCAAACCCCAGAGAGAAATATCACATTGTGAATTAGTAGCTGCATGTATCACTTGCAAAGGCAGTCAATGCTGACAGATTTATCGTTTTGCCTGCCTTCTCTTTAAGGAGTACTATATGTTTTACTTGATGGATAATTTTTTCCTTCTTAAACCCCCATCATTGCATTGCATCTAAACATTTACCATCTGTTGTTTAAACTTTTTGCACAGATTAATAGCCATCCAAACCCAGGAGCAGTTTCAGCTGTACCACAACCGCCTGGCATACGGCCAAGGGTGCGAGCAAGACGGGGCCAAGCCACGGATCCACACAGTATTGCTGAGAGGGTATAAACTTGATCTCTATTTGCTCGATATTTCTGTTTATGGAATCTGTATATGAATATTCGTGTGGTTTCTTGGAAAATGTCTCCATATTTAAGTTGCAGAACAAGTAATTCGTTATGCTTAATTTTTTTTCAACATTTCTATAGCTGTTTCTGTATTGGTATAGATCTTTAACCAGTTTTTGATCATATGTTTTCTGGATGCAGCTGCGAAGAGTAAGAATCACGGAGAGGGTGAAGGCGTTGCAAGAATTGGTTCCCACTTGCAACAAGGTTTGCATATACTCGGTGCATTTACACACAGTCAACTGGAGTTCTTCCTGTTCCTCTCCATAAATTTCCAATTATTGAATCTGCAACCAATTAATTCTGGTTCTGCATGTATCTATTGTTGAATCCTTTTTTCTTAACTCATGAAATTAATAGTTCGAATTGCAATGTCGACAACATCAAGGAGTCGGTTTCTTTCCGAAACCACAAGATTAATTTCACCTTAGCAGATCTTTTTGTAGTTCCTAATTTTATTCTATGCTAACATATTCCAAATTCCATGCAGACAGATAGGGCAGCCATGCTTGATGAAATTGTGGACTATGTGAAGTTTCTAAGACTCCAAATCAAGGTATTAGAATCGGAAGGCGCCTTTGCTATCCAAACAGATTTATAATCTAGAGGAGATTGATTATATTCCTATATTATTCAAAATTATCTTTCTGGTATGCATTATTAAAGCATTAACAGGCTCTCACCTTGCTATCCAGAAGGCGACTCTGATTCCAATAAGTCTATAAATTTTCTCGGGAGTTCTTCATATCATGGTGGGGCCATAACCTTTTGACTATCCTAGACATAGTTGAAGACCTTTAAATATTTGTTTAAATGAATTAGTTAAGATGTCGAGCCTGAAGTGGAACTGCCTTTCGTCGGCATCTGCACGCTTGCAATTAAATCATCATTGAATACATGAACTAGAAAGGGACATGAACTGTACTACTGGCATTTCTGTCCTCATTTTTCTTGCACTATTTTTCTTGACCTCAATAATAATACTTCGATTTCATTTGCATGCTCAATCAGGTTCTGAGCATGAGCAGACTAGGTGCAGCAGGCGCTGTGGCTCAGCTTGTAGCCGATGTACCATTGTCATCAGTTCAGGTAGTAGAGTTAGAAGAAATGTTAATTAACACTTCTTTTCTTAAACTTTTTTTTTTTATCATATCTATTAAGTTATGGTTTTGATGAGATTAAGGGAGAGGGCAATGAAGGAGGAGCCAATCAGCAATCTTGGGAAAATTGGTCAAATGATGACACTGAACAAGAAGTAGCTAAGTTAATGGAAGAAGACGTTGGAGCTGCCATGCAATTCCTTCAGTCGAAGGCACTCTGCATCATGCCCATATCACTTGCTTCAGCAATCTTCCGAGCACGCCCACCTAACGCATCAACACTCATCAACACCGAATCGAACACCCCTTCATAAACCTAAGCAAGAAAGTGCATACTTCGTGTGCTCGTCGATCATTCCAGCAGGCATCTGGGTCCCAAATCTTGTTCTTGTCCCATTTTTACATCGACAGTCAGTTCAAGTGTCAACTTCCACTAGTCGACCTTACTGAAAGAAAGAAAAAAATAATTAATTCAGAGAAATTGTACTTCTTTTTTCCTGTTTCGTCAACCTCACGGGCACTTGATGTTATAGCCATGGTTAAGTCAAGGCAGAAACTTTCAAAACCTCCATTAATGTGCTAGTATTATCTATGGTGGGCCGGGGTTAGTGGAAAATGACCAAAATATTAGTGGTAAGAACTCTCTTTTCTTTCTCTTTGCATAGTGGGATGTAGGGCCTTTCAAAAGAGATTGATGGGCATGTGTATTATGTATTTGGAGAAATTTGTATGCAAGTTGAAATAGATAATAGTAGGTTGTCTTCTAAAGTTCTGTAAGAAGCTTCTTTTTGGCAAAAATAATTGCCCGCCTTAGATTGTTTATAGGGTGATTTTGTTTTCTTCTGAAAAAGTAAATAGAGCCCCTTTTCCATCCTCTCTTAAAATTAAAATAAAAAATGGTGCCCCTTTTGCAAATTCTTGCTTCAATGATTATTGAAGGAAGAGTTGTTGGAGAGAGACATGATCTCATATAGTTTTTTCCCTTCTTTCTTTTTCCATTGAGGGAATTTTATGGGCCAACTCATAGAGCTTGGAGCTTGGAGCTTGCACCACTCACCAGATGCAAGCTCTCCCTGAAAACTGGGTTCCACAGTAAATGGTTCAAGTCAGCCAGTTATTCAGACGCTCCTGACTGCCCTTGATCTTTTGATCTCCAAAGGTATCCTCACCTCTGACTTGCCCATGTTCTGGATGTTGCATCAGTGTTGCTTAAGACCTTGGAAGGTATGGAAAACAAATAGCACCAAGCTAATTATATGCTCTAGGCTAATAGCCTAAACAATCAAAGAAAAGCAAAGACATGATAAATCCTGTTGGATATGTTTTCCTGCGTTAAGAAGTGGGAAGAAATTGTCAGACAACTCTCAGTTTTGGGCTCAACTGTGCGGCAACGGAAGGGTGTTTGTTTTTTATTCGGAAATAAATTAAAATAATATATTTTTTATTTTTTAAAATTTATTTTTAATATTAATATACCAAACGGTTTGATTGTCTTAGATGTAGTAAGGTTTAGGTTAGATTAAGATGAGTCCAAGGCTGTCCAACTCACCTTTTCTCCTCTGGCTTTCCTTTCTTCCCACATTCGGTTGGGCTAGATTAGGGAGGGTTTGGTTGGGCTGGTTGACCATATGTTGTTTTTTTTCTTGGGCCCCATCATGAAGCATGTGTACTTGGAGAATGGACTGATGAGGCTTGCACATCAGGTATTTGAAGAGATGCCCAGTCCAGATGTTGTTTCTTTAAAGATTACAATCGTTGGTTATGCTAAGAAAGGGTTTGGTTTGGAAGCAATGCGATTGTTTCATGAAATGGTGGGTTTAGGCCTTGAACCTGATGAGTTTACTATGTTGGGTTTGCTTGTTTTTTGTGGGCAATTAGGAGATGTGAAGTTTGGTAGGGCTGTTCATGGGTGGATGGAAAGGAGGATGTCTACTATGTCGTCGGATTTGATCCTGGGTTATGCTCTTATGGATATTTATGTCAAGTGCCAGGAGTTGGAGCTTGCTTCGAGAACATTTGGTGCATTAAAGAAGAAGGATGTTGTTTCCTGGAACATGATAATTGCAGGGTGTGCTGAGGTGGGGGAGTTGGAGCAGGCGTGGATGTTTTTTGATCAAATGCCTTGTAGGGATATTGTGTCTTGGAACTCTTTGATTACTGGATATGCCTGCAGGGGTGGTTTTTCAATGGTAAAGGATTTAATCATAGACTTGGTGATGGAGAATGTTATACCCGACACTGTTTCCATGATTAGCTTAGTCTCTGCCGCAGCAGAAACGGGAGCTCTGGATCAAGGGAGGTGGGCACGCGGGTGAGTAATTAGACGCTTTCTTGGGTTCAGCATTGATTGACATGTATCGCAAGCGTGGAGTATTGGAAGGGCTTTTTTTGGTTTTCAAGGAAGTTAATAAAAAGGATGCCCTGTATGGACAACAATGATAACAGGATTTGCTTTCCATGGTTATGGAAGCAAGGTTTTGCAACTATGGAAGATGCAGGAAGATGCAAGTCCAGACAACGTGACTTTTGTTTCTGTTCTTTCAGCTTGTAGCCATAGTGGACTTGCAGATCAAGGGATTAAAATTTTCAGTTCTGTGAAAGACCATGGCATTGAACCAGTAGTCGAGCACTATGGATGTTTGGTAGATCTTTTAGCACGACCAGGGAGGTTGTCTGAGGAAAAAGATATCATTAATCAGATGCTCATGAAACCAAGTCGTTCCATCTGGGGGGGAATACTAAATGCTTGCCAAGTTCAAGAGGATGTGGAAACGGCGGAGATAGCTTCCAGGGAGCCGCTAAATTTAGACCCTGAGGAAGAAGGTGGATACACGTTGCTGTCTAACATAAATGCAGCTAGTGGAAGGTGAAGCTACTCCAAAAAGATTAGGGAGACCATGGAGAATAGAGGAGTGAAGAAGACTGCTGGACACAGCAGTGTGGTTGTGGATGGAGTCGTCCACAATTTTTTATCTCCTCAGACAAGTGCCATCCAGGATGGGTGGACATCAGGCCAATTCTGAACTGTCTGAAAAATGAGATGAAGCTAGGGGATGATTTTACACAAGTACTGGACACATGTTGATAGAGGTTTGATTGTTTAACCTTCTTCTTCAATAACATGAGATGCAGAGATATTTCATCTGTTGTCTGCCGGCTGCTGCATTGGCGTGTCATTCCAAACATGCAAACAATATTCTTTTCCTGCGATGCTCATTCAAATTAAGAGGGCTGATGGAGCGCACGATGAGGCTGTGGTTTACAAGCAGCAAGATTAGGATACCAGTCTGGAAGATAGGAGCCAGATCCATCTGTACCTGAACACGAAGTATATTGCTGCACAAGGGTTCTTAAGAATTAGCTAAATCGGTGACCAGATGAAAATGAGGCTTCCATTTTAAGCAGCTCAGTGAATCTAGATGGATGGAAAAGAGGAAAATGATGGTCATCCTCGGATTAAAGACAGCGTCTTAATGCTCACAAAAGCTTTGATATTTTGAACCAGATGGGAGTGCTGATCTAATGCAGGCACCGTTGCAATTCCTTGGACCTAAAATGGATAGGAAGCTTTCTTTTACATTATATGAGGAATATCACAGCATGACAGCTTCATGTTAAGACATTTGATTTTTCGAAAGAAAATTGAATGGTGTGATTTTTATCAATACATTAATGGATCGGCTTAAGCACAATCATCAAAATCAACAACTCTGGATGGAGAAATGGAACACCAGAGGAAGGAAAAGGAATCCAAGCTCCTGATTCACCTTGGAAAGATGGAGAAAGATGAAAAAAATGGAAACAGGTCTTACCATTATCGAAAACTTGATAAGCTATATCAAGCGCATAAATCCTTCTTCCTGTGTGGCCCTTCTCATCCATTCATCTTCATTTCTATCCAAGTACTGGTAAAAAATCAAGTTGAAAGACACCATTCTTATAAAAATAATACACCAGACACAATGGAGGTATTGAATTGCATGCATCACGCTGGTGAGCCAATCTCGGACACTACTTGGCTTCAAACTCGGTTTAGTTTTATGGAAAAGCAAAGTGACAGATCTTTAAATGGAGCGACTTCCCTGCCCGCAAGAGATTTATAAAAGTGGGAACATGGACAAGTGTCAACATGTACATAAAAATAATGCCCTCGAACAGTCTGAAAACAATCTTAGACACCTTCGGAATGCCCTTAGAGGGTATACAACAGTCACGAAGTTTGTCTACTCAGCAACTATGATTTCTGTACAGAGGAAAACAGCCGCTACAATACCGGTATCTGCAAAAATAATTTACATCCTAATCATCAGAACACTGGATCAGCTATTTAAACGAGTCAAAAAGTCCTGCACGGTCATCTGTATCTTCAACAGGACTTGTTACCATCATTTTACCTTCTTTCGCATCAATGCAAGGCCCTATCTACTTTCCTCATTCCAGATATTGCAAATAATTCAAAGATTGATGTTGCAAGCAGTAAACCTATCTAATCACGTTGTCCCAGAGCTTGCAGTAACTCCACTGCCATCTCTCAACCCTTGGAGGCACATATGCAGGTTTTTTTGCACACTTTCTGCAACTACTCTCAACCTTCCTTGGGCATCTCCTGTCGAAGATCCATGCACTTCCACAGTTCGAGCCACCCTCTGTTTACTTTTCTCCCAGTCATCAACATGTGACCAGCAAGCTCGGCCGCCGTGGCTTCCTTCCATGCCAAGGAAAGACACATTCATGGTTTCACCAAACAAGTATCTCAACCTCACTGAGACACAGTAGGGTAACCAGGCAGCACCACCCGCAGCATTAATGTGAGGTATGTGAGCAGAATCAAGGACAACAGTCAGTGCAAAATCAACAGAATTATGGGGCCGATCATAATGGATATTGCTTTTTGCAGCAGATGAATTCTCAGCCACATTTAACCCCGTATGATTTTCAAGGCATAATTCAATTCGGGGTTTTTGTCCAGGTGCCATCTCCCCACCTTGTGCCTGAGCCAATCCTTTCTTCCATGCAATTAATTTTAAAAATTCTTTTAAAACTGATATGGGTAGAGTGAGAAAGGTAATGAATGATGCGACACGAGAAGCATCATAGGGCTCTGATGCTACCCGGCGACTGAAATAGTCGCATATTTCTCCAATTTCAGATTGAGTCAGTTCTTCTTGAGCAGCTGCATTATTTTGTTGCTGTTGTTGCTGCTGTTGATGATGAAAGCGCTTGACGCTAAGTACTTGAAGAAGAAGTTGAACTCTGTGGACACTTACAGCAAACACATAGCCCCTGCAGAGAAAAAATAATAATCAGATCATGTAAGAAAATGGTCCCAGCACAAAGACAGCAAATTCATATAGCCCTTCCAGGAGACAAACATACTATGGCCTGGAAATATTTAAAAATAAACCACCATTACAGATAACAGCAAACACTGTTATCTGCAGTTTCGCACTGACTTGCAACAAGGAAAAAAGATTCTTGTACTTACCCCACAAAGAAGCGCAAGGCTGGCTGTTCCTGGTCCAAATTCAAGAGCGCACCTTCATTTTCCTTCAAAATTGACCCTAGGATCTCTTTCAAAAGGCCTGGTAATTGAGCAAAAAGCCACAGCACTCCAAGGTATTTAAGAATGCCTCTTAGAACCTTCTTAAGAGCAACAAGAGGAACCCATCCACCTCCATACCCTCCATCATCACCAAGACCGATAATGGCTGTATTCAGCTCTCCTCTAACATGAGCAGGGACACCAACACCTGGGGATCTGCGTATGGGCAATCCTGAGCTTAGGACAGCCAAATTTGATGATCCCGGAACAGCATTTCCAACACGATTCAATGCAGCCACTTGATTTGCTGCCCTGGATGTTGCTGAAGAATTAGGAAGGTTAACTCTATTTCCATTAACACTTGATAGTTGAGAACATGAACTTGGGTTAGGATTGTTAGAATTTCCCAGTCCAACTGTCTGCTGACCACCAGCAAAGCCAGGATCTAATCCATTCAGTTCTTGGGCAACATGCTCCATGATGAAAGGGCGAAACTGTGGACAGGGTAATGATCCTCCAACTGAAGGACCCCCCTTAGGTGGTGTTGCTGGTTGCAACCAAACCTGATCTCCAGCAAAGCAACGCATATCAACTGCAAAATGCTTCCGGTATATAATCCGGATCCAGTAGGGGCCTCGTAGTACAACAGAGACATCAATTGGCAACAGTGAGCTGGGAACAATGCCAGGGCCACCTCGACCAGTAGCAGCTAACATTGCAACATTATGTGGGTTGTGATTCCCAAGAGGTCCAGTACTAGAAGAAACATTGCTTACAGGGCCAGAAGTTGGCTGGCTAATATGATTCACCAAACTGCTGGGCAAGAGTCCCTGGGATTGGATGTACCCTGCCTGTTTTGGCATAGAAGCAAGAGTTGCTGTTGCACCTAGAACAGCTGGAGCAGGACCAGCTCTTGCAGGGCGAGTAGCAGCAGCAAGAGCATGCAGGGGTCCAGCAGTTAGGCGAATGCAATCCAACAGGGATGCAACTTCAGCCCCATTTATAAAATCTTCCAGGAACTAAACAAAATACCAAATTCTAGAGATGTAAGAGCAGCTCACTTAAGTCACAAACACAACATAAAACACAAGATCACAAAACAAAAATAACTAAAACTAGATCCATGATAAAGCTGAACAACAAAGGTTCTATACAGCATCAGAATTTTACCAGGTATATCAAAATATACATTAAGAAAGGAAAATGGTGTTAATCAGTAAAATACATGACTTCTACCATCCAAAACTGTTTTGCCTCTTTAGTGTTAATCAACTACTGACAATAAGCCATCACAAAAAGAATTCAATGGACAAACCGCAAGACCAGCTGACTGCAGAAGAGCACTTCAAAGCAAAATATCATTATGCTAGATATCTGAAGAGAACTGAAATTTAGTGGTGTGGTGCAGGATAGACAGGACTGCAATCAGACATGAAAAAGAAGAAAAAACAAGGGACTGGATTGCAACCAGATAGTAATTTAACAATTGAGAAGACAGAAACACAGGAAAAAGAAAACGTACAAATCTATGTTGGTTTAAACAAGTGAAAAGATGGGGCAAAAATGATGGTGAATCACATAGAGCACGTGAGCTGCTACACATGAACTTCATGTCATGATGATAAATGCAGGTGACCAAAATAACTTAGTATAAACACATTGATGACAATAACCCAACATAAGCACAGTAAAGATTGAAATAAAAAATGAACACAAACAAAAATAAAATATAACACACCTTAGTATGAGGCCAAAGTTGGTCTGGTAAAACATGCAATGTGCACCCTTCTTTACCCGATTCCCACTCAACAACAAAACGAGCTAGAACACCTGAACCAAAGCTAAACCACAAACTCATCAGTCCAACTGCCTCAATTCTAAATGCCCTCCTCATCTGTTCAAACAACTTATCAGCTCCCTCAGGAGCATTTTTTCCTCCAATGGGCACTTTAAGATCAGAGTTTGCACTGCTTTCCTCTAGTTTCTCATCTGCTCTTACTCCAAGCAGCTTACGCATTCCAAGAGCAAACATTCTAGCATTAGAAAGCCTTTGAATATCTGCCACTAGCTTCTTTATACTATCAGACTCAACAGACTGATAACTCAGGACAACGCCATCTGGATCGTAACGAATATGGGAATCCACATCAGATGCATTCGCAATATGGACCCCAGAACCCCAGGGAGTGCCACTGCTTCCCTTCTGAAGTTCCCACAAATCCCTGAAGTGCTGATCATTTATTTTGACATCCCAATGCATGCTTCCAGGTCTACCAAGCCGCAAGCAAATATGTTGCCATGAATCGCCTCGCGCAAGTGGAAGTCGGAACCATATATTTGAGGATGCACTTCTTAGACCCACTTCTTCAACATATGGAATGTCCATGTCGTCCATCTGGCTAGTTAGTCTAGCATGCTTAATGGAAAGTGAGCAATGTCTAACCATGTGAAGAAGAGCAGAGACATAAATGTTTGAAGGTGAATTCCCTTTATTTGCTTCCGCAATAAGGTTCCCATAGCTGTATCTCTCATTTTTATAGACCATTTCAGATGATACAAGCATCTGTGAAGAAACCTTCTGAAAGTGAGCTGATTCTGAGGTTCTTCTTCTCTTAGAAAATCCTGCTTTAGCATCTATATCTTGGAGAGATGGAATCATGCTCAACATGTCTAAAACTGTACGCTTTCTTGGATTTTTTTCATGTATGGATACATCATGACTAGAGCCCAGAGATATTGCAGTATCTCCTGCTGTATGGGCTGAAAAAGGTATTTTCTAGTCAAACATGGCTAAAATAGCAGAAGAAAAATAAAAATCGAAAAAGTATCCTGTGAATTTAATAAATGCAGATAAAATTATAGAAGGTATCTTACATACGGAAGTTGTAGCTAATGGGCTTGATCCAGCAACTCTGACCACAGACCCAGCTGGCGAGCTTCTGGCTCCAATAGGTTTCACATTTGATGCTGAAATTCGAGAGCCCGTTGGTCGAGATGGAGATGACAATCGAGAGGGCCTAATCCCAGATAGAGCATCCTTTGATGCATCATTCAGCAGTCTTAGATGATCATCGTCCATTGCGGAATTAGTGCCAACCTCAACTAGATGTTGAGATCTAAGAGAAGACAAATCCTGATCAGATTTTGAAGCTGATAATATTTTCACAGCTGTGGTCCTTCCTAGACCAGAAGATAGTGAACTGAATGAACTGGAATGCACAGGTCCCTTCAGGTTATTTGATGGACACAAGGATCCGTTATAGTGAGAGGCCACACTTGACACTTTTGTAACACTGTTAACTTGTGACCCCTGCATGCCTGCTTCCCACTTAGGAGGAGTTCCAGCTTTAATAGTATGAAGATTCGTCGGAACAGAGCCAAAATGAGAAGCAGGAGATGCATTGAATGAGGTAACATTCTGAAGTGGGAATGAAGGTGCAGATGCCCCTTTCTCAAGTTCAAATACTTCATCAACAACGGATGAAAAACTTGATGGAGGACATCCTGCAATTGGCATGGGACCATCTAGACGGAATTCAGATAGAAGACCATGTTCGGACATCTGGTTATAAGGAGAGGCATTAGGCAAAAGACGATTCAATTTTCCCAGGTCAACGATACTCAGATCATCTTCAAGCATCTGCATCTGGTTAACGTCGATCTTCTTCATGCGCATTACAGCAGTTGAGTCACTAGAAGAATGAACTTTTCCAGATGGATCTGGTTGTGTCTCCAGCAACTTAAACAGAGGTTTGAAATCCTTATCAAGTTGTGCCAACAGAAAATACAAATTCCCACAGTCTGGGAACCCCATTAGCAGCATAGTTGAACCATTCAAAAGGTTTTTAGGTACTTTCACTGCAGCAAAACCATGTTCATATACCTGCAAAATTCATATCCTATGTTTTAGTGACTTTTACCCATGAATGCCTAGGCGAAATTCAAAATTCAGAGCCATTTAATCAGATCTAATAACATTCATTTTTTTTCTCAAAATTAAAAGTTACCTCGAGACCTAAGAACCTGCCAATAGATGCAAATAAGTGCAAGATACTTTTGCTCCTCAAACTAATGAAAACTTCAGCTGCAGTTATGCTTCCTTGATTTAAAGCTTCTTCAAAATCTATCAGCACTGAAGGTGTAATTATATTTTGGGATGATCGGAGGAGAAAACGGCCATTCCTGCAAGTAAAAAAATGAAACTCAGACAATGTAGAAAATGTGAGAAATGCATCCCCTAACAGGCATTAAATGTAATAGAACAGGGCCTTATTGTGTACGGTTTCTACTATGCAACAAAGAAGTTTGTTATACACGAGGATGGACAGCTTATTCAAGAGTTTTTCTAGCATATCAATACCAGCAGTCTAAATTGCCCTTCTTTATGCATATGCATACTAGATGATGACTATTTATCCTTTAAAAGAAAGAAAAAAGAAAATTGAAAGTTATAAAATCCTTATTATGCCCCTGTTTTAGCTTTTCCACACACAAAGGAAGAATTAGACAACCCAGAAGTAGACATGCAGATGAAATAAAAATCGTTCCATATGCATGGGTCAAGGGAAGACACCTTATATTTATTCCAAGGGTAAAAAACGATGATCCATAGGCACGAACATGCAGTACTTCCTGCCCCTCTTGATCCCCACCATCAGACTTAGTTTCTTTCTGCATATAGAATTCAATAAAGGGAAAAGAATAATTCAGGAATGATATGCCTTTAAGATCATAGATACAAAAAAATAAATGCACCAAACAAAAAGGTAATTATCCTCCATGAAGACAGTCTTAAACACACCAGAGGAACTAAGGTTCCTTCACTATTTATGCACCACAAGTTTCTTGATTTGAGAATTTCTAAAAGCTCAAGCAAAATGTGTTGAAAAATCCATATTAAATGAAAACCAACCTTTTTATGGTCAGCATCAGGTTCATCCATGTGGAACTGAAGAAAAACATCACCTGCAGCACGGCAGATCTGAACATTTTTTCCCAGCTCTTTCTGAATTTCAAGCAAACGAGTATATCTATTACAACATATTGCTCTGAGAAGCAACTTCTCAACATCGATGCAGCTCTGGTCAAGGGAGAATTCCGCCCCCCTTCCATTTAGAGGATCTATAACAAAAGTGCTATGAATACATTTTATCTGTAGATCGGGTCCTGGTTCAATTTTTATAAATGGGCAAATCCCCGAGTCGGATGTGCCAGAGTTTTTATCCAAATCTAACCAATATATAATTTTCAAACCTGGTGTTCGTAAACCAGCTGAATCAACTTCTCCATCTTGATTTAGCTGAGTGGCATTACTACTAATGCTATCAGTTATGAGCTCAAACCGAATTACATCTTTCCATCTTCCTTGACGGAGTGCTTGTACTTGCCTTAGAACGGTATCCATAACTAATGCAACACAAAGCTCATGAAGAACTGAATATAGAATCGTAAATGGATTCTCTGCTGCAGCCATTCTGCGCTCCAAATCATCTCCCAGAACATGCCGTCGCAATTCTTCCAATTTCACAGATCCACTTTTCTCACCAACAAGCAATTCCATATGTAGTATCCTCCACATTGAAAGGTGCCCTCGGTAGCCAAGAGTAACTAAAACTTTAAATTCTCCATCCACATGAAGCAATGCAGTACCATCAGACACTTTCACCTTGGAAATTTCCTTTGGTAATGAAACTTCAAGTAACTTAGATTGCACAAGTGTGTCCAACTTTCTCAAAGCTGGCTTCTGCTGAACCTCAGTTAATTTTCCCTGGATACCCACATCTTCTATACATTTTGGTAAACGCTCATAAGATCCAGTTAGGAGTACTTCTATAGCAGATGGAACATCATAGCTAGGAGCACGAGCCTGCTGTAGCCCCTCGTGCATGAAAAATAAAGAATCTGCGGTTTGGATAAAACAAGTATCATGACTTGACAAGGTTGACTGAAGTTGCTGACAATATTGTATCAACGGAACCTGCAAAGCAAAAGTTGAGTTAAAAATCAGTATTATTTGAACATTAAAGTGGCCTTCCATTCCATAACTTACACAAGAATCCAAAGCATAAAATTACCTTTAACACATTAGATTTTAACAAAATTAAGACTTTTTAAATTTCAAATGCTTGGGAAATACTTGAGGTCCGACATGTGTTCTTGAGCTATTGTAGAATATTGAGTTTTGATGATGAAGTTAATGACTTGGGAAGTTGGAAGTTTTTTCACTAGTTTATTTTGTCCTTGTACATAAAAGGTTGCCACCTTCTAAACTTCAAATGTTCATAATGCTTTCACATAAGATTGTACACGAGGACTATGGACAGAAGCAGATGCCTATTCTACAATTTTGTCCTATTCATCTCGACCAACAAACCATAACTGCAATAACCCACCATGTATACAAAGGTTTGTTGGTTTCTAATCTCATGAGATAATAAAGATTCAAAACCATCAATACCTTTTCCTACTGAAATCTGGGGCCTTAGTTAATGGCACAACATGAATGTATTGACTATAGACACAGCACATGCTTTGGAAATTTTCAAACCCAAAATACTTTCAGAAGGCTAAATAAACCCCTCAAATAAAATTTCAGCACATATCTTAAAACTAATGTTCATAGTGCTTGAGCACTGATGCTGATCTATCTCATTCAACTCTCTAGCACTATTAATATAATTGGATTTAAATCTAGGCTGGCTCTTTGATAATGTTAGCAACGTTCATCATGAAAATAACACGATCTACCAACAGATAAATATCATAATTTTTTTTGCTTCTTGACTACACAAGCTACTGGAAACAATAAACTCCCATACGTTACCTCCTCCATTATGTTTACTTTTGCAAGGATGTTCATATTTTTTTTCTAATTGCACACAACATTGACTTACATTTAGAGAGGGGGGTATGAGATTTTTTTCCACCGACTATTGAGTCAAAAACAAAGCAAATTTATAGTATCTCCTCCCGAGTTCAAAACTTTGGAGGAAAATTTTAATTCAAATGACTGCGAATGAAGATATATCTGATTTCATCTTTTATAAGGAACGCTAATATAATTCCTGGAATGCAGTTAGCAATCTACCAAATTTCCTAGCATTTCCAACAAATCAAGTCCCAAGAAAAAGCTTGAGAATTTCTTCCCAGTTCTACATTTCAAATAAATCCTAAACTCACCAAAACAACCTATAACAAATTAAAAAATCAAACTAACAAACCAAACTTGCACACTCTTTTATCCAATTAGTCACCCAACCAATGACTTGCCTGTAGCCACAAATTTCCAATTTAAAAAAAAATCAAAATCACCCAAATGAGCCAAATACTCCAGAGACTAGCATTCCCAAACTAAACTAGCAATCTTTTAACAATAGCCACAAAAATTCAATCCTTCATTCCTTACAGCCACAATTTTTTAACACATAAAAATCTCAACAAACCCTAAATTCAAAAGTATTCAAGTCTAGAGCAAAAACCCAAAATTTCCTTCTTCAACCAATCAAAAAATAAAAAATTCTTATTGACCTGTTGGCACCATTTAGCAAGGACAATGAGTCTAAGCATACGCTGTTGAGTGTGAATCAAATTAACTCTTTAACACAAAAACCCAACCAATCAAAAAAAAAACTTCCTGACCTGTTGGCACCATTTAGCAAGGACATTGAGTCTAAGCATACGCTGTTGAGTGTGAACCAAGTACTTCAAAAGACTAATCTTCTTGTCAGAATCAGATTGTTGGGTGGATTTGGATTTGTCCACCAATTCTTTCAGAGAAAGAAACGAATCCTCAGCAGCTCGACTCACGAGAGTCGAGAATTCCACAGTTTGTTGCCCTAACTCAGCCATTCCAGGTCTTCAAGAGTTAGGGCTTTATTCTTCTTTTGGTTTATTACTGGATCTGCGTATTACTATTACTGTTGTGAAGGCATAATAGAAGAAGCTAGGGTTTTTGGAGACAGAAACAGAAAAAACAGGTTTTGTTTTCTTTTTCTTTTGTGTTCTGTGTTTTTTTTAAGGTTCTCTCTCAGATTATTGGAGTCTGAAGGAAATTCGAGGCCTTTTCTCGGCTCTCCCCTCTTCTTTTTTTCCTTTCTTTTGTAGAAGAATAGAGAGAAGAGAGAAGCGTTAGCTTGCTAATTTGCTTGCTATTTATGATGATTAGAAGCTTTTTGGGCGTTGCGGCCCGCTCCATTTTTTCTAATATTATGTTTTTAGGAGCATGGAAGTAATGGATTTAAAATAATATATTTTTTATTTTTTAAAATTTATTTTTTATATTAATATATTAAAACAATTTAAAAAAATAAAAAAATAATTTAATTTTCATATTAATATATTAAAATAATTTAAAATATATATA
>Ga0307515_10009465_pt1 | contig 18830 bp, 19 predicted proteins | sample 17_EM_MG_FD_194513 | JGI IMG/M metagenome (GOLD analysis project Ga0307515, IMG submission 194513) | Populus trichocarpa ectomycorrhiza microbial communities from riparian zone in the Pacific Northwest, United States - 17_EM | ecosystem: Host-associated > Plants > Roots > Unclassified | place...
GGCCGCCGTGCCAGCCCCAGTAGCCGCCGATCCAGACGGCGCCGACGAAGGGCGCGACCGAAACCGTCTCGACATACGGTGCCGGCGGCGCCACGTCGACGACCACGGTCGATTCGACCGGCACGGGCTCGCCGACAGGAACGGGTTGGCTGTAAACGGGTTGGCTGTAGACCACGCGTTCGCGCGGGTACGGCGCCACGACGCAGGCCGACAGCAGCAAGACCGAAACAGGAACGACGATCAGGACTCGGGGATGAAGCATGGCAGTTCTCCGTGACGGGACCCGAGCGGGTGCCCTCTGCCTACCTAACTGCCAAACCCCTTGCGCCGATGACGGGGACCACCCTGGCTTTACAGAAGTTTTCACCGCCCGCCGGCGCCAAGATCAGACGCGTTCGAGCACCACCGCGATGCCCTGCCCGACGCCGATGCACATCGTGCACAGCGCGTAGCGGCCTTTGGTCTTCTGCAGTTGATTGACCGCCGTGGTCGCAAGCCGCGCACCGCTCGCGCCCAGCGGGTGGCCGAGCGCGATCGCGCCGCCGTTCGGGTTGACGCGCGCGTCGTCGTCCTTCAAGCCCAGATCGCGCAGCACCGCCAGGCCTTGCGCGGCGAAGGCCTCGTTGAGCTCGATCACGTCGAACTGATCCAGCGTCAGGCCGGTCAGCGCGAGCACCTTGCGCACCGCGGGCGCCGGGCCGAAGCCCATGATGCGCGGCGCGACGCCGGCCGTGGCCATGCCGACCACGCGCGCCTTCGGCGTCAGGCCGTACTTGGCCGCCGCGGCCTCGTCGGCGACCAGCAGCGCGCACGACCCGTCGTTCACGCCGGAAGCATTGCCGGCCGTCACCGTGCCATCTGGCCGCACCACGCCCTTGAGCTTGGCCAAGGCCTCCATCGAGGTCTCGCGCGGGTGCTCGTCCTTGCTGACGACGATCGGATCGCCTTTCTTCTGCGCGATCGTCACCGGCGTGATCTCGGCGTCGAAGTAGCCCGACTTCTGAGCGGCCACGGCCTTCAGCTGCGAGGCCAGCGCCATGCGGTCCTGCGCTTCGCGCTCGATCTTGAAATCGGTCGCGACGTTCTCGGCGGTCTCGGGCATGGAGTCGACGCCGTACATCTCCTTCATCATCTTGTTGACGAAGCGCCAGCCGATGGTCGTGTCGTAGACGGCGTTCGCGCGGCTGAACGCACTCTCGGCTTTCGGCATCACGAAGGGTGCGCGGCTCATGCTCTCGACGCCGCCGGCGATCATTAGCCCGGCCTCGCCCGACTTGATTGCGCGCGCCGCGGTGCCGAGTGCGTCGAGGCCGGAGCCGCACAGTCGATTCACGGTGCTGCCCGGCACGTCCATCGGCAGGCCGGCCAGCAGCGCGGCCATGCGCGCGACGTTGCGGTTGTCCTCGCCGGCCTGGTTCGCGCAGCCGTAGATCACGTCGGCGACTGCCGCCCAGTCGACCTTCGGGTTGCGCTGCATCAGCGCGCGGATCGGGATCGCGCCGAGGTCATCGGTGCGCACCGAGCTGAGGGCGCCACCGTAGCGGCCGAATGGGGTGCGGATGGCATCGACGATGTAGGCGTGGTTCATGGCAGTCTCTTTCCTCGGTTCAAGCGGCTTGCAGGGCAACACCCGACAGCCGCTGCAGTTCGTCCAGCGTCAGGCCTTCGACCATGTCGATCACCTTCAGGCCCTGCGGGGTGATGTCGATCGTGGCCATGTCGGTGTAGACCCGGCTGACGCAACCGACGCCGGTCAGCGGGTAGGTGCAAGCCTCGACGATCTTGCTCTCGCCGCTCTTGGTCAGGTGCTCCATCATCACGAAGGTCTTCTTCGCGCCAATGGCCAGGTCCATCGCGCCGCCGACTGCCGGAATCGCGTCGGGTGCGCCGGTGTGCCAGTTCGCCAGGTCGCCGTTGACCGCGACCTGGAACGCGCCGAGCACGCAAAAGTCCAGGTGGCCGCCGCGCATCATCGCGAAGCTGTCGGCGTGGTGGAAGAACGAGCCGCCCTCGAGCAAGGTCACGGCCTGCTTGCCGGCGTTGATGAGGTCCCAGTCCTCCTCGCCCGCGGCCGGTGCCGGGCCCATGCCGAGCACGCCGTTCTCGCTGTGCAGCAGAATCTCGCGGTCGCTCGGCAGGTGGTTGGCGACCAGCGTCGGCAGGCCGATGCCGAGGTTCACGACGGCGCCATCGGGGATGTCGCGCGCGACGCGGGCGGCCATCTCGTTGCGGTTCAGTTTCTTGATGGTCATGGTGCGATGCTCCTCAGGCCGCTTTGCGGGTGGCGTCAGGCAGGCAGACGACGCGCTGCACGTACAGCCCTTGTGTGACGACGGCCTCGGGGTCGAGCGCACCGAGCGGCACGATCTCCTGCACCGACGCGATCGTCAGCTTCGCGGCGGCGGCCATGATGGGCCCGAAGTTGCGCGCGGTCATGCGGTAGGTCAGGTTGCCCCAGCGGTCGCCGCGCTCGGCCTTGATCAACGCGACGTCGGCATGGATCGGCATCTCGAGCACGTACATCTTGCCATTGATCTCGCGCTGCTCCTTGCCCTCGGCCAGCGGCGTGCCGTAGCCGGTCGGCGAGAAGAACGCACCGATACCGGCACCGGCGGCACGGATGCGCTCGGCCAGGTTGCCCTGCGGCACCAGTTCGAGCTCGATCTTGCCGGCGCGGTACAGGCCGTCGAACACATGCGAGTCGGTCTGGCGCGGGAACGAGCAGACGATCTTGCGTACCCTGCCCGTCTTCAGCAGCGCGGCCAGGCCGTAGTCGCCGTTGCCGGCGTTGTTGTTGACGATCACGAGGTCTTTGGCGCCCTGCGCGATCAGGCCGTCGATCAGTTCGGCCGGCTGGCCGGCGCCGCCGAAGCCGCCGATCATGATGGTCGCGCCATCTTCGATGCCGGCCAGCGCGGCCTCGACGTCGGGGACGATCTTGTTGATCACGTCAGATTCCTTTCGTTGATGGCAGGACGATAGAGGCCACCACCACGCCGGTCAAGGGCGATAATCGCTTAACTGTGCGATCATCGAACAACGCCTCGACCCGCATCGCTTCATCCGAGCTCCACATCATGACCGAGACCCACACCGGCGACCCCAACTTCATGACCTCGCTGCAGCGCGGCCTGCAGGTCATCCGCGCGTTCTCGGAGCACCGGCACCACCTGACGATTGCCCAGGTCAGCCAGACGACCGGGCTGTCGCGCGCCGCGGTCCGGCGCTGCCTCTACACGCTGAACCGGCTCGGCTACGTCGGCGAGGTCGACCGACGCTTCTTCCTGCGGCCGCTGGTGCTCACGCTCGGCCACTCCTACCTGTCGTCGACGCCGCTGGCCACCTTGGCCCAGCCCTATCTCGACAAGGTCAGCGAGACGCTGGGCGAGTCATGCTCGGTCGCGGTGCTCGATGGCGACGACATCGTCTACGTCTGCCGTTCGGCCGAGACGCGCATCATCTCGATCAACCTGCTGGTCGGCGCGCGGCTGCCGGCGTACTGCACCTCGATGGGTCAGGTGCTGCTCGCGCAGCTGCCTGCCGACGCGCTCGACGCCTACCTCGGCCGGGTGCAGCTGATCGCGCGCACCGCGAGCACGACGACCACCACCGCCAAGCTGCGCAAACGGCTGAAGGCGGTGCGCGACGCGGACCATGCGCTGCTCGATCAGGAACTCGAAATCGGCCTGCGCTCGATCGCCGTGCCGGTGCGCGACGCGCGCGGCACGGTCACCGCGGCGATGAACGTCAGCACGCACGCCTCGCATGTCGCGCTCGACGAGATGGAGCGGCGCTTTCTGCCGGTACTCACACAGGGTGCGCGCGGCTTGAGCACCGTGCTGCTGGGTTAGGAGACTGAGAGACGATCGATGGCCGCGTTCAGCGCCATCGTGTAGCCGGCCACGCCGAAGCCGACGATCACGCCCGCAGCAATCTCGGACAGATAGGAATGGTGGCGAAACGCCTCGCGCTTGTGCACGTTCGACACATGCACCTCGAAGAACGGGATCGCGACGCCGGCGAGCGCATCGCGCAGCGCGACGCTGGTGTGCGTCAGGCCGCCGGGGTTGATCACGATGTGGCCGGTGCCGTCGAGCCGCGCCGCGTGGATGCGGTCGATCAGCGCGCCTTCGTGGTTGCTCTGGAAGCACTCGACCGGAACGCCGCGTGCGGCACCCAGCGCGATCGCGCGGCTCTCGACGTCGGCCAGCGTGTCGTGGCCGTAGACCTGCGGCTCGCGCGTGCCGAGCAGGTTCAGGTTGGGGCCGTTCAGGAGCAGGATCTTGGGCATGGTGCTGAAGAGAGTTCAGTGCGCGATGTTGTCACATCGCACGAGCCGCCCGCTCGCCGCCGCCTGCGCGATTGCCAGCGTGACCTGCAGCGTGCGGGTCGCGTCGGGCACGCTGACGAGCGGCATCTCGGTGCGACGGATCACCGCGGCAAAGTGTTGAAGCTGGCGCTGCAGTGGGTCGACATGCGCCGCCACCAGCGTGCGTTCGGCCATCGGCTCGACCCACGAGGGCTCGCCCACCACGGTCTGCAGCCGCAGCGTCGGCACCGCCAGCGTGCCGCGCTCGCCGCTGACGAGGTAGCAGGCCCCCGCGCGCGTCGCGGGCGTAGGCCGGGTTCTCACCCGAAGTCTGCTCCCAGCTGCGCGTGCTCGCGGCCACGTCGGACAACAGAAAACCGCCGAGCGCGCCGTTCGCGAAGCGCAGCGCGATGCTGACGGTGTCCTCGACCGCATGCTCACGCCGCGCGTTCGACGCGATCGCCTGCACTTCGACGATCTCGCCGGCGAGCATGCGCAGGTTGTCGACCTCGTGGACCATGTTGATCAGGATCGGCCCGGCACCCTTCTCGCGCCGCCACGGCGCCTCAGTGAAGTAGCTCGCTGGCTTGTGGAACAGCGCGCTGCCCTGCACCGCCACCAGCCGGCCCAGTTCACCCGCGGCGATCACGTCGCGCGCGGCCGCCATCACCGCGCTATGGCGCCGGTGGTGGCCCACCAGCACCGGCACGCCCGTGCGCTCGACCGCGTCGACGAGCCGCCAGGCCTGGTCCAGCGTGTCGGCGACGGGCTTTTCGATCAACACCGGGATGCCGCGTGAGAGGCACGCGAGTGCGCCCTGCACATGCAGCGTGTTCGGCGTCGCGAGGATCACGCCGTCGGGCTTCAGCGCGTCGAGCGCAGTATCGAGATCACGCCAGTGCGTCACATCCAGGCTCGCCGCAAACGTGGCCCCAGAGGCCGACGGGTCGGCGATGCCGGCCAGCTCGAATTCTTCGCCCGCACGCGCGCGTTCGGCATGGGCACGCCCGATGGCGCCCGCACCCGCCAGCAGCAGGCGCAGCCGGGCATTCACGGCGGCGCGCTCCCGCGCCGCAGCCGCATGCGCCCGGGCAAGGGCACCGAACGGTGCAGCACGTCCTCGCCCAGCCACACGGCCGAGCGGCGCGCGCGCTCGGCGACCACCGGCAGCGGCATCTGCTGGTAGTCGTCGTTGAAGACCTCGAAGCTGTAGTCGCCGCGGTAGCCGAGCCGGTCGAGCCGCATCACGAGTTCGGCCAGCGCCTCGCTGTGCACGCCCTCGCCGGGGAACACGCGGAAGTGACGCGCGGTGTTGATGCGCTCCTCGACCGACTTGATCTCGTTCCACATGAAGTCGGCCAGCTGAACGAGAAAGATCTTGTCCGGGTCCAGCGTGTCCAGGTCCTCGAGCGAGGTCTTGGTCGCGAAGGCGTGGAACGAGTCGATGCCGATGCCGAGGTTGGGCGCATCGGCACGGCAGACGATGTCCCACGCGCTCGTGAACTCGTTGACATGCCGGCCCCACGACAAGCCTTCATAGGCGATGCGGATGCCCAGCGGCAGCGCCAGCATCGCGAGCTTGCGCAGGTCGCGCGCGAGCGCGTCGGGGTCGGCGGTCGCATGCGTCGACGTGGACGAGCAGATCAGCAGCACCTTGGCGCCGACCGCCGCGCACATCTCGAGCATCGACTTGGCCACATCGATCTTGTACTCGTGCAAGTGACCCGACAGGCCCTCGAAATCACGCAGCACCTGAAAGCCGGTGACGCGCAGCCCACTGGCCTTGACGACACGCACCGCGTCTTCGAGGCCCTCGGCATGGCCGACCAGATCGCGCGCCATCAGCATCACCTGCGAAAAGCCGGCGCCTTTGATCGCCGCCAGCTTCTGCGGCAGCGTGCAGGCCAGTGAGATCGTGTCCATGCCGAAGTCGGCGATGTCGACGTGGTCGCTGTTCATCACGGCGCCTCGTGATGCACGAGTTCGAACATCGCGCCGCCCAGATAGCTCTGCGTCAGCGCGCCACGCGTTTCCGAGTGCACGCCTTGCGACTCGACGAAGCCGACGCCGCGCTCGCGCAGCGCCTTCACGCTCGCGAGCACGTCCGGCGTGCCCAGGCCGATACGCTGCAGCGACTCCTCGCCGTCGACATCGAGGATGCCGGGCTCGGGTTCGATCAGCTGCAGATAGAACGAGCCGCACGGGCTCTTCAGCACGCGGCCTTTGGGCAGGATGCCGTGGCGTTCGTCATCAGGCAGCGCCTTGAAGCCGAACAACTCGCCGTAGAACTCGGTCCAGTCCTCCATGCGGTCGTTGCCGATGTACTGCACGACGCCGAACCAGTGCAGCCCGGTCAGCGCGGCCGGCTTCGGATCGACGGTCGGGATCAGCGTGAAGTCGACGTCGTAGATCGAGAAGTCGCGGTAGCGGTCGACGAAGTAGATGCGGCTCGCGCCGACGCCATGGATCGCCGGGATGTTCAGCTCCATCACCTCGACGTGGGTCGGCACTGTCCACGCGCCGCGGTCCAGCGTGTAGCGGTAGGCGCTCGCGGCATCGCGCACGCGCAGCGCGATCGCGGCGATCACCGGCGTGTCGCTCGGCTGCACGCTGCGCGGCAGGCCGCCGGCGTGGGCGTTGATGATGATGTTCATGTCGCCTTGCCGGTAGAGCAACACCTCGCGCGAGCGGTGCCGCGCGACCGGGCGGAAGCCCATCATCTCGAGCACCTGGCCGAACGCCTGCGGCTTGGCGGTGCTGAACTCGATGAACTCGATACCGTCCAGCCCGAGCGGGTTGGTGGCATCGGCGAGCGATTCGCGGTCGGTGCGGTCCTGCATGCGTGCTCCTGGAGTCAGGGTCAGAGAATGCCGGCGGCAGTGGCAGCGCCGGTCGACGGCGGCGTCGCCGCCTGGTGCGCGCCGCCGAGAAAAAGCCGCTCGATGTTCGGGTCGGCCAGCAGCTCGTCGGCCTGGCGGTGCATCACCAGTCGGCCCGATTCGAGTGCGATCGCTTCGTCGGCCATCTTCAGCGCGCTCTTCACGTTCTGCTCGACCATCAACACCGTCGTGCCCTGGTCGGCGAGCTGGCGCAGCAGCTTGAACACATCGGCGACGACCATCGGCGACAAGCCGATCGACGGTTCGTCGATCAACAGCACCTTGGGCCGCAGCAGCAGCGCGCGGCCGACCTCGAGCTGCTTCTGTTCGCCGCCCGAGAGCATGGACGCGGCGCTGTTCAAGCGTTCCTTCACGCGCGGAAAACGCTCCAGCACTTCGGGCATGCGCTCGTGCGTCGTCTTCATGCCCAGCGTGATGCCGCCGAGCTCGAGGTTCTCCCACACCGTGAGCTGGCCGAACAGGTTGCGGCCCTGCGGCACGAAGGCGATGCCGTGTTTGACGAGCAGGTCTTTCGCGGACGCGCCGGTGATGTCCTGCCCGTTCAGCCTGATGCTGCCATGGCGCACCTTCAGCATGCCGAACAGCGTCTTCAGCACCGTCGACTTGCCCGCGCCGTTGGGCCCGAGCAGCAGCGTGATCTTGCCGCGCTTGGCCTGCAGGCTCAGGTTGTTCAGGATCATGAAGTCGCCGTAGCCGGCGACGACATCATCGAATTCAATGCAGGGCAGATCATCCATCGAAAATCCTCTTGAAGGCTTACTTGCAGCTGTAGCTCGCCGCGACCTTGGCCGGTCCGGTGCCGTCCCAGGTGGTTCGCTTCGGGTAGACGCACACGGGATAGCTGACGCTGTTGTCGCGCGACGCGATGAGCATGTCGCCCGGCGCCACACCCTTCTCGACCCAGTCGGTCAGAGCGCTGAAGAACTGGTCCTGTTCGCGGCTGGGAGTCTGGTTCGCGTTGCCCGGCAGCTTGGGCAGCGGCACGCTGTTGTTGTTGCCGCCGACCGTGTAGGCACGGCCCTGCGAGCTGTGCGCGGCGCCCGGCACCAGGTACATCCGCATGAACTTCTGCACTTCGACATGCCCGCCCATCGCGGCCACGACGCGCTCGTGGTAGTTGATGTTGCCGGCCGGCGGGATGGCGTCGTCGACCAGCCCCGAGTACACGATCACCTTGCGACCGAGGTCGCGCAGCTTGCGCAGGTCGGTGGCGGCTGTCATGTAGTCGTTGAACAGTGCCAGCTGCGTCGTCGGGAGCTGGCCCAAGGCCTTGGCGAGACCGGCGACGTCCAGTTCCAGCCATCGGTTGCGCAGCGGCGTCGAGCCGTTGGCGACCGTGGGCCGTGCGGTGGTGCTGGCGTCGGCGGCGTAGCGCACGTCCTGCAGCACCAGCGCCAGGTTGTCGGTCTCGGCGCCGGTGATCAGGCCGCCGATGGCGGCGCTGCGCGGGAAGGTCCACCACAGCTGTTTGGCGCCCAGCGACTTGCCGGTACGGCTGTCGGCACTCTGCGTCGGGTCCCAACTGCCGTCGCTGGTGGCGCCGTACCAGATCTTGTTCAGCGCGGTCGCTTCCTTCGCGCTCATGCAGCTGGCCGCATCGGCGTTGCTGCCGGTGACGCCGACGCCAACCGCGCCGGTGCACAAGGCGCCGGCGTCGCGCAATGGGTCGTAGTGGCAGCTGAAGGGATCGAGCAGGAAACCGAGTCCCGGCTTGTCGCATTGCGCCACGGCACGCTTGTTCGCAGCCTCGACCTTCTTCGCGAAGGCAGTGGCCTGCACCTTATCGGCTGACGTGAAGCCGAGCTCGGTCCGCATCACGATCTGCGGCTGGATCGCCACGGTGCCGAACATCGGCGGGCTGATCGCCGGCTGGGCGATCATGTAGCCGTCGTAGCGCTCGGGAAACTGCTGTGCCACCTTCAGGCCCTGGCGGCCGCCTTGCGAATGGCCGTCGTAGTAGGTGTAGCGCGGCGCCTTGCCGTAGTAGAGCGTCGCCAGCGCCTTCGTCTTGACCGCTTGCTCGACCATCGAACGCGTCATGAAATCGCGCAGCGACTCGAGGTTGAGCTTGCCGTTCGAGAGGAACGCGAACGACGGATCCTGGTACCAGGGCTGCCCGGCATCGGTGGTCCCCGACGCGTAGCCCATGTTGGCATTGACCAGCGCCGGCACCTTGCTGCCGATCTGGTCCGGATAGCGATGGCCGCCGCCGACCCAGCCGCCGCCGCCATAGTTGCGGATGCGCTCGTTCCACTGTGCCGGCAGCCAGACCTCGATACCGATGCCTTCGCTGTACGAGCGTGCACTCTTGTCTTTTTCGGCCGTCGCGCCAGGACCGACCAGCAGCTTGACCAGGCACACGTCGCCGGCCATCGTGATCGGCGAGGCCGAGTCGACGGCCGTCAGCGGCGTGCCCTTCTTGATCTCGCGCACCGACACCACGCTGGTTTGGGCATCGGGTTTGAAGGCCGACTTGATGCTGTCGTTGCAGGCCAGCGGACCAGCAGGCGGCGTCGTGACGCAGCCGCACAGCAGCGCCGCGGCTCCGGCCGCGACCGCGATCCAAGTGCCCCGTTGTCGCCACGCCTGCTTCGCTTCTCGCGTCATCTCAGCTCCCCAGGTAGGCGTCGAGCACCTGCTTGTTGCCACGGATCTCGGCCGGCGTGCCGATCGCCATCACCGTGCCTTCGACCATCACCATGATGCGGTGACACAGGTCCATCACGAAGTCCATGTTGTGCTCGATCACGATGAAGCTGCGGTGCTTGGCGCCATCGTTGCCGCCCGCCTTGTTCAAGTCCTTCAGCAACGTGCTGATGCCGCCGACCAGGCTCGGGTTCACGCCCGCGCAGGGCTCGTCGAGCAACACCAGGTCGGGCTCGCTCATGAAGGCCATCGCGATGTCGACGAGTTTTTGCTGGCCGTAGCTCAGCTCGCCGGCCTTCTTGTCGGCGACGTGGCGGATGCGGAACTGGTCGATCAGCGCATCGGCCTTCGCGCCCAGCCCCGAATCGCCCGGCGCGAACATGCGGCTCCACATGCTGCCTTTGTGCTCCTGCGCGGCGACGATCAGGTTGTCGCGCACCGTCATCTTGCCGAACACCTGCAGCGTCTGGAAGGTGCGGCCGACGCCGCGCTGGTTGAGCTGCAGCGGCGACAGGCCGGTGATGTTCTGGCCATTCAGCTCGATGCTGCCGGCGTCCGGCGTGATCTGGCCGAGCACGCTGTTGAACATCGTCGTCTTGCCCGAACCGTTCGGCCCGATCACGCCGAAGATCTCGCCCGGCATGACCTCGAAGGACACGCCGCTGACCGCGAGGATCGCGCCGTAGGACTTCTTCAGCCCGTCCACTTTCAACAGCGGCGCGCTCATGCCGCGGCTCCGATCGACTTCGCCGCGGCCGCGCGCGCGGCCGAGGCCTCGCGCGACAGGCGCCGCGCCTTGATCCGGTCGGGAATGCTCAGCAGGCCATCGGGCAGCCACAGCATCAGCACGATCACCGACGCACCGAACACGAACAGGTACCACGCCTGCGCGAAACGCAGCCACTCGGGCAGCAGCACGCCGACCGCCGAGCCGAGCAGCGGCCCGAAGAAGTAGCCCGGCCCGCCGACCACGACCATCAGGTACATCATGATCGAGGCCGCAACCGTGAACGGTGCCGGCTCGATGAACTGCACCAGCGACGCGAACAGCGCACCGGCCACGCCGGCGTAGACCGCGCCGATCGCGAACGACAGCAGCGTGTAGGCCTGGATGTTCACGCCCAGGCTCTCGGCCCGAATCGGGTTGTCGCGCAGTGCCGTGAAGGCCTTGCCCCAGGGCGAGCGCAGCAGTCCCCACAACAGCAGCCCCATCAGCAGCGTGACGCCGAGCACGAAGTAGTAGTAGCTCAGGTTGCTGTCCAGGCTCAACCCGAACAGGCCGGGTCTTGCGACGTTGTTGATGCCGAAGGTGCCGCCGGTCAGCCACTCCTCGTTGCGCATCACCAGCCAGACCGCGGTGTTGAAGCCGAGTGTCGCGAACGCGAGGTAGATCGTCTGCACGCGCAGCGCCGGGAAACCCAGCGCCAGGCCGATCACGAAGCAGCCGACGGCCGCCACCGGCAGGCCCAGCCAGAAGCTGAAGCCGGCCTTCATGATGATGGCCACCGTGTACGCGCCGATGCCGAAGAAGGCCGCGTGGCCGAGCGACTTCTGGCCCGCGTAGCCGACCGTGAGGTTCAGCCCCATGTTCGCGAGCACGAACACTAGCCAGTAGCTGACGAGGTAGATGCCGTAGTTCTTCAGGAAGGGCGGGCCGGCGAGCAGCACGACCAGCGCGATCAGGCCGATGAGAAGTTGAGGTTTCTTCATGGTGTGCTCCGGATCAGACCTTGCGCTCGGCCTTCTTGCCCAGCAGCCCTTGCGGCTTGAACAAGATCACCAGCATGAAGATCACCAGCGCGACCGCGTCCTTGTAGGTCGGCGAGATGTAGGCCGCGGCGAGGTTCTCGCACACGCCGACGATCAGCCCGCCGAGCAGCGCGCCACGCGAGTTGTTGAAGCCGCCGATGATCGCGGCGAAGAAGGCCTTGTTGCCGAGCGACTCGCCCATGTCGAACTTCGCGAGATACGTCGACGTGACCAGCAGCGCCGCGGCACAGGCCAGCAGCGCGTTGACCGCGAAGGTGTAGAAGATCATGCGCGGCACGTTGATGCCGAGCACGGTGGCGCTGTCGGTGTTCTGCGCCACCGCCTGCATCGCGCGGCCGGTCACGGTCTTCGCGAGGAAGGCCTGCGTGCCGAGGACCAGCAGCAGCGACAGCGCGAGCGTGCCGACGTCGGCCAACGTCACGGTCACGCCGGCGATGTTGAACAGCTTGTCGGCGAACAGGCTGGGGAACGGATGCGCCTCGGCGCTGAAGCCGGCCCGCACGCCGCTGCGCATCGCGATCGCCAGGCCGATGGTCGCGACGACGATGGGCATCATGCCGAAGCGCAGCAGCGGGTCGGCGATGCCGCGCTTGAAGCCCCAGCCCAGCACCAACACCGCGACCCCGCAGGTCAGCACGAAGCTGACCAGCAGCGGTGCGCCGATCGCGTTGAAGCCGAGCATGATGAAGGCCGGCAGCATCACGAATTCGCCTTGCGCGAAGTTGATCGTTCCGGAGGCCTGCCACAGCAGCGTGAAGCCGAGTGCGGCCACGGCATAGATGCTGCCGGTGGCCATGCCGGAGAGAAACAGTTGCAAGAAGTCGGTCATGCGAACCTCGCGGCGTCGGTCTGCGGCCTCACTTCTTGCCCAGTGCGGGCAGGGTCTCCTTGACGACCTGCTTGCCGTCCTTCACCTCGGTCAAGAAGCTCTCGCGGTCGAGGTCGCCCTTGTCGTCGTAGCTCACGTCCATGATCACGCCGGGTTCCTTCGCGGCGCTGACCTGCAGGCCGTGCATCGCTTTCGTGAACGCGGCGCGGTCGACCTTGCCGGCCTTCTCGATGCCGGCCTTCATCACGTAGACGCTGGTGTAGCCCTTGATGCCGTTGTGGTCCGGGATGTACTTGTATTCCTTCTCGAACTTGGTGCGGAACGCGCGCATGTTCGGGATCGGCGCGTCGGTTGTCAGGCCCACGTGCGCGATGGCGCCGTTGGCCGCGTCACCGGCGAGCTCGATCACCTTCTGGCTCGTCAGCGTGGTCTCACCGACGAAGGGCTTGGTCACGCCCTGCTTGCGCAGCTCGCGCAGCGCGCGCGCCGATTCCTCTTCGTTGGTGTAGACGAAAATCACGTCGGCGTTGCTCTGCTTGGCCTTCAGCACGGGCGCCGAGAAGTCGACCTGGCCGGCGTCGGTCGAGATGTCGGCAATGACCTTGGCGCCGAAGGTCTCGAGCGCCTTCGTGACCGAGTCGCGCCCGCCCTTGCCGAAGTCGTTGTTGACGAAGATCACCGCGACCGTCTTGGCCTTCAGATTCTGCGCGATGTAGCGCGCGACCTTGGGCATCGAGGTGGCCTGGCCAAAGCTGGTGCGGAAGATGTACGGGTTGCCCTGCTGCGTCACCGAGGCCGCCTCGCCGCCGGTGAAGTTCGGGATCTCGGCGCGCTTGGTCTCCGACATGCTCACCAGGATCGAGCCCGAGAAGCCCGGGCCGAATACCGCGAACACGTTGTCGTCAACGGCCTTCTGCGCCAGGCCCTTGGCGACTCCCGGGTTGCTCTGCGTGTCGGCATGCGTGACCTCGATCTTCTTGCCGAGGATGCCGCCGGCGGCGTTGATCTCCTTGATGGCCAGGTCCATGCCGTTCTTGAAGTTGTTGCCCACCGTCGCGCCGGTGCCCGAGAGCTCCTGCAGGCTGGCGAGCTTGATCGCCTGCGCTGCCGCGCTCAGCGCGAACGAGGCGCAGACGAGGCCGAGGGCGCTGACGATGAATTGACGCTTGTTCATGGAATGTCTCCGTCTTGGAATGGTCTTGGGGGAATGAAATCAGCTCGCTTCGAAGAGTGCGCGCACCTCGCTGGCGTCGGCCTGCACCGCCTTCGCGAGTTCGTCGAAGCCGAAGAACGCCAGGTACTCGGGCACCTGCTGCACCATCATCTCGAAACCGGGGTGCGCGGTGATGCCGCGCGCATGGCAGGCGCGCAGCAGCGGCGTCGGCTGGTTCTTCATCAGGATGTCGACGACAGCGGTGTCGGCGTCGAGCCTGGCCACGTCGAAGGGCAGCGGGTCACCGGCCTCCAGGCCCAGCGGCGTCGCGTTGACGACCAGGTCGTAGCCGGCCGGGTCGGGCGTGTCGACCGAGACCACCTCGACGCCGAATTCGGCGCTCAGCTTCGCGGCCACTGCGTCGGTGCGGCCCGGCGTGTGGTCGAACAGCGCGATGCGCCCGGCGCCGCGCGCTGCGAGCGAGGTGGCGATCGCGACACCGCCGCCGCCGACACCGACGACCAGCACCCGGCGGCCAGGGATCGCGATGCTAAAGTGATCGAGCGCCTTCGTGAAGCCGACACCGTCGAACAGCGCGCCTTCGAGCGAACCATCGACGTTGCGGCGCGCCGCGTTCACGGCGCCGGCGCTGCGGCCGAGGCGGTCGCAATGGTCGAGCTGATCGACCATCGCGGTCTTGTGCGGAATCGCGAGCCACAGCCCGTCGATGTTGCGTGCCTTCAGCACGTGGGTGACGAAGCTGTCGAGTTCGGCGGCCGGCACGTTGGCCGGCACCAGCACCGCATCGAGGCCGTGCGCCGCGAACAAGTGGTTGAAGGCTTCGGGCGCCCGGACCTGCGCGACGGGGTCGCCGAGGATGAGGAAGACGCGCGTTGTGCCGGAAATGTTCATGAAGATCGGAAGCCGCGTTTTTCGATGCAGCGGAGATTAGGGGCGTGCCGGGTTCGCCACAAGGCAAGCGACCCTGGTTTGCGCGATGATCGCGCAGCGCGCGCGATGATCGCGTGCTTCACGGGTTTTCACGGACATGGATGAGCTTCGGTTCGACATCGATCGCAAGGACTTGATCGAAGGTCTGGGCAAGGGCCTGCGCATGATCGAGGCCTTCGACGACGACCACCCGCGCCTCACGCCGTCCGAGGCCGCAGCGCGCACCGACATGTCGCGCACGGCGGCGCGGCGCTTCTTGCTGAGCCTCGTGCACTTCGGCTACGCCGGCACCGACGGCAAGCACTTCTGGCTCAAGCCGCGCGTGCTGCGGCTGGGCCAGAGCTACCTCGGCGCGGCGCGGCTGCCGCGGCTGGTGCAACCCTTCATCCAGCGCATCTCGATGCAGTCGGGCGAGACCGTCAACTTCAGCAGCCTCGACGGCCACGAGGTGGTGTACCTGGCGCGCAGCAATTCGCCGCGCATCATCTCGATCGGCTACCAGGTCGGCATCCGCGTGCCGGCACACGTGGTGACGCCGGGCGTCGCGATGCTGTCGACCTGGCCCGATGCGCGGCTCGACCACTGGATCGCCGAGCACGACTTCGCCGGCTTCACGGCCCACACGGTGACCGACCCGCAGCGCTTTCGCGAGCAGGTGATGGCGGCGCGCGCGCTCGACTACTGGACCACCGAGCAGCAGCTCGACCTCGGCCTGGCCGGCATCGCCGTCGCGGTGAAGGACCGCAAGGGCGAGTGCGTCGGCGCGATCGGCATGACGGTGAATTTGCAGGGCCACGTCCCACAGCGGTTCACCGACGAGCTGTTGCCGGCGCTGCGCGAAGCGGTGCGTTCGCTAAGGCCCATTCTGTGAACGAACCGGCGATGCGCAAGCTCTCGCTCGCCGCGCTGACGGTGCTCGAACTCTCGCCGGTCGAGATGGTGGTCTGCGCGGCCGACGCCGGCTATTCGCATGTGGGCTTGCGGCTGGTGCCCGCCACCGACAACGAGCCACGCTGGGACATGCTCGGCGACACGGCGCTGGTGCGCGAGGTCGCCGCGGCGCTCGCGGACACCGGCATCCAGGTCCTGGATGTCGAGATCCTGCGCCTGCGACCCGACACGGATGTGCGCGATTTCGCACCCATGCTCGAGACCGGAGCGCGGCTCGGCGCCTGCCACGTGCTCGTCGCCGGCAACGACCCCGACGAAGCCCGGCTCAGCGCACGCCTGGCCGCGCTGTGCGAGCTGGCCGCGCCGCTGCAGCTGTCGATCTACCTCGAGCCGATGCCCTGGACCGATGCGCGCGACTTCACGCAGGCCGTGCGCATCGTCGCCCACTGTGCGCAGGCGAACGCCGGCGTGCTGATCGACCCGATCCATTTCGACCGCGCCGGCAACCACGCGGCACAGATCGCGTCGGTGCCCGCGGAGCGCCTGGCCTATGCCCAGTTTTGCGACGCACCGGCCGAGCGCCCGACCGACCTCGCCGGGCTGCTGCACCAGGCCCGCACGGAGCGCCTGCCACCCGGCGCGGGCGGGGTCGATCTGCGCGGCATCGTCGCGGCCTTGCCGGCCGACACGCCGCTGAGCCTGGAGATCCCGATGCAGTCGCGCGCCTTGACGGCGTTGGCCCGCGCACGCCTGGCACTCGAGTCGACTCGGCGCTTCTTGTCCGTGCCTCCATGAGTTGCGCGCATCGGGCCCAAGGCTTGTACCATCGATGCACAAAGGGGAGCGCATAAGCATGGTCAAGCACATCGCCTCGGTCGCGGGAATCGGACTCGCCGTGGCCTTCGTCGTCGTGTTCTTCATCGGGCGGACCGAAACCAAGCACCTGACCGAGGTCGCGCCGCGTGTCGGCATGAGCTACGACGACCTGATGGCGATGGGCCCGCGTGTTGCCAGCCAGACCGGCGTGACGCTCGGCAGCTCGCGCCGGGTGGTGTACCTGCTCGCCTGCAGCGGCCAGGCCAGCAAGTCGACGCTGGAGACGCAGGCCGTGCAGGCCGGCACGCTGGCCAAGCAGCGGCGGCTCAGCGACCGCGAAGCCGTCGTCGCCGTGCTCGCGCAGGCCGGCAGCAGCAGTGCTGCAGAGAAGCTCAAAGGCTGCTGAGCCGGCGCCTCGGGCCAGCGCCGGGCCGCTCCCAAGCGAACCGAGCCCCCTCGGGGCTGGCTGCAGTACCCCGCGGCCGGGGGCTCAACTGATGCAGGTGCGGTTCTTGCCGGTGCGCTTCGCTTCGTAGAGCGCCTGATCGGCGCGCTCCAGCGTGTCCTCGATGCGCTCGCCGACGCGGTAGGCGCTGACACCGGCCGAGAAGGTCACGAACACCTGCTTCTGCTCGTGCATGAACAGGCCGCCGGTCAGCGAACGCTGCAGGCGCGTGAGGATCTGCTGCGCTTCGTCGGCAGGCGTGTCGGGCAGCAGCACGACGAACTCCTCGCCGCCATAGCGTGCCACCTGATCGGTCGGCCGCAAGGTCTTGCTGACGACGCGGGCGAGTGCCTTCAAGGCCTCGTCGCCGACGCCGTGGCCGAGCGTGTCGTTCAGGCGCTTGAAGTTGTCGATGTCGAGCAGGCCGACCGACAGCGTGCTGCCGGAGCGCTCGAGCCGCGCGCGTTCGGTGTCGAAGGCCAGCAGCAAGCCGCGCCGGTTCGCGACCTGCGTGAGCTGGTCGGTCGCGACCTCGTCCGACAGGCGGCGCATCTCGGTCTCGAGCTCGTTGACGCGCTGCGTCAGGCCGTGCGCCTTGTCGTGCTCTTCGTGCAGCCGCGCCTGGGTCTGCTGCACCAGCGCCTGCACGGCCCGGCTCTCTTCGACCATCTCGCGCACCGCGCCGGCCAGGCTCTCGAGCGAATCGGCCTTCTCGATCACGTCGGCATAGCGGCCGACGCTTTCGTGGAAGTTGCCGGTCTGCGAGCCGAGCTGATCGAGCTCGCTGAGCATCTGGTTGATCAAGCCCTTGAGCGAATCGCGCGCGCGCTCGCGCTCGGCACGCAGCTGGCCCTGGCGCTCGCGCGTGTCGCGCAGCAGCTCGCTCACTGCGCGAACACCGCGCGCGCTCAGGCCTTCGTCGATCTTGACCTGCATCGCCTCGCACTGGCCCTTGGCCCAGCTGTCGTTCTCGGCCAGGTCGGTCAGGCTCGCGGTCAGCTCGCCGCACAACTCGCCGAGCTGGTCGATCAGCCGATGGCGGTGCTGCAGGACCGGCGCGGCGCGCTCGCACAAGGCCTCGAGCTCGGCGATCAGTGCCGGCGTCGCCGTGTCGCTGCGCAGCCGTTCGGTGAGCAAGGCCAGCTCGCTCGCGATCTCGTGCGGCGCGGCGTCGACGCTCGGCAGCGCCTGCTGCACCGTGCCGCCCAGCGCCTCGACGGCGCGGCCCCACGGCAGCGCGGCCGGCGCATCGAGCGGCATCGTGGCGGTCGGCGGCATGTCGATAGGCACGCCATACTCGCTGGCCGCGGCATCGGCCGGCTCCGTGTCCCAGCTCGTCACCAGCTGCGTGAGACGCTGCTGCAGGCGCTTCGCGTCGCTGCGGCTACCGTCGAGCACGCGTTGCAGGCTTTCCTTCTTGCGCGCCGAGGTCCAGCCCTTGCTGCCGCGCTCGATGCCGCGCACGATGCGCTCGATCAGGCCGGCGATCAATGCGCCTTCGGCCGGCGGCGGCTCGCCCGCCTCCTGGCGGTAGGCACGCGCGTAGTTGTCGGGCGTCGGCTCGAGCTTGTCGACCGCGAGCCGGCGCAGCGCGGCCTTCGCGATCTGTGCGGTGTCGGTGGCGCTGCCGCTCAGCGGCGCGGGGCGTGTCGCTTCCATCGGACCGGCCAATCAGGCCAAGGGCTTGACGCGGGGATCGCGCCCGTCGGCGAAACGCAGCACGTCGGCAATCTCGGCCTCACCGGCCTTGCCGATCCACGGTGCCTTGCGCGGCAGCACGGTCTGCTGCAACCACTTCTCGATGTCTTCCGGCGGTTGCGGCCGGCTGAACAAAAAGCCTTGCATCACGCCGCAGCCGAGGCGGTGCAGCACCTCCATCTGGCGCAGGTTCTCGACACCCTCGGCGATCACGCGCAGGCCGAGCGAGCGCGCCAGCGCGATGATCGCGGTGACGACCGCCGAGCTCTGCGGCGTCATGCCGAGATCGCGCACGAAGCTGCGGTCGATCTTGAGTTCGCTGATCGGCAGCGTGGTCAGGTAGGCGAGCGACGAGTAGCCGGTGCCGAAGTCGTCGATCGAGATCTCGACGCCGATCTCGTTGAGCCGGTGCAGCGACGGGA
>Ga0307515_10009466_pt1 | contig 18830 bp, 22 predicted proteins | sample 17_EM_MG_FD_194513 | JGI IMG/M metagenome (GOLD analysis project Ga0307515, IMG submission 194513) | Populus trichocarpa ectomycorrhiza microbial communities from riparian zone in the Pacific Northwest, United States - 17_EM | ecosystem: Host-associated > Plants > Roots > Unclassified | place...
CATGCATTGACGGGGAACAAAGATTCTGGAAACGACGGAGTGTGGTCGCCGGCCCCCGATGCTATCCGACGCGTTGTATGGGCTTGCGCATGTTTGTGACCAACACCTTACAAAATCGTCCCCGGCTAGATCGGTCGCGTCGCGCGGCGCGGGGAACGCCGGCATCGTGAGCAAGCTACGTCGGAGGGTATACAAGAAAGAGAAAAAGTTCCGAGGCTTGGTTTCGACTAACCGCTGAGGAATTGAGTTCTCCTGGCCTGCTGCTGCGGCCAACAGGCTTCTACTCCCCTTAACCCGGGGAGCCTTCGGGGCACCCCCAGGTGGGTGGTGAAGCTTGGGTGGCAGCTGCGGCCAGCAATCCCTTCGAAGAACTCAGCATATGCAAGCAAGCTCTTGGCTAATCAGCGGAAGGATGTAGGAATATGCGGGAGTTGCATGGTCATCAATTCATATGCAGTCCATATTTCTCCAAATCGGGTTTAGGACTGGTATTACATTTAGCACCATGTTGATGAATATTTACTCGCCGAGTGATCGCTTACAGTTGCTGCAGAGATATTTCACCTCTCAAGCTCTTCCCCTCATCATATATGATACAGGCCCTCTTGATGACCATTTGCCATCGGCGAGAACAAATTACACAAGGACAAATCTCCGGCCAATCCTTTTCGAAATTGGGATCATGTGCACCATGATACATCGTCTTTACAGTGTTTGCTAGATCCGGATCAACAGTACGGTACCAGATCGGACTCAATGTTGAGTCAAAGAAGCTATAGCGGAGCTTGATGATGCCACGGGCAATGTACATCCCATCCGTGTTGATCAAGTTCCGCATAAACCAACACGTTGCCCTGAGATTCGGGACATGGCTTGGTCGCATGAAAATGACAACCTGGCAGAGGAGTTCATTTGGTAGATCGAGAAAGATGACTATCTTATCGCCTGCCTCATCTAAGAGCACAAGGAAGGAGATGAGTTGAGGATGTTGTCGATAGAAGACGCAGCAAGAGATGCCGGTGAGTTGAAGAGAAGCAGAAAACGGCAGGCGCTTTACCCTTGAAGTAGGCAGGTCAGCAGTGAACGACGCGATGACGCGAGAACATCTACATCGCCAAGGCCATCCCAATGGGTTCGTTCGCTCCTAGAGCTATCACGATTAGTCTAACCTCTCAAACCCAAACCCATATATTTCAACATCGGAAGAAGCTGCATAGGAGATGAAATCCCTTTGTAGTCCACTACACACTCAGTAGTCACACATAGATCAGCACTAAAAGCCATCTAGTAGAAAAGAGAAAGGGAGTTAACACCAGAGAAAGTCCAAAAGCAAGGGTGAGACGGGGACCAGTGACTAGGCTTGGCCCATATACAAATGCAAGAGATATCGAAACAGACTCCCAATTTCAAGAACACCGAGTGGAAACCTTAGTAATACCAGCAACCATGAGCTTTGCAAAAGAACCAAATGAATATGAAAGAAATCCTCCCCCTTCTGCAAAACAAGCAGAAAGGCCCACCATGTTTCACACCGACACAGACGCTCTCCCCATCCCTTCTCTACTGCTCCTCTATCCCTCAACGAACATCTAATTAGCAGCACTTCCCGCCCATTCCACCACCCATGCCTCCGCTCTGATCGCCAATCGGGACGTTCTGCGACTGTGTCTGATCTGTCCTCGCGGTGTCGATCAGCCTCTTCTTGATATCTGCGGCTAAGCTATAGAAAGCCTTATCGACATTGATGTTGCTCTTCGCCGAGACTTCTAGGAAGGGGATGCCGAGCTCGTCGGCGAGCGCCTGACCGCGCTCCGTCGAGACGGCGCGCTTCTCCTCCCAGTCGCACTTGTTGCCGATGAGGATCTTGTTGACGCCTTCCGTCGCATGCTGCTCCACGTTCGAGAACCACGTCCGGATGTCTGCCGCCGCGGAAGCCGCAAAGTCAGCCAAACTTGCTCAGTAATAATTTCCCTTTTGCCTCTCTCCCGTGTTCCCAACACCCCAACGTCCCAACATTATGTATCAAACAATCTGGCCGCGGACTGAGAACCTACTGTTGAAAGACCGCTCATCTGTGACATCATAAACCAGTAGTATGCCCATAGCGCCCCTGTAGTACGCTGTCGTGATGGTCCGGAACCGTTCCTGGCCTGCCGTGTCCCATATCTGCAGCTTCACGCGCTTGCCGTCGAGCTCGATGGTTCGGATTTTGAAGTCGATGCCAATCGTCGTTATGAAGGATGGCGTGAACGAGTCTTCGCTGAAGCGCAGCAGGCAGCACGACTTGCCTACTCCCGAGTCGCCAATAAGGAGCAGCTTGATCTAGAAGGTCTAAGTATTGGCAAGAAGCTCGAAGCTCAGCAGAACTTGGATGTTTGATATCCGGAGCTGTGGAGGTGCTTACAAGAAAGTCATAGTTTCGTGTGCCGGCCATTGTTAGAGAGTGTTGCAGGGTTGGAAATGTGTTGCGGATAGCACCCGCCTGATTCGGGCCCTGGTGATGGATCGGAGCGAAACGCTGATCAGCAAAGCTACTCGGTCCGTTTGTGGGGGTGTCCTGGCAAACAGTTGAAAGATATGGGGTAGTATTTATGCTCTCGGCGAAAGTTGAGGGGTCGTTCTTTCACAAGACAGTGTTGGTCCCGTTGCGGTATGGGGTAGTGAGATTTGAGGTCGTCTCTTTCTGCTAAGCGAGGAAGCAAGCGAGAGGCGTTTGCGATCCTGGTTGCATCTTTATGATGATGAATCGCCACGTTCTCGAATCACAAAGGCTCGTCATCACCGTCCACGAGCGCAATCTCTGCGTCAGGCACCGGCATCTTACTTGCGGAGATTGTTTCTTTTAAAGACCCAGTTCACGCAGAACATCCTACTGGTTGCACAAGAGTTAGAATACATATTGCGATCCGCCCCTCGCAGAAGATACTACATGAATAGCCAGTATCACCTTTTTCCCCGCTCGAATTCCAGGATAACACCAACTTCTTATGTATAGTATATAGAGAGCTACCAGTGTATATTCAGATATGCCCGTAATGCAAGCTTTTTGGGATGCTATGTAAACCACTTAGAGTAAGCCCACCTCATCCTTTCAACTACCTTTAGCTGCCTCGTAAGCCCGGCGCGAATGTCCACGAGGTCATCGATCTCTTCCAGGAAATCACGGAAGATACGTTTAGGAAGCATGCCGCTCGCAGTTTGGCGCAGCAGGTGCACTTCACACAAGAGTAAGCCGTGGTCCTTGTACGACATTTCCCCAAACTCCGTTGGCGTAGCTCCAACAAGAATACGATCGATATTGCTAAAAGAACGATTATTACGGCGTGTCAACGTAGTAGGCACGTTTGAAGGGGGCTTACCGAAGTATTATCAACATTTGGCCCTGCCTCGTCCCGATCTTCATGCCCTTACGAGTGCTGAAGAAGCTGCTGAGCCATCTCCAAACTCCGATCGTCACCAATACGCCAGGAGTAAGTCCGATGAAACTATATTAATTAGAAGAGTCCTCCGGATAAGTTGTTGGAGAGTATACCCAAATAGCAGCTCTTGACTTTTTAGAATCGAGTCTATCCCGCTCATGGCGACTTCAACGTCTACCTTTGTCTTCTGAACTTGAATCAAGAGAGCTCGGATAAGATTTCCTCGTATTGTACCAAGGAACGGCTTCTGCATGTCTTTTTCGTAGGCCCTGAGCACCAGCGTCAAATCACCTTCTTTGACCTTAGCTCGTATTTCCGCAATCTTAACATCATTCAACTGAGGACCGTCGGGGTTGTCTACTGCGAAGTCTACCACCATACGCTCTAGGCTCGCACGGTCGCCTTCAAGACTCCTTTTACTAAGGATTGAGACTTCGCTTTCTTCGTCGTGCCGAATTGTGCCAATTATCTTCTTTGTAGGCTCCACAACCCAGTTTGACCAAAAGTCAATTATCGTTGCGCCAAATTCGCGAACCCATGTGATGATCTCTGCTTTCCGATTTACTGCAAAGCGAAAAATGGTCCCGGAAGATACCTTTAGAGCGTTAGTCCATACATTCTAGGATCATCATATGAAGTTGTGCAGATGATTAAAGACATACCACGAGCATTGAGGCTGGCAGCCAATAACGAATGAGACGAGAGGGCCGACCATTTTCTTTGACGCTGCGATTAAAAGCAGCAGTATATCCAGGCAATTCTTTTGTTAGCAAACCATTCAACCGTTCAGCTACGGCTGATGGCTTAAAAGTTGTTGCAGTTCTTTCCTCAGAAGCTTCATGAATTTCGTAATAATGGTCATCTTGCGTCATGGTTGCCACAGACCCGTCGAATTTATCTGCTGTCAGCTCAACATCGTTGACATTCTGTAAGACAGCATCCATAAGGGCAATGCTTTTTGCAATGGTGCTTTTCCATTTGTGGCGGTTATCTTGAGATGTATAATCATCTGGAGTCCTGAGGCCTTCGTCGTGTATACTAAAACAGTATGAGCGATAAACGCTAAAATGTTCGAGGTTGCTTACCTTTCATTGCTCAGGCCTTCGCCCAACAACACTCCCAGTGCATTCGCGTTAATCTGTCGTAACCGTTTCAATGCCGCTTGTTTCCGTCTGGCTTCGTTGCGCACCAATGCGAGAGGTGACACAACCTGTCGTTGAATATCCGCAATTGACCGCTCATGCACAACATCCCTGACAAGCCCGTAGAACTTTCCCCATCCATCTGCTAGCCCTCCTCCTCTTTCACGAACATCGTGATAGACGTCCTTCGTCCAGCCCCACAACCGAAGCGGCGACGTCTGCAAGGAATACAGTCCCGCAAATCTATACGACCCTAGTATATCGTCCCAATACCATATGTCATTGCTTAGAGGTATTGTTTGTTCTAGGATAGTATTTAGCACCTGGCCATACGCCTGGGTCGTCGCCTTGCTGAGCAGTAGCCATTCCAACTCATGCTCATAAGTCGAATCCGTAGGGTCAACAACCTCCGCCTCTTCTTCCTGCCCAAAGTATTGTGCGCAGGTGGTGCAGCTCGTGGAGAACTCAGCCTGCTCTAGTATCGATCGAATTCGGTTCACAGGAAGCAGTGGCGTTTTTGCTGAGGAAGTCGTCGAGAGGCTCTTGATGAGGGCCTGCAGTTGATTAATGCGCGACGTCTTCGCCGGATCGTATGCTTCTTCGGCTGTCAGGCTAGAGATCTGCCATGGCTCCGTGGTTGATTGCAGGCCGGAAAGCTGTAGCCGGTCTAGCTGGCTGTCGATCCGGCGGATCTGGCTTTTGACAGTTAATTACATGTGAGAATTGTTTCTAACGATACTGTGAGTTTTTACTTACTCAACCACGAACGACATGCTGGTGGTGCATCAGAAGAATCCCTGTATGTCCTTAGCTGTGGGGGATCGACAAACAGCTGGGGTAGAGAAAAGTCGCGAGACTTCTTCCCGCAGGATTGGCGATGACGTCGGTTGCCGGTCGGTTTTCTGAAACGCCCTCGGTTCAACATCATGGAATTCTCTACGACGAGCTGAGCAATTACGAAAGGGACGGTCTTAAAGCATATGATAATAGCTCGGCACACCTCTTATAATTTACAATTCGGACGCAAGCATCGGACTTGTAATTTAGGTAATTTTTGTTTATGTTCAAATCTTTCGATTTATTCTCACAATGTACTAGGCTCAACCTCCCTTCCCCATTACTCTAATGATCTTAAGGAGAGTCATGAATTTAAACTCGACTCTCATAAAGCAAACGCCCTGCAGTGCTTTGGCCGAGTATACATTATTTTCCCAAACCCGCTATCACTGCAGAAAATGCAAAAACCTCCGTATCCCCACCCTCATAAACATGTGTACAATACTCTTTCATCTACAATACAAAAAGTCCAAGGACAGCACCAACTAAGACAGTAACAAGAGAGCTGGCGCTAACAGTCGATGCGGCGCCAGTGAAGACAGGAATTGATGGGCTAGTGGCAGTGCCGTTGGTGGGGTTTGGTGAGATTACAGTGCCGAAGGAAGTCGCATAGGCACCAGTCATAGTGGCAGAGACAGGCGCAGGTGTTCCGGGTGCAAGGTTTACAGTCTGAGTCACAGTAGCTCCGGACGCAGTGATGGTACCGGTAGTGAAAGCGACTTGAGGAACGATGACTGCGGTGGAAATGACTGAAGTTGTGCTCGATCCCACAATTGTACTGCCGGCGATAACGCAAGGAACTGTCACCGTGGTCTCATATGTGATTGTGGTGACTGGGATAGTATAACCAGCAGCTGAGGAGACTGCTGCAACAGTAGTAGCTGCAACAGAGCTTCCTGCGACATAGGAAGTAATCGCACCAACAACAGAGGAAGCGGGCGGAGATCCTGCGGGAGCAGAGTAGCCAGCAGCCGAAGAGACGGGAGCCGAGTTGCCAGCAGCTGAAGAAACGGGTGCAGAGTAACCAGCGGCTGAGGAAACAACAGCTGAGGAAGCAGCAACCGGTGTGGGTGGGGACGTAGCTCCGAGAGTGATAGTGCTTGGGCAGTTGGTGATGATACCAGGGTTCTGGGGAACAAACTGGGCGCAGATACCAGCGAGGTAAGAGAGTGCCGATTGGATCTCAGTTGAGTCGGCACCCCAGGCAGTCACGCAGTTGATGACATTAGTGGTGAAGTCGGCAACCTTGCAGTAACAGCCGAAATCGCTGTTGTCTTTGCATCCCGACTTGGACATCCAGGTGTTCATGCACTTGGGAAGAACATCGGGGCAGCCAGCCGAAGGAGCCGCTGGGGAAGAAACCGCACTGGAAGCTGGCACGACAGCAGAGCTAGATTCAACACCTGCAGGAGTTGAATATGGAGCCGGAGTGGAGCCGGGAGCAGAAGAGACAGGAACCTCAGATGTTGTAGGAGCAACAATGGAAGATGGAGCAGAGGTAGGAACCTCGCCTGCGGTCACAGGGCAGACAGTGGTGCTAACAGCAATGACAGAAGTGACAATAATGATTGATGCGGATTCCGCAGGGCAGTTGGTAATTGCTGGAGCGCAGCTCGTAATGGTTGAAATAACAGTGCTGAAAATGGTGCTCGTCGTAAGAGAAACCTCAGAAGTTGGCAGAACTGCAGAAGACGAATACACTGCAGGGGCACTAACACTAGGAGTGCTGACCTCAGGAGTGCTGGCCCCAGGGATGCTTTCTGCAGGAGTGCTCGCCTCAGGGGTGCTGGCTCCAGGAGTGCTTGTATATGCAATTGACGTACTAACCTCCGGAGTGCTTGTATATACAGCAGAAACACTAGAAACACCGGGGGCGCTGGTATACACAGCGGGAGTGCTAGGCAACTCCGGGGTGCTTGAGGGCACGGAAACGATGCTCGAAGCAAAAGTAGCAGATGACTCAGGTGTGCTAGAGTATGCCACAGGAGTACTGATAGATTCGACGGTGCTGGAGGCTGCTCCAGGCATGCTAGATGATCCGGGAACGCTAGAGTAGACCGCGGGGGTGCTAGATGATCCAGGGGTGCTAATAGATTCGACGGTGCTGGAGGCTGCGCCAGGCGTGCTGGATGACTCGGGAACGCTAGAGTAGACCACGGGAGTGCTGGATGATCCAGGAGTGCTGATAGATTCGACGGTGCTAGAGGCTGCGCCGGGCGTGCCGGATGACTCGGGAACGCTAGAGTAGACCACGAGGGTGCTGGATGATCCAGGAGTGCTGACTGCCGAGGTGCTTGTGCTCTCTGCAGGAACAGAGGACGCTGGCGTGCTGCTGACGTACGGGGTGGGTGTTGAAATTGGAACAGTGCTGGAAGCGGAGTTGCAGTCGAACCCAATGCTGTGAAGTCCGATCTCGCAGCTGCCTTTACCATTGTCTCCGAGATAGACGTTTACTGACTTAGCACCACCACATTGAGTGTTCTGGACAACAGTGCCCTCCTTCTTGCAGGAGGCGACCTGCTTGCAAGTGGAGCCATCTGCCATACCGTAATGGAACTCGAGATCGCAGTCAAATGCTACGGAAACTTGCATTTCTGACAGTGAGAATTCCGATTGAGAGCATGAGAACGAAGCCGGCTGGTTGTTGGACACAGTAGCCTTAGCACACTTGCTCTGGAACGTCCTCTTGGTGATAGAATTACGCCTGAAGAAGCTGTTGGAGCAGGTAAAGCCGGAGAAGGAAAAACCCCCGTACTGGGAGAAGCTACCCACAGCAAGGCCGCTCCAATCGAAGCCGCCCTTCTGCTTGTCCGAGCATTGGTTGTTGGTATTAGAAGGGCAATTGAAGCTTGGAGCGTGAACATCCCAACCTGCAGCGACCTGTTGGGCAGCCAGGCCGGAAAGGAAGATAGTAGAGGAGAGCCTCATGGTGGAAAATATCAACGAATGATAATGTATAGCGAAAGAGGAAAGCTAATGCTTAACGATTGTAGATAGGAAATGAAAGAAACTGAAAGACAAGAGCAAAGAAACGAATGACTTTGGCCCTTGAGAAGCTTTTGAATCGAGAGAAAGGAGCTGAGCCTGCCTTAATGGTGTTTGCTACGTGGAGGACACGTCCAAAGATATATGGAAGACAGGTCTCTCGTGAAACACTAGGGCTCGAAACATCGTCAGTCGACCACTCGGTAAGTCGGACAACGAGACAGAAGAAACTGTGTCTATGTCCTTGTCGCGCGCGATACAGTTCCATTGTTAGCCACGGCCTCCACGGAAAGACAGACATGGCTGGTGGAGTCTCACAAGTGGATCAGCACCCTATCAGCTGAGGCCCGTTTTGAAACGGGCCAAGGCCGCATGCTGGCCAGTCATTCCGCCAAAGCTAATGCAGGTACAGCGTCTCGCAGACGCTCTCTGGGTGACTTTGGGGCATTTGCACCCGAGCTCTCCTGTTTAGCGCGTCTGGGCCGCAGCGGCGCTCGCTTTGGGGACCTGTCAGTCCTTTCCGGACGATGCACGCGAGGGTCAAGCAATTGCCAAACGTTCATCCCGTCCCGTAGGTCTGGGATGAGACGGCCAAGAACGGCCGCGTAAGTGGCCATGCGCCCCTGGTGTTTCATGCGCGCGCCATCGGTTGTACCAGTAGTCATGGTTGAATCAACCGGAGGCTCCCCTAGAGATACAGTTGGAGGAGCGAAAGAACGGTCGAAAATCTTCTTGCTTATTAGAAGAGGCAAAAGAAGGTGTCCCGCATAAGAATAATGGGTACCAGGGGCATTATGGCTTTTCTCCAACAAAGGGAATGATCACCGACATAAGAGGGGCAAGATGCAAGATGTAGCCCATCGGATTCAGCGGACTGCTGCTCTTCCTGACTCCTTGGCTCGTGCTTGACATTCTATCACACATACTGCAGGTGATGGTGATCGGCAGCATCGCTAGGGCCGACTTGTGAGCCCCCCTAGAAAAAAAAATCTAGGTAAGCCGATGGAGGAGGACTTCAGTGGCCGTCACCCGCGTCGATGAAGCAATGGTTGCATATGTAACCGGAAAACGATGCGACCGCAATCAACAAGCAACATAGCTTACACCAGCCCGTTGAGGAGGTGGCAGTGCTGTAGCAAAGTGATTGAAGTGTTCAATGTCATGCACTCAGAGAGATCTGCTTAGGGATAGTAGTCCGAAACCCTACCGCTTAACACCCGGAGCAAGCTATTACAAACAGTTTTGCTAAACCGGAATTTGTTTCTAGGATTTCAAACTACTGGAAACATCAGAGTGCACATGGATAACGTGACACACGGGGTTTTGCTCGTCCCTGGGTTTTGCTCGATTTGAACATCAAAATGCCATTTTGCAGTAAAAAGGGAGGCGGTTTACTAGCGCGAGCAAAACTCAAGGACCGAGCAAAACCCCGTGTGTCACGTTAGCTGCTGCATCAAGTACAAGCGACTCATGGAGATGCATTAAGACCAATAACCCACCAATCATCTTTATGTGATATAATGCGTGCATGCCGTTTCCCACCCTATCAAAAAAATTAAATTTTTAACTCCATGATATGCAAAAAGAACTCCAGCCACCTGCAGCAAAAGGACTCCTAGCTCTCAACGTTGCCCCGTATCTCCAAAACAAGAATGGTGCCGGAATGCCCAATACAATTACCGCCAAACCCAAAGTGCTGCTGCCCCAGCCATAGCCCAAATAGTTGAATAAATAAGGCACAAATAATGGAAAGCTAAATGCCGCGAGCGAGCGCAAGAAGGTTGAAGCAGCAGAAGCAGAGGCCGCATAGCGTGTGTAGGTATCAACAATGTACATTTTCATGTATAGGTAGCTGATAACGCTTCCGCTTGCAAATAGTACGGCGCCAATCTGAAGGAGCAAGAGGTTAGTGGCTAGGAGTGTTCCAAGCTTTGCACTGCCAAGGCAACAGTGGAACGACTTACGTTGGGCACGATCCAGAAGAGCTTGACTTCGGCAGACCATCCATACAAGAATATACCGCAGGGTGCTATGAAGGCTGTTGGGATCATACTCATAGAGGGATACGGAACTCCGGTAGGCCTTTTGAGTCGTCGCTATACCCATAACGCCTTTCCAAGTGTTTATGGATAAGATCAGTCAGCGGCCCGCACACCTGCACTCCCACCAGTGGCCCCAACGCAAGAGAGCAATAATTTAGACTTCCGATGCCTGTAGACATTCCGTAGCGGTCCCTCCATAGCGTCGGAAAGCTTGGGATAAACAAGTAGAGCATTCCAAAATTGAAGGCTTGGTAAAGCACGAGCAATTGGATTAACGTAACAGCTACCCAATCAAGCCACCCAAAATTACAGTAAATTATTCAATTGATTCTGCTAAAGAGTTAAATAAGCTATTTATTTATTTAGAATGTTTCTAAAATCAGCTATCTTTATATATTAATAACTCTACCACTACTTAATAAATAATTTTTTAACTTTTAGTTAAAATTTTTTTTAATAGTAAAAGCATAACTTTAATAGAAATAATAATGATTATATTTAAAAAGGTTATTATATTAATAGTATAGGTGTATAAGTATTTGTTTTTACATTTTTTAAATTATTTATTAAGTAGTGGTAGAGTTATTAATATATAAAGATAGCTAATTTTAGAAACATTCTAAATAAATAAATAGCTTATTTAGCTCTTTAGCAGAATCAATTGAATAATTTACTGTAATTTTGGGTGGCTCGATCGGGTGGCTGGCTCGTTGTGGCTGTTACGTTATGGGTTGTGTCCCTAACAGCCGCCATAGCCTTGTTAGGGACATGCGAAGAAGATTAGGAAGTGTGCGACCCCCATTTCGCCGTTGAGTGCGTAGTTCCTGATTCCCGGTCTTCTGACGAAGCTCTTTAGCCTTAATGGCCGGGTACGTACGTCTCCTGGAAGAAAAGTATCCTGAAGGTCCATCGCCAAGTAGCGTACTCTAATATAAAACCGCCAGCTGTCTATAGTTTAACAGAAGCTTTTAGATGCCCTCTAGAGAGCTTACTAACTGGGCAAATCGAGGTCCTAGGTCTACAGGAAGATCGCAAACTGACCGTTGTTCTTAGCGGGGGGCTCGAGCGGCATCACTCATCTCCCGCCACTCCTTTTCGTCTGAGCACGCTTTGACCCTGATGTGAGCGATTCGTAAAGAGAATGTTGCGTGTGCTGTGGCATGAAGTTGAAGTGTAAGGCTGCAAAACGGCTTACAGGGCCACCCATGAAAGGATGACGCAGGCGAAGAAAGCGGTCCCAGCGCAGATCCAAACAGAACCCAGAGCTCACCCCCTCCATCACACTCGAAATATGCCATCGATCGTCATGGGGCGTCTAAACCAACCTGATATTTTATTAACCCTATCTCCACTCCAAACTCATTGATCCAACATAACTCGACAGCTAGAAGCATTTCACTTTTGCCCAACCTACAGAACCCTACCAACGTAAAGCTTCTAAAAGCAAGCAAGCAATCATCGAACAACCTAGACTCTCCCGTCTTCTCATAACCTCCCGCACCCGCTGCGACCATGGTGCTCGAATACTTCAACATCAAGAATATTAGGAAACATAAGGGGGGCAATGGCGACGAAGCTGTTAAGACTCCAATACTGAATGACGAGGAAGAGAAATTTCTCCATCACATCACTTCAGAGGATCCTGAAGGCACACCACCCCCACTTCCTGAGCGACCTGTCATTATCTTAGATAGCGGCAAAGAAGTTAAGGGCAAAGATGCGCAGGCCGCTTTGATGGATGGTGCGGACAAGATTCCTCTCCCCTCATCGCCACCTGTTGATAGTGAAGGGAAAGAAATCATCGGCGAGGAAATAGACAAGGCAAAGGGAGGAGAAGAAAAGAAAAAGCGGCACTTGATGTCATACCTCCCAGTGATCCCTGGGCGTTCGTCGAAAGTACGTTAGTCCTAATCTTTACTTCGGCATCAAATATATTAACTGTTATTCATTAGAGCAAAGACAAGGCGCAGGCCGCTTCCGATCTCCAGGCCGCCGCCGAAGCTCTCAAATTAGGGGAAAGTCAGGAAACCCAGAAGAAAGAACAAGAAGACTTGACTGCTATACTGGACCAGCTCAACCTCTCTGCCATAAATAATCGTGTTTTTAGCTTCTCCAAGGAATCCCAAGAGCTTTTAGAGAAGTTTAAGCTAGTGCTGAAAGACCTCGTCAATGGAGTACCCACAGCCTACGATGATCTAGAGAAGCTTTTGACGCATTCGGAAGGCCAACTGACGAAGATGTATGAATCTCTGCCACCTTTCCTGCAGACGTTGGTCAAGAGTTTGCCAACCAAGATGACTGCTTCGCTGGCTCCTGAGCTTTTGGCAGCTAGTTCAGAGAAACTACAAGTGCATGCAGCAGGGCTAGAGGTGCCAGAATCAGGCAAAAGCGGAGGAAAGAAGAGATCGAAGAAATCAAGAATACCATCACTGAAAACCCTGATCTCACAACAAGGCGCCGTGGCGACTATGCTTAGAACAATTCTTAACTTTCTGAAGCTACGCTTCCCAGCCTTCGTTACTGGTCCAAATGTGTTGATGAGTCTGGCTCTCTTTCGTGAGTACCGTTACGTATACGCAACATTCGGGATCTTGTTGACTGACGATATCTAGTTCTCCTCTTCGTTTTCTGGTACTGCCATAAGCGTGGTAAGGAGACAAGGCTTGAGAAGGAGCGTCTTGCTGCCGAAAGTGCGGAGTCAGACATGGAGAGGAGCATTTCTGATTTGGAAGATAGTACTGTTCTGGAGAAGCCCGCCGAAAGTGCCGAGACCATTTTAAGGGATGTTCCGCGTGAATCCAAAGAAAATGGTACGCCTCCGCTCATTATCCATCCCGACTCTAGCGCCCCGGACAAGCCTAGCGCAACTGTAACTGATTTACCTTCTGCGTTTGACCTGCCCGAGCCTGCTTCAGTGCGGTTACCAGATGCTAAGCTTTAGGGAGATGAAGCTCTGACGGAGGCTGGTAAGTAGTGAAGGAGGGGGAGCTCTCACTTTGGTTACAAAATGATATTCTTGAGCGTTTACCTATTCAATACTATAATGATAATTTTGTTACCCACCGCATTTCCCTTCACCCAAACTGCTCCTTTCACAAACTTACAGTTAGATCCACCACAACCACCCCTCCAGATCTATCATCACTCCAGATCCGCCACCACCACACGTCTCATCTTGACCCAAGTTCTTTATACACCTACAAAGCAGTCTACCACTTCTCTACACACCACCGCAATCACAATGTCCACCTCCGAACGTAACCCCGTCGACATTATCACCTCGCACCAAGCCACGATCCTCGCCCTGATGGAGCCCACCATCGCCAACATCCGCGAGCCGCTCACAGAAGCCGAGCCGACGACCTACCAGCGCTTCGTGCGCAGGCTGAACGAGAGCGCGTAGGCGGCGCAGGAGGCCTGCATGGCGTACGAGGCCCTCGTCGCCAGCAAGGCTCTCAAGAAGCTGCCCGCAGCCCGCACCGACCCCAAGATGGATGCGCTCTTCAAGAAGAACTGGGTGGGCGGCGGTGGGAGGGGTTACGCGGGCGTGGGCCTCGCCCGATAGTATTGTCGATATGCATCGGAGGGAGGCGAAGAGGGTGGATGGGTTGAAGGAGGAGTGGGAGGACGAGTATGGGAGGGCGGGGTTGGTGGATAAGATGGTGAGTTCTTAACCCTTATTTTCGGTGAGATCTGTTTATGTGGGCTTGGCGGCTAATTTATCAACTTTAGAAGATGAAGTTCGGAAAGGGGAACCAGAGGAAGATGGCGGGGGGGTGGGATGAGGGCAGTGAGGAAGAGGATCAGGAGTAGAGCGCCTGGAGGCCTTTGGGCGGTGCGGCTTTCTGTGTGCTTTGGGGGCTTTCTGGGTGGTGGTGCGAGATTTACGACCATTTCCTGGGGGAGTTACGGTATGGGCACAGGGGATGTGGTTCTTACTGAAAATTGGTGCTGTGTGCTTTCATGCACTAGATCAGGTTCACTAATCTTTAAGGAATATTGGTGACAGGGTTGGATAGCCTTGAACAATGTTCGCTGGGATACTGGGTTATAGTGACCGAACTCTGCTTAGGTTTTATGCGACACTGTAAATCCCCTGAAATCACAAATACATAGGAAGACGCTCTTAAAATCACCCAAGAAATCCGAATCACTTCGATTACCAGCACTAAGAAGCCCTCAAGACTATTTGCAAAACTACCCAATTAACCTTCCCATGCACACAATATCAATACCCCCAATCGCCACTATCCAACAAGCTCTGGCTCGCCACAAAGCTAAACCCTCCAAATGGGTCCTGCTCACCATCCATTGGCTCAAAGCCATCAATCAGTGGATTGCTCTTCCTGCTCGCCACGGGGCTGAGGGCCAGGTCTGTGAACTCGTTCGAGAAATTCTCGGCAAGCTCTGGGTCCGTGATGAGTGGCTGGATAGGCGGGGCCAGCTCCCTCGACTCCAGCTTCTTCCAATTGATCTTGCGGAAGAAGCGATGACTCTTGATAGTCTGCAGGTCTTTAGGCATGTTGGTGCCAAGACGCTTCTTAGGTTCTTTGCGCAAGAGCCGCGTAAGCAGGTCTTTAGCGTCAGGGCTAAGGAAGTAAGGTAGGGCGAGCTTTTGCTTGATAATTTTTTCTTGGATCTTGGCATGGTTATTGCCAGTGAAGGGAGGTGAACCGGTGAGTAGATCAAAGCCCAGAGCCCCGAGGGACCACCAGTCCACGGCCATCCCGTACTCGGACCGCGCGATAACTTCTGGAGCCATGTATTCGACAGTGCCAAGGAAGGAGCGGCAGGTGTCCTCTTCATCGACGGCGACTTTGCTAAGTCCAAAGTCGGTGAGGAGGAGGTGGCCTTCAGAGTCTAGGAGGCAATTCTCAGGCTTGAGGTCGCGGTAGACCACACCGACAGTACGATGCAGATGATCGAGCGCAAGCACCATTTCAGCCATATAGAAGGCGGCAGTATCTTCTGGGAACATACGCTCCACTGCCAGGTGATGGAAGAGCTCACCACCTTGGGCGTATTCGAGAATCAGGTATAGCTTCTCACGGTCTTGGAAAGCGTAGTAAAGCTTCACCACAAAGGCGTGACGGTTGACGCTCTCCAGGATCGCCCTCTCAGTCTTCGTTTGCTCCACCAACTTTTTATGAACAGTCAACGAAGCTTTGCGGAACTGCTTCTGTGCATAGAGGCGGCCAGTGGCCTTCTGCTTGACTAGTAGGACGGTTCCATAACTGCCCTTTCCAAGACAGGTGATCGGCTCAAAGTCGCCTGCGGTCATCTTTCGCATGTTAGAGTCTCTACGCAGGCCACCTTCTTCAGCGGCGACAAGTAAGGCCTTGGAGGGCACATCCGGACTGATGAAATCATTCTCCAGATTAACTTCGTAGCTCTCCATTTCGGTTTTGTCGCTGTCGCTTTCAAAGCCAGAAACGCTGCCGTTACTCGATATGTCCGACCTCAATGCACCGGCTAAAGATGACTTCACTGGTGTATCAGCTCTGGATCCAATGCTGAGCGCTTCTAGTTTTTGCTTCAGCGCACTGATGCCACCAGCGGATGATGTCGGTCGCAGCGCCGGACTGCTGGTGAGGCTTGGGTAGCCAGATATCATGGGGCCTAGCCTTGGCGTGCTGGTCGCAGAGAAATCGGACTCCTCTCCACCAGAAGTGACGGGAGTTTGAAATCCTCTGATAGTTGTCATGGCGGGAGCACCTGGCTTCATCCCTCGCCTCTTCTTTTTCTTCTTCTGCGCCTTGCTTAAAACCATATCAAAGTCCAGTTTTTCGGTTACAGTTGCGGTCTTCAGCCCGTTAACCGAGCCCACTGGACCCACCGGGGCCGGAGCCGTAATATTGATTGGCGGAGTACCGGCGTGGTTTCTGAGAGCAATGGATGGCCGGTCAATATCTATCTTTCCCGTGCTTCCTACAAAGACGTCTTCGTCCTCTCCCTCAGCCCCTAGCCTGCCTTGCAGTAATTCCCTAAGCGGGGCTTGACCGATAGGACGGGGTGACAGGCGTCGGTCGGCGCTGTCAAAAGCGAACATAGCCATAGTATTTGGAAAATAATTTGTTTAGAAATGTATTCAATCTCCCGGGAGGAAACCAAGTCGTGCTATACTGTAGAGTGGGTGTCAGCACATGTGATGATGATGCGAGTTCTGCCTGAAGGCAACCGACTTCCAAACTGCAAATGATACCCCAGAGTTTACCGTCCGCCCAGTCAAGGCGGACCCCTCGCCAGTAGCCAAACCAAAGAAGCGAAACTTGCGTCCGTCCTCGAAATGCCAGAAGTCAGGGTTGGGTTTGGGATTGCGGTTGCAACCGAGGCGCGGTCGCGGTAGAGTGAGTGGATGGTCTTTGAGTCAGAAATGGAGCCCATAGATGGTGGTATTTGTGATTCGGATAGTCTGTTGGGAGATGCCAGGCTGAACGGTCCGGCAAACGCGTCGTGATTGAAGTTGTTTTGGTGATACCTCTCGAAGGAAGTTGGCTGGAAGTTGGAGCAATTATTTTAGCGCGGGTAATATTTGCGGTTGCACGAATGTGGTTAGTTGGCTTGCGGACCGATTGAAAATCCGCACCAACGGAATCAGGTAACGTTTCTTTTTTCCGGATCCTTATCGATAACGTGGTGCCAAAACCAAAGGGATATGGAGTACGTGCAATATATATCAAAAACTACTACATTCAAATTCAAATTCAACTCTATATGCACGCAAAATTTGATCTAAAATGCATCAATTTTAAATGCAAATTGTAGAGTGGAAAGACAGTAGAGTCCCGTAATAATAACGATATATCTAGCAGTAAATAGCAACAACTACAAGGCTGTTTAGAATAATTTTAATAACCTTTAAATCGCAGTGTTTAGTTTTTAAACTTATTATGCTTTAAATTGTTTATAAAAGTGTTGACTTATTATTAATCAATGGCTGAAAATTTAGCTGGTGCGCGATTTTTGGTGAGAGTCCCTATAATTCGACACGCGGAACTAGCAATTTTCCGAACCGTGTACCAGACGATCATTCAGAGGTTATGTAAGCAGCTTGTGATTGGATGATCGTCTGGTCACGAGGTATACTACGGCACTACCCCAACCGTTGACTCAGCATGCTCAGACCAAGAAACCGATGAATATCCGCTGCGCGGATAATCGAATATCCGCAAGCTAACCTATTCGATCGATCCATCTGTTTCTTAGTCTAAGCCACTTTAGCAAGCTTTTAGAAGCCAAGCCGGTCTATTTATATAAGGCAAACCATTAACTTTAATGAAATTAATATAAGTAACCGCCACGTCTATTATCCTGTTAATACCTGCATTAGAATTGCCTTAATTAGCTCTCTAATTAATGGATTTTCTAGAACTAACTGCCAGCTATAGGCGCATCTAAAAGGCGTTAAAGAAACCCCTCTATTTTGTCTAGCAGGAGCCAGTCTTCTTAAGCTTTTAATAATAAACTACCCTCTCTATTAACTAATACCGCTAGAGGATTAAGAGATATAGCGGATATAGTGCCCGAGGGCATCAGCCGTCTTATCCCACCCCCATTATCTCCCCTATCGTCTCCCCCGTTATTTCCCCTATCGCTATCCATAGCTTAATAGTGGTCCTTAATAGCCTACTTATTACTACTAAACTATATAAATCCCTAAGAAGATAAAGAAGTAGAAGTTAATAAAATACCTATAATATCCGCAATATCCGCTAAGAAGATATCCGCTGTAGAGAAGGTCTGGGTAATTATTAACCATCTTAGGCTATAGCGGATGTCTATAGGAGACCTAGCGCTTAAATAGATTATAATAGCTAAAGATTTACGCAAGGCACTAAAGAAAAAAAGAATAAGGGAGCTCCTTAACAAACTCCTAGAGAATGCTAATATCCTAAATATCTATACTAAAGAGATAGAGAAGCGCGGTATAGTGGGTGCTAGTATTACTCTTACTATCTAGGGAGAGCTTAAAGAGCTAAGGGAGAAAGAGTTACTATTTAGCAGCTTTAACCAATATGCGGATATTAAGCAGCTTAACCTTAGGCAGTGCTATTAAGCTATAAAGACTTACGCACCTACACTAAAGTATATAATTATAGTATATTAAGAGAGTTAACGTAAATATTCTCTATATAAAGGCCATGCGGTTCTAATAGCTTCTACGCTTATATTTAGCCTTTTATAAAACTCTATAAATGTAACGTGGCCCGCCTCCACGTCGCCATACGGCCAAAAAGACTGAGAGTGCTTGCGAACTTGTCGCAAGCGCGGCGGGACCTAATATATATACTCTTACAATAAACTATATTCTACGGCTACTAGGGATATATCTCCAAGCCAACGGCGTTAAGCACCGCGTGCTTTCTGTGCTCTATGGGCTTAGATTAATTAATAGTTATACTACT
>Ga0307515_10009467_pt1 | contig 18830 bp, 12 predicted proteins | sample 17_EM_MG_FD_194513 | JGI IMG/M metagenome (GOLD analysis project Ga0307515, IMG submission 194513) | Populus trichocarpa ectomycorrhiza microbial communities from riparian zone in the Pacific Northwest, United States - 17_EM | ecosystem: Host-associated > Plants > Roots > Unclassified | place...
GTGTCCGAGATCATCGCGGTGATCGTGTGGAGCGCCGACTCGAGCACCGCGATGATCTCGGACACGTCGCTCGGCCGCTCGGCGCGCTCGATCCGCAGCAGGCGCTCGATCAGCTCGCAGACCTCGGGCGGCGCGTCGGGGCACAGCGGGGCGAGCGACGCGGGCGGCTCGCCGGACAGCACCCGGGCGGACAGCCCGGCGAGCGAGTCGGCGTCGAACGGCGGCACCTTGGCGATCAGCCGGTACAGGATCGCGCCCATCGCCCACAGGTCGGTTGCGGTGTCGGCGTCCTCGCCGCGCCACTGCTCGGGCGCCATGTACGCCGGGGTACCCGCGCTGGCCAGCTGCGGGACCGAGTGGGTGGCGACGAACCGGGCCCGGGACGTCGAGGTCTCGAACAGATGATTCCGTATCCGGGCGAGGCCGAAGTCGAGCAGCTTCACCCGCCCGGTCTTCTGCACGAAGATGTTGCTCGGCTTGAGATCGCGGTGATACACGCCCTTGGCGTGGGCCTCGCGCAGGCCGCACGCCGCCGCGATCATGATGTGGAGTACGGTCTGGACGTCGATCGGACCGCGCCGGAGCATCTTCTCGAGCGACTGGCCATCGAGATACTCCATCACGATGAACGGCGGATAGCTCGAGCGGTCGACGTCGAGGATCCGCACGATGTTGTCGTGCTGGTCGAGCCGGGCGATGATGTGCGCTTCCTGCCAGAACAGCGCCATGAAGTCGTCGTGGTTCATGCCCTCGGGGCGGAGGATGAACTTGATGGCGACGTCGCGGAGCAGGTAGCGATCGAGCGCGCGGTACACGCGGCCCATCGCGCCGCTGCCGATCTCCTGCTGGAGGATGAACTTGCCGTGGGGGCCGACCTCGGCATCGATCCGGACGCTCGAGGTCCCTGCCGCGACGCCGCGCAGCAGTGAGTCGTAGAGGCTCACCGCCTCGAGATCGCCGAGCCCGCCGGTCACAGCGGCAGGGTCACGACCCTCCATGCCTGCGGCGACCTGCCCGTCCCGATCCTCTCCATGTTCGCCGGCCATGGCCTCCCTCGTTGTTAACACATAGCTGCCGGCGCGAGAATTTCGCAGTTCCACTGATCGTCACCCCGCCGCGAGTGGCGTCCAGATCGTCACTTTGGATCATGCATTTTTCTTGCCACGGCGTTCATGACGCGGCCTGACGGGCGCCGCTGAATGCGCCGATCCGCTGGCAAGCGCGGCCAGCGAGCGAAGCGATTGGTCCGGCGATCTATCCGGTGCGCGCGCGCCCGGTCAGCGTCGACGCGAGGTCGCGCTCGATCTCGCGGAGCAGCCGGCTGCGGTGGCTCTCGAGGAAGAAGTGCCCGGCGTCGAGCTCGACGATGCGGCTCGCGGCGGTGGTGCGCAGCGCCCAGGCGACGGCGGCGGTCGGCGGCGCGCGGGAGTCGTCGCGGCCGGCGAACACGGTGATCGGGCACGACAGGCGCGACTGTGGGTCGACGTGGTATTGCTCGAGCAGCACGAAGTCGGCGCGCACGACCGGCAGCACGCGGGCCATCAGCTCGTCGTTGGCCAGGATCTCGGGCGGCGTGCCGCCCAGCTCGCGCAGCCGCTGCTTGAACGCGTCGTCGTCGAGCTGCGCGGTCGGCCGGCGATCGCCTGCAGTGCCGTGGTGCAGCTGGATGCCCGGCGCCGGCGACCCGGAGGCGAACAGGTGGGCGACGCGCCGATCGAAGCGGTGGGCGAGCTCGAAGGCGACCCGCGCCCCCATGCTGTGGCCGAAGATCGCGAGCGGCACGCCATCGAGCAGCGGCTCGATCGCGGCGGCGAGATCGTCGCACAGCCGCGCCATGTCGCTGATCGGCGGCTCGCGGAACCGGACGCCGCGGCCGGGGAGCTCGACGGCGCAGACCTCGATCGCCGGCGCGACCAGATCGCGCCAGGCCCGGTAGAGCGCGGCGGCGCCACCTGCGTACGGCACACACACCAGGCGCAGCCGCGGCTGTGCCTGGCCGCGGCGGAACGGAAACGCGCGGCTCGAGGTCATGGTGGAGTCTGTCGGATCGAAGCCGCCGCTGGCAGGCCGCTCAGGCGGTCTTGGCCGCGGCGGACTCCATCGCCTTGCGCAGGCTCAGCGGCCTCATGTCGGTCCACACCGTCTTGATGAACTCGAGACAGTCCGCCCTGGTGCCCTGCTTGCCGCCGTCGCGCCAGCCCGGCGCGTTCGCGCGATGCGCGGGCCAGATCGAATACTGGTCCTCGTGATTGAGGACCACCTTGTAGATCGTCGTGTCGGTATCGCTGTCGTTGCCCACGGTCGGTCTCCTCGCGGCGCACGGTGATGCGCTCAAGGAATAGAGACAGCGGCGAGGTTTTGTGAGCGGCTTCGCGCAGCGATCTCGCGAGCGGTCGCAAGTTCCGGCTTCGTTCCAGCCGCTTGCGCGTCACGGCTTGCGCTGGACGCGCAGCTTCGAACGCCAGTAGCCGTACGAGAAGTACAGCACGATGCCGACCGCGAGCCAGACGAAGAACCGGACCCACGTGACCCACGGCAGCTGGGTCATGAGGAAGATGCACGAGCCGACCGCGAGCAGCGGCGTGATCGGCGAGCCCGGCACCCGGAACGGCCGCGGCCGGTTGGGCTCGATCCAGCGCAGCACGATCACGCCGATCGCGACGAGCACGAACGCGAACAGGGTGCCGATGTTGGTCAGCTCGACCGCCTCGTCGATGTTCATGAACGCCGAGAACACGCCGACGACCACGCCGGTGATGATCGTCGTGATGTGCGGCGTCTTGTACTTGGGGTGAATCTTCGCGGCCCACGGCGGCAACAGGCCATCGCGCGCCATCGAGAAGAAGATCCGCGGCTGGCCGAGCTGGAACACGAGCAGGACCGAGCTCATCGCGATCACCGCGCCGATCGCCACGAACAGCTGCGCCGCCGACAGGATGAAGCCCTGGCTGCCGGCGAGCTGGAGCGCGGTGAGCATCGGCTCGGCCGTGCCGACCTGCTGCCACGGCGCGACCCCGGTGAGCACGAGCGCGACGAGGATGTAGAGCACGGTGCAGATGATGAGGCTGGCGATGATGCCGAACGGCATGTCGCGCTTGGGGTTCTTGGCCTCCTCCGACGCGGTCGACACCGCGTCGAACCCGATGTAGGCGAAGAAGATGACCGCCGCCGCGGTGCCGATGCCCTTGAACCCGTTGGGCGCGAACCCGCCGTGCGCCGACCAGTTCTCGGGCTTGACGTAGAACGCGCCGACGATGAGGAACGCGACGATGATCGCGAGCTTGAGGATCACCATCACCATGTTCGAGCGCGCCGATTCCTTGATCCCGCGGACCAGGACCCAGGTGATGAGCGCGACGATCGCGACCGCGGGGAAGTTGAAGATGATCGGGATGCCGGCGATGCGAGGGGCGTCCTGGAGCGCGGCGGCGACCGCCTGGAGCGCGGGCGTGGCCTCGCCGGTCGCGATCGCGTGGGCGGCCTTGACCGCCGAGCGGTAGTCGGTGGTGAGCCAGCTCGGCAGGTGCAATCCGAACATCCGGAGTAGCTCGCAGAAGTACCCCGACCACGACACCGCCACCGCGACGTTGCCGATCGCGTACTCGATCACGAGGTCCCAGCCGATGATCCAGGCGACGAGCTCGCCCAGCGCGGCGTACGCGTAGGTGTAGGCCGAGCCGGCGACCGGCACCATCGCGGCGAACTCCGCGTAGCACAGCGCCGCGAACCCGCAGGCGACCGCGGTCAAGATGAACGAGATCACGATGCCGGGCCCGGCGCCGACGTGGTCCGCGCCGCCGGCGATCGCCGAGCCGGTCGAGGCGAAGATCCCCGCGCCGATGATCGCGCCGACGCCGAGCGCGGTGAGGTCCCACTTGCCCAGGACGCGGTGCAGACTACCTGACGCGCTCTGCGCGTCGACGTTCACCCGGGCGAACAGCTGACTCATGCCGTTTCATAACACGCCGGTCCTCCCCGCCGCCGGGCACACGGCGCCGCCGGGCACACGGCGCCGCCGGAGGCGGTCAGGCGCGGTCGTCGACCACCGGCAGGTGCCGGCGGCGCGGCGCGTCGTCGGGCGGCGGCGCCGGCGGAGGCGCGACCCAGCCGAAGTCGCGGCCGGGGTGGCCCCGGACCTTGGGAAAGAAGTTGAAGTAGCGCCGGTTGGCCAGGTTCGACAGGAGAAATACCTCGGGCTGGACGAACCGGGTGGCCCACCACCGCTTCAGGATGTTGGGCACGCTGTGGAACTGCTGGCCGACCCAGTTGTGGCCCTCGATCAGCTGCGCCGGCGACAGGTGCTTCGGCGTGAACACGACCTCGTCGGAGCTGTAGCGCGACCAGTCGAGCGTGGTCAGCCGCCCGGCGGCCTTCATCCGCGCGAACAGCCCGGTGCCGGGATACGGCGTCAGGATGCTGCACGCCACGCCGGTCAGGCCGATCTCGACCGCGCCCTCGAGCGTCTCGGCGAACGTCGACGGCGTGTCCTCGTCGAAGCCGAAGATCAGGCCGGACATCACGACGATCCCGTGATCGGCGAGCAGCCGCAGGTCCTGCTTGTAGCGCTCGACGTGGTTGAACGGCTTGTGGGTCTCGATCAGGCTGCTCTTGCGGAAGCTCTCGAGGCCGACGAACAGCCCGGCGCAGCCACTCTCGCCGGCCAGGCGCACCAGCTCGGGCGAGCGCGCGATCGTGATCGTGGCCTGGCTGAACCAGCGCTTGCCCAGCGGCCTCAGCGCCTTGAACAGCTCGCGCGCGTACTTCGGATTGCCCACGATGTTGTCGTCCCAGAACACCACGTCGCGGTGCGGGATCTGCTCGACCTCGCGCACGACGTCGGCGATCGGCCGCATCCGGTAGCCGGGGAACACCGTGCGCAGCGAGCAGAAGTCGCAGGTGAACGGGCAGCCGCGCGTCGCCTGCACGACCTGCGGGATGATGTACTGCGCGGGATCGACCAGGTCCCAGCGCGGGTGCGGCAGGTTCTCGATCGGCGGCGGCTTGTCGTTGCGATAGATCGGCGCGAGCTCTCCGCGCTGGAAGTCGCGCAGCGCGCGCGGCCACAGCACGTCGCCCTCGCCGACCACGACCGCGTCGACGAACTGGCGCGCCTCGTCGGGCAGCGCCGAGGCGTGCGGGCCGCCCATGATCACGGTCTGGCCCCGCGCGCGCAGCTCGGTCGCCAGCGCGTAGGCCCGGGGCGCGAACGGCGTGACCGCGGTGATGCCGACCACGTCGCCGTCGATCTTGTCGAGATCGAGCGGCCGGACGATCTCGTCGTGGATCTCGACCTCGATGTCGGGCGGGGTGAACGCGGCGAGCAGCGGCATGGTGAGCTGCGCCGGCTTGAAGATGCCGCCCTTGCCGGTCTTCACCACCTTGTGATCGGCGTGCAGCGGCTGGACCAGCGACGCCTTCACGAGCTCCCCACGACCGGCAGCCGGACCGAGCCGCGCCGATCCGGCGGTGGTGGCTCGATGTCGCTCCCGCCGCGCGCCGCCGGGTTGTAGCCGCGCGGAAACCTCGCCTTGGTGAACCAGTTGTACTGGATGCTGGTGGCGATGTTGATCCGCCAGCTCGCGCCGGTGCCCCAGGTCCGGCGGAAGATGTTGGGCACCGAGTAGAACTGGTGCTGCGCCCAGTGCCAGCCTTCCTGCAGCTCCTCGGCCGTCATCCGCGCGGGACGGAACACCACATTGTCGGAGTCGTACTTCGATAGATCGTAGGTCAGGATCCGGCCGTCGCGCTCCATCCGCCGGTAGATATCGGTGCCGGGATACGGGGTGAGCAGCGAGAACGCGGCGACGTCGATCTTGACCGCGACCGCGGCCTCGACGGTGCGCTCGAACACGCCGCGGTCGTCGTGATCGAAGCCGAAGATGATGCCGGCCTGGATCGAGATCCCGTGATCGTGGATCCGCGCGAACTTGTCGCGATAGGTCTGCACCTTGTTGAAGCCCTTGCGGGTCTCCTTGAGGCTTGCCTGATCGAACGACTCGACACCGAAGAACAGCGCCTTGCAGCCCGACGCCGACGCCGCGGCGAGCAGCTCGGGATCGTCGGCGATCAGCATCGTGCTCTGGCCGACCCACTTGATATCGAGGTCCTTGAGCCGGTGGAACAGCTCGAGGGTCCAGCGCCGATCGTTGATGATGTTGTCGTCCCAGAACATCAGCGGCCGGAGCCGGTGGCGGCGGGCGCGCCGGATGTCGTCGACCACGGCGTCGATCGGCGTGGCGCGGACCTGGCGGCCGTACTGCAGGTTGATGCTGCAGAAGTCACAGCTGTGGACGCAGCCGCGGGTGAACTGGAACGAGGTCGGCAGGATGTAGCGCCAGCTGGTCAGTAGCTCGCGGCGCGGGAACGGCCGGCCGGTCAGCGGCGGCCGGACCGAGCGGTAGAACGGCTGGAGCGCGCCGCGCTGGACGTCGGCCAGGATCGCCGGCCAGGTGTCCTCGGCGTCGCCGGTGACCACGGCGTCGGCGAACGCCTTGGCGTCGTCCGGGCACAGCGTGGCGTAGACCCCGCCGACCACGACCACGGCGCGGCCGCGGGCGCGGAAGCCGTCGGCGATCTGGCGCATCCGGACCGCGAACGGCGTCGAGCCGGTGATCCCGACCACGTCGATGGTGTCGTCATCGAACGGGATGTCCTCGAACGCGTCGTCGACGATGCGCACGTCGTGTCCGGGCGGTGTGCAGGCGGCAATGGTCGGCAGCGTGATCGGCGCGGGCCGGAACATCGTCTGCAGTGGATGCTTACCCCACTTGCGATCCGGTTCGAGCGCCGGTTGGATGAGCAGGATGTTCATCGCAGTGCCAGAATCCCCCTCCACTGGCATGGTGTCGAGTGAAATCACCCTATCGTCGTGGACACCCACCAGCTGACCGCCGCGACGATTGCAAACCCGATGGTCTCGAGGTTCTCGCTGCGCGGCTGGGTCCGTCGCAGCCAGCCCCAGCCGTGCACGGCGGTCATCGCGACGCCGGCGAGCGTGATCAGCTGCAGCGCCCATGCCGAGCGGGCGGGCGCCCGCGCCGCACCGGCGACGAGCACCGCCAGGACCAGGATCACCGCCCCCAGCGAGCGCCCGAGGTAGACCGTCAGCGCGGTGTCCTGGTCGGGAAGCCGCCAGCCCAGGACACGCGCCCAGCGCAGCGGGGCCAGTGTCAGAGGGATCCCGAAGCCCACCGTGAACACGAGCACACAGCCCCACAGCCAGCCACTCGCCAGCGGATGCGCGGTATCAAGCATACTGGTCCAGCAATCGTTTCACGGCGCGGGGGGTGCCGCAAACTTCCCCGGGGTGTGTCGAGTACGACACCAGCATAATTGACGTCGCCCCCCGGTACACGGTCGTACCTCATTTTGTCCGTGTCCAGTGCTCACTCGGTCAACATTTTATCTTGACACACCGTCGATCACCTGATCTTCTTGAGTCATTCTCAACGAGGATTCCATGAGCGATTTTCAAAACGACATGAACCACGCGGTCCAGGGCTTCGTCACCCAGATCACCGAGCTCGCCCGTCGCGCGGCGATCAACACACTCGAGTCGGCGTTCGGCGGCGGCCGCGGCGGTGCGCGCAGCGCCGCCGGCGTGCTCGGCGGCGCGGTCGCCCAGATCGGCCGGCCGCGCGGTGGCCGCGGCGCCAAGCGCACGGCGGCGGATCTCGAGGCGCTGTCCGGGAAGTTCGCCGCGTACGTCAAGGCCAACCCGGGGCTGCGCATCGAGCAGATCAACAAGGAGCTGGGGACCTCCACCAAGGAGCTCGCACTGCCGATCCGCAAGCTGATCTCGGAGCGCCGGATCACCGCCAAAGGCAAGAAGCGGTCGACCACATACTTCCCGGGCAAGAAGAAGGGCTAACCCAGACAGGCCTGTTTCAGGCGTGTTTCATCACCGAGGCCCCGGCGGCCCCCGGGCCGGTGAGCCAGTGCCCCGGTGACAGCGACCGACGCGTGTGCGGCGGCGCCTGGGCGCACGGCAGGGTAGTCTCCGGGCAACATGCCCCGCTTCCTCCAGGCCAACGGCCTGCGCATGCACGTGCTCGAGGAGGGGGCCGGCCCCCTCGTGCTGCTCCTCCACGGCTTCCCGGAATTCTCCGGCACCTGGCGCCACCAGCTGCGCGCGCTCGCGGCGGCCGGCTATCACGCGGTCGCGCCCGATCAGCGCGGCTACGGCCAGACCGATCGCCCCGAGCGCGAGGACGCCTACACCCAGCTCCACCTCGTGGGCGATGTCATCGGCCTGCTCGACGCACTCGGCGAGGCCCAGGCCGTCGTCGTCGGCCACGACTGGGGCGCCCCGGTCGCCTGGAATGCCGCGCTGCTGCGGCCGGATCGGATCCGCGCCGTCGCCGGGCTGAGCGTGCCACCGCGCCCGCGCGCGCCGGGTCCGCCGACCGAGGCCATGCGCCGCGTGTTCGGTGACAGCTATTACCAGCTGTACTTCCAGCAGCCGGGCGTGGCCGAGCGCGAGCTCGAGGCCGATGTGCGCGGCGGGCTGCGCCGGCTGATGTACTGCGCCTCGGGCAGCGCGACGCTCGAGCAGCGCTGGCAACCGGTGATGCGCGGCGCGCTGTTCACCGACATGTTCGATCCTGGCGCCGCGCCCGCCTGGCTCGGCGAGGACCAGCTCGACGCGCTCACTGCCGTGTTCACCCGCACGGGGTTTCGCGGCGGGCTGTCGTGGTACCGCAACCACGATCGGAACTGGGAGCTGTCGGCGCCGTTCGCCGGGCTGACGATCCGCCAGCCATCGCTGTTCCTGACCGGCGACGCCGATCCGGGCTACGAGGCCGCGCGCCCGGCGATCGACGCGCTGCCCAGGATCCTGCCCGGCCTGCGCCGGACACTGGTCCTCCCCGGCGCGGGTCACTGGCTCGGCGAGGAGCGCCCCGACGAGGTCAACGCCGCGCTGATCGAGTTCCTCGCCGGCCTGTAGCGCAGCGGTCAGCCCGCGTCGAAGTCGCCGGCGCCGGGGGTCGGCTCGAGCGGCCCGAAGTACAGGCTGTCCGAGCTGGTACCGTCGAGCGTGATGTTGGGCTCATCGGGATAGCCGCTGGCGCCGAACACATGCGCGCCGGCCCCGGCGTGGCGGCCCAGCGCGGGCAGCGCGTAGCTCGGCGCGCCGCACGTCGCGGGCGTGTCCAGATCGTCGGCCGACACGCACAGCGTCGCCGCCGGGTTGCACGTGCTGCCCATGTCAGTCGAGCCGACGCCGGACAGGACCGTGCCGTCCGAGGCGAACTGGACACCGCAGAACCCGACGCCGATACCGGCGACCGCCATCTCGAACGCCCGGGTCGCCGGGTTCGCGTGGAGCTCGGTGATCGCGTACGAGCAGTCGTCGAACGTGCCGGTCGAGCCACAGCCGGATGCGTTGGTGTAGCCGACACCGTACCAGGCGTCGACCACATGATCGGTCGAGCCGTCGATCGGCGAGATGATCGCGGCGAGCCGGGCCGCGCCGACCGCGACGTACAGCGAGGTCTTGCCATCGCGCTCGCCGAACTGCAGAAACGCCGCGTCACCGGGCATCGCCCCGGAGAACCGGCGGTAGCACTGGGCGACCAGCTCGACGTCGTGTCCCGCCGGCGTGATCGTGTAGGCGACCGGCGGCTGATCGAGGCACTCCGCGTGGCGATCGTCGCCGTTGACCTCGACCAGGCGCTGATCGATCGAGCCGAGGATCGTCATCAGATCCGTCGGCCCGCTGCCGCTGAAGAACCGCTCGCGCAACTCGGAGGCGCGCAGCATCGCGTCGGCACCGGCGTCGATCCGGCGGGCGGCCGCTGCCCGCAGCCCCGCCGGGGTCGCGGCACGCACCGGCGGCGAGATCAGCGGCAGGTCGGTGGCGGGGCCAGACGCCGCGCAGCCGACTGCCGTCGCCAGGAGCCCACAGAGCGTCGCGTTCCGGATGATCATCTTCCCGGCGAATCGGCCGGGCGCGGCGGGCGTACAGAGCCGGCGCGCTCCTCGCATCGGCGGCTCAGCCAGCGGCTGAGTCCCTCGCGGAGTCGCCCGAGGCCCCAGCGCACCGGGCCCTGCGAGCAGCCCCCACTACCCACAGCAGTCCTCACCGATGGGCGAGATCGTGGCGATCAGGAGCGCCGGGCGTCGGCCGCGACCGGCGCGTACATCGCGACCACGCGATCGGGGCGGACCACGCCCTCGGCCGACAGCTCGGCGCGCGCCTGGTCGACCAGCGCGCCGCCGTCGTCGCCGCCGATCAGCTCGCCGAGCCGCCAGCGCGCGGCCGACGCGATCTGGTGCATGCTGGCCGCGTCGAAGCCATCCGCCGCGTCGCGATAGCCGACCACCGCCGCGTCGAGATCGCCGCGCAGCACGGCGAGGCCGGCGCCGATCAGGCGCGGCACCGAGCGCGAGACCGGATCGTCGCCGAGGCCGGCGGACGCGCGGCGGAGCGCACGCCGCAGCCGCGCCGGGTCGGGCGCACCGTCGGCGAGCGCGCCGAGCCACGCCGCCCCGCGCAGGTGCGCCGTGAATGCCTTGACCGCGTAGACCCGGTGCAGGAACGCGCGCCGCATCGCCGGCATCCGGCGATCGATCAGCTCGACCGCCTTGCCGGGCGCGCCGGCGTAGAGCTCGACCAGCGCGCTCGACTGCATGTGCTGCCAGTGCAGCATCGTGATCTCGCGCTGCGACAGGCCAGCCTGCGCGTACGCGAGCACGTCGCGCGCCGCGGACTCCTGATCGTCCATCAGGCACACCACCGGCTGGGCCGCGGTGCGCAGCTCGGTGGCAGCGTAGAGGTCGCCGCGGCGGTCGGCCTCGTCGAGCACGCGGGTCAGCCGCGGCCGCATCTCGTGGATCCGCCCCATGTGGAACAGGCAGAACAGCGCCATCTGGTTCGCCGTGCCGATCTCCCACGCGACGCCCACGCACTCGTCGCGGAACATCCGCACCGCGGCGTCGCTGTGCGCCAGCGCGTCGCGCCACCGGCCGCACAGCAGCGCGACCGTGGCCTCGGCCAGCGCGAGGTAGGGCTCGGCGAGCCGGTCGTCGACCTTCGCGGCCCACGATCGGGCCTCCTCGAGCAGCGCGTCGGCGCGCGACGCCGACGGGCCGGCGAGCGCGCTGGCCGCGGCCTCGAAGCTCATCCCGAGCGCGATGCGGCGCGGCTCGCACGCCGCGAGCGCGAGCCGCAGGTGGCGGGTCTGGTACTCCGCCATGCGGACCGGCGACACCGTCGCGAGGCCGACGATCACCGACCAGCAGCACGCGACGCGGCGGCGATCGTCGTCGTCGCCCGGCTGCCGCGCCGGGCCGCGCCAGCGCCGGATCCGGAGCAGCGCGCGCTGGACCAGCAGCGCCGCGACCGGCCAGCGCCGCCGGCTCACCGTGGGCAGCCCGACCTCGCGGAGCACATCGTCGATCACGGCCAGGCCGCGGTCGATGTGGCCCGAGCGCAGCAGCTGCTCGGCGGCGCGCCGGCGCAGCTCGAGCGCCACATCTCCCGCCTCGTGCCGCGCGACGCGGACGGCGCCGGCGATGTACGCGTCGGCGGCGGGCGTGCCGCGGCCGGCGTTGGTCAGCGCGTCGCCCAGCCGGGTGTACAGCGACACCGCCTGCTCCGGCGTGTGGCCGGTCAGCGCCAGCGTGCGGGCGTACAGATCCGCGGCGCGATCGAACGCCAGCGCGCGGGCGGCCTGATCGGCGGCGCGCTCCGACCAGCGCGCGGCGTCGACCGGGCGCTCGGCGCCCTCGAGGTGGTACGCGAGCAGATCGGGCCGATCGGTGCCCAGGCCGCGGGCCTCGAGCGCGGCGGCCAACCGGGTGTGACCGTCGATGACGACGTCGCGCGCCAGCCGCGCGGCCACGGTCTCGCGCACCCGATCGTGGTACGGCTCGACCGGGTCGGCGCCGCCCGGCCCGTGGGTCCGCACCAGGCTCGAGGCGCGCAGCGCGGCCAGCGCCGCCCACCACGCGCTGCCCTCGAGCGCGACCGCCTCGCTGATCACCGCCTGGGGCAGCGCGCCCGCGATCACGATCAGCGCGAGGATGCGCGCGTGGTCCTCCGGCAGGTCGCGGACGCGCCCGGCGATCGCCTCGTCGAGCCGCGGCGCCGCGGCCCCGCCGCCGCTGCTGCGCCAGTGGCGCGCCAGCTCGGTGATGTGCAGCGGGTGACCGGTGGCCTCGCGCGCGATCGCGGCGGCGGCGCCGGCGCCGGCGAGCCGACGCGCCAGCTCCTCGGCGTCGCCGGGAGTCAGCCCCGCGACCTCGACCCGGGTCCCCGCGGCCAGCCACACCGCGGCGGGATCGAGCACGCCGTCGCGCGCCGCGGCGACCACCAGCACGCGCGCCGGGGCGGCGGCGGCGACGTGCTGGAGCAGGGCCAGGCCGTCGCGATCGGCCCACTGGAGGTCGTCGATCATCAGGACCAGCGGCGCGTGCCGCGCGAGCCGCGCGACGAGCTCGGCGAACGCATCGAACACCCTGGTCCGGCGATGCTGCGGATCGCGGATCGTCGGCGCCTCGCGCGCCGCGATCGCGAGCTCGGCGATCTCGATCAACGACGGAAACACCGCCGGCAGTAGCCCGACGTCGCGCGCCGCGACCGCCGCCGCGCGGGCCGCCGGATCGTCGCGCAGCCGCGCGGCGAGCGCCGCCGCGATCCCATGCATCGCCTTGTACGGCATCGCGACGCGCTCGTGGCAACGCCCGACCAGCACCGTCGCGCCGTCGCTGCGCAGCCCGTCGGCGAACCGCGCGATCAGCGCCGACTTGCCGACGCCCGACGGCCCGGTCACCAGCGCGGTCGCCCGGCCGCGCTGCGCGGCGAGCCACGCCCCGCGCAGCGCCGCGAGCTCGCCGTCGCGGCCGACGAACGGCGTCGCGGGCGCGCGCGGCAGCGCCGGGGCCCCGAGCCAGCGCACGACCTCGTCGTCGGACAGCCGCCGCACCGGGTCGGGATCGAGCAGCATCGTCGCGAGCGCGATCAGGTCGGCCGGGCCATCGAGCGTGGGCGCGCCGCGGCGCTTGCGCGCGATCAGCTGGCGGTCGTCGCCGGCGAACGGCAGCCGCCCCGCCAGCGCCGCCCACAGCATCACGCCCACCGCGTACCAGTCGGCCGCGGCGCCGGCGTGCGCGCCGGCATGCTGCTCCGGCGCCATGTACGGCAGCGTGCCGGCGCGGCTGCCGTCGCCGCCACTGTCGCTCGCCAGCCCGAAATCGAGCAGCACCACGCGATCGCCGGCGCACAACACGTTCGACGGCTTGACGTCGCGGTGGACCTTGCCTTCGGCGTGCAGGAAGCCGAGCCCGGCCGCGAGCTGCAGCGTGGCCGCGCGCAGCCGGGCGACGTCGAGCGCCCCGTCGGGCCGGACGTGGTGCAGGAAGTCGACGCCGTCGACCAGCTCCATCGAGAAAAACCACCGGCCGTCGTCGTCGAACAGCTCGCCCAGCGACACGAGGTTCGGGTGCGCGAGGTCGTGCAGCATCAGGAACTCGTCGCGCAGCCGGTGCAGCGCGTCGAGCGTCGCCGCGCGCAGGGTCTTGATCGCGACCGCGCAGCCCCGGTGGTGATCGCGCGCCGCGTAGACCACGCCCATCCCGCCGCTGCCGAGCACGCGCTCGATCTCGAAGCGACCGCCGAGCAACCGCGCGCCGGCGTGCAGCGGCGTGATCGCGATACCCGGCAGTCCATCGGTGACGCGCGCCGCTTCGCGCAGGAACGAGTCGTACGGCCCGTCGGGGGCCAGACTCCCGTCATCCTCACTCACAGTCCCCGACATGCCGCCGCATCTTATGCCGCAACCCGCGCCGGAACTTTGTGATTTGATGCCATTGTGCCGACCGAGAGTGAACACGACCTCCGGCGCGCGTGGGAGGACGGCGATCTCCCCGCCGTGACCACGCTCGCGATCGAGCGTTACGGTCCCGAGATCCTCGGTGTGCTCGCCGTGCAACTGCGCTCCACCGCCGACGCCGCCGACGCGTTCTCGCTGTTCGCAGAAGATCTCTGGCGCGGTCTGCCCGGCTTCCAGTGGCGCTGTAGCTTGCGCGCCTGGGCGCATCGCATCGCGCGCAACGCGGCCGTGCGCTGGGCCACAGCCGGCGCGCGCAGCCCCGAGCGCAACACTCCGATGGAACAGGCCGGCGTGTTCGAGCTCGCCGAGCAGGTCCGGTCCACCACGCTGGTCCACCTCCGCACCGACGTGAAGTCCGAGGTCCGCCGGCTGCGCGAGGAGCTGCCGCAGGCTGAACAGATGTTGCTGATCCTGCGCGTCGACAGGGACCTGGAGTGGCACGAGATCGCCTCGGCGCTCGCCGAGCAGGACCTCGCCGAGGACGAGCTCAAGCGCGAGGCCGCCCGGCTGCGCAAGCGGTTCCAGCTCGTCACCGAGAAGCTGCGTGGGCTCGCCCGGGAGCGCGGCATCCTCGACCGCGGCCGGTAGCGCGATCCAGCCGCCATCAGGCCGTCACCGCCGCGCCGATCTCGCCGCTGGCAACGTCGATCTTCATACAATTCCCACTTCACACTCGAGGTCGACCCCGCTCTTGTAGCCATGAGCTTCACGAACCGGGAGGCGGTGGTGGCGGGCCTCGATCCGCGCGAGCGAGGGCAGCAGCTGGCCAAGGTCCTGCGGGTGCAGGATGCCTCGTCGCTGCTGATCGTCGAGGCCGCCGGCAACCTGGCGGTGAGCGACCGCGACGCGATCCGGATGATCGCCCGGGCCGCCGCGAGCGCGGTACCGTGCGCCCCGGTCGCAGTGATGCGCCACGACGCCCGCGCTTCGCTCGAGCCCGGCCCGGTGCACTTCGAGCGGGCCGATCCGTGCTTCGTGGCGCGCGTCCTCGGCTGGCAGCGGGCGACCTCGCTCGAGGATCGCCGGCACATGCTGGCGCTCGGCCCGGCGGTGATCGACGTCCAGGCCGAGGACGGAGAGCGACTCCCGGCCGAGGTCCAGCGCCGGGCGCGCGGCGTCGTGTCCTTGTATATGATGGCCAACACGGGCGACGGGGGTGGGCTCCACATCGCGCTCGGCCATCCGGAGCTGCGCGACTGGCCAGCCGCGCGACTCCAGCACCTTCATGAGGTCGCGCTGCACCTGGCCGCGGCCTGGCGGATACGGAACACGCTGTCCGCGGACCCACCGGGCGAGGCGCTGCAGCGCGCCGTGCGGGCCTGGGCCGAGGCCCGGACCGCGCCGCGCTCGCCGCCCGAGCACGCGCTCTGGCCGGCGCTGATCGCCGGACGCTGGAGCCTGCTCGACGCCGTCACCGCCGGCGGCGGGCGGTACCTCGTCGCGCGTCGCAACCCCCAGGCCGCCACGGCGCTCCGCGCGCTGGTCCCGCGCGAGCAGGTCATCCTCGAGCTCGCGCTCGCCGGCCGCTCGGGGAAGTGGACCGCCGTCGAGATGAGGCTGTCCGAATCGGTCGTGGCGCGCACGCTGCGCAGCGCGCTGCGCAAGCTCGGCGTCGGCGATACCGCCGCGCTGGCCGGGGCGCGGACCGCCGCGTTCGAGCCGTTCGACGGCGTCGACGCCGGAGTCGAGCTCGCGATCGCCGAGCTCGCGCCCGCGGCGCCGTCGCTCGCGCACCTGAGCGGCGCCGAGCGCGCGATCGTCACCGGCATCCTGGGAGGCAAGCGGATCACCGCGATCGCGCAGGAGCGGGGCACTTCGCCCCGGACGGTCGCGCACCAGATCACCAGCGTCTACCGCAAGCTCGGCGCCTCGTCGCGCCGGGAGCTGCTCGCGCTGTTCGCCTGACCGCAAGGACCGCCCATGGATCGCAACGACCGCGACGGGAGCTCTCCGGCATGACCTCCTCATCGACGACTCTCCTGGGCAGCTCGCTGGTGTTCGAGCGCACGGGCCAGACGCTGATCGCGGTGGATCTCGACGCGATCAGCGTCGTCGAGCTCGGCGGCGGCGGCCAGACCCGGCGGATCCCGATCCGCGACGCGCGCGCCGCCGCCGCGTTCGCCGATCAGCTGTGGATCGCGACCCACGACGACCAGCTCGCCCGCATGGACCTCGCCGGGCGACCGCTCGCGCCGCCCCGCGCGCTGCCGTTCTCTGCCCGCGCGCTGCTCCACCCGGCGCCGTGCGGTCCGCCGGCCGCGATCTGGTCGTCGAGCCCGCCGGTCGCGCTGATCGACGACTTCGGCCAGCTCGCCGCGACCCCGCTCGCCGACGCCGACCTCGCGCTGCCGCTCACCGGACGGCGATTCGTCACCGCGCGCGGCGCCAGGCTGACGCTGCCGTCGGGGCTGATCGTCACCCTGCCGCCGAACACCAGCGTGCTCGGCGGCGCGGTGATGACCGACGGCAAGTCCGCCGCGATCCTGGTCACCCACGCCGGCGGCCGGCAGCTGCTCGTCGTCGCGCTCGGCACCGGGCAGATCGTGCAGCGCTGCGCGACCTCGTCGTCGACGATCCGGATCGCGACGCGGCGCAGCCTCGCGATCGTCCAGCTCGAGCCGCGGGTGCTGCGGACGCTCGACCTGCACGCCGGCCGCGAGCTCGGCGCGATCGCGTTCGACCACGACGTGGCGGACTTCGCGATCGACCCCGGTGGCCAGCGGCTCGCGGTGCGCTCGGACAGCGACGCGATCGATCTGCACTGGCTGGCCGACCTGCTCCACCGCCCGGCGGCCAGCGGGCCCCCCGCCGCCGTCACGAGCACGCACACCTCGCCGCTCGCCGCCGGCTCCGCGATCTCCATCCCGGTTGCCGCGAGCACCGCGGCCGGCGCGCCGACCACCGCGGCCACCAGCTCCAATGCGTCCGAGTTCCGGACGTCTCCGACCAGCGCCCCCGGCGATGCGGCCAGTGCGCCGACCACCGCGGCCACCAGCTCCCATGCGTCCGCTTTCCGGCCATCCCTGGCCAGTGCCTCCAACGACCCGACCAGCGCGCCAATCGCCGCGGCTGCCAGTCCCCGCGCGTCCGACTCCCGGACATCCCCGGCCAGCACCCCCGACGAGGCGGCCTGCGCATCGACCGCAGCAGCCGCCAGTTCCAACGTGTCCGGATTCCGGACCTCTCCAGCCGGCACCCCCGACGAGGCGGCCTGCGCATCGACCGCAGCGGCCGCCAGCTTCAACGCGTCCAGGTTCCGGACATCTCCAGCCGACACTCCCGACGAGGCGGCCTGCGCATCGACCGCAGCGGCCGCCAGCTCCAACGCGTCCGCATCCCGGACATCTCCGGCCAGCGCGCCGACCGCAGCGACCGCCGGCCCCGACGCGCGCGGGTTCTGGACGTCTCCGACGGACAGCTCCGACGACGCGGAGCTTCGTACCCCGCCGATCGCGCTCGCGCCGCGGATCCGGCCGGTCGAGATCGACCGCGCCGAGTCCCGCCGCCAGCTCGCCCGCGAGCTCCGCAGCGTCGCGCTGTGGACGCTCGGTGCGATCGCCGCGGCGTGGGACAGCCGCAAGCTCGGCTACGGCAACGAGGGCAAGCACCCCTACGAGCTCGAGGTCGGCGCGATCCTCGGCATGAACCGCGGCTTCGCCGGCGACTACCTCGCCGCGGCACGGGACCAGCTTGCCGACCACGACCAGGCCATCGCCGGCGACACTCGCTGGCGCGCGCCCGACACCGCGGTCGGCGCCCTGATCGGCGAGCTCGCGCTCGATCCGCTCGCCGTCGACATCGTCCTGGTGATCGCCGCCGCCGCGCTGTGGGGCGAGATCGCACGGCTCCACGGCATCCTCGGCAACGACGCCGGCCGCGCGATCGTCGACGAGCTGCTCGTCCAGCAGGTGCTCGAGGCACGCCACGATCGCCACGCGGTCGCGGCGGCGCTCGATCCCCGCGGCACGCTGGTGCGTCTCGGCATCGTCCACGTCGGGGCGCGGCGCGCGCGGCCGTTCGCCGAGCTCACCGTCGACCACGTCGTGCTCGACCGGCTGCGCGCCGTCGAGCCCGATCTGGGGCCAGCGACCGCGATCCGCACCGCCGATCGCGACCTCGCCCAGCTCGACATCCCGCGCGCCGTCCTCGCCGCGGCGGTCACCGCGCTCGCGCGACCCGCGTTCGCCACCGGCCGCGGCGCGAGCGCCGTCCGCATCGCCGTGCGCGGCCGCGTCGGCAGCGGGCGCCGGACCCTGTCGTGCGCGCTCGCCGCCCGCGCCGGCCGCGACCTCGCCGTGATCGACGCGCTCGCGCTGCCCCGCGCCGCCGAGCCGTTCGTCGTCGAGCTCCGCCAGGCGCTGCGCCGCGCGCAGCTGACCGGCCTGGTGCCGTGCATCGCGCACCTCGCCGAGGTCACGTTCGACGAGCGCCCCGGGCGCGAGGTCGCCAGCGAGCCGCTGCGCTGCCACCCCGGTCCCGTGATCGTCATCGCGTCGCCCGACGAGCCGATCCCGCTTGGCCCCGGTCACCTCTCGATCGAGCTCCCCGTCCTCGCCGAGACCGAGCGCCGCGCCGTGTGGACGCGCGCCCTGGCCGAGGCCGGCGTCGCCGCCGCCGACGTCGATGCGCTCGCCGCGCGCTACAAGATCGGCCCCGGCATCATCCGCCAGGCCGTGGCGGCCGCGCACGACGCCGGCACCACCCGCGACGCAGCGCCCGCCATCGACGCCTACATCCGCCAGACCCGAGACACGCGGCTGGGCCAGTACGCCCGTCGCGTCACCCGGCTCGCGTCGTGGTCGAGCGTCGTGTTCCCGCCCGACATCCTCGACAGCCTGCGCGAGCTGGTCGCCCGCGTGCGCCACGGCCGCCAGGTCTACGAGACCTGGGGCATGGACCGCACCATGGCCACCTCGCGCGGCCTGACCGCGCTGTTCCAGGGCCAGCCCGGCACCGGCAAGACCCTGGTCGCCGGCGTGATCGCGCGCGAGCTCG
>Ga0307515_10009469_pt1 | contig 18829 bp, 15 predicted proteins | sample 17_EM_MG_FD_194513 | JGI IMG/M metagenome (GOLD analysis project Ga0307515, IMG submission 194513) | Populus trichocarpa ectomycorrhiza microbial communities from riparian zone in the Pacific Northwest, United States - 17_EM | ecosystem: Host-associated > Plants > Roots > Unclassified | place...
CAGGAGACTATAGCAGCGTTAGATACCCTAGACGATTATATAATAGGTATAGGACTTCTATATAAACCGTTAAGCCTATATCCTAGTTAACGGATATATATTAAAGGTATAGGCGCTCCTATAGGCGGGTCTTTTATAGGGATTAGTACTAGCCCTAATACTTTTTCTATTCTTTAACGCGGATCTTATATAAAGCATACCTAGAAATAGCAGCTCTATAGCCTTTATTAACAACTACTTAGTATAGGTTATAGGCCCTACGGCAGAGGAAAATACGTAGATTATCTAGAGCGAGATTATACTAATACTTAAGAAATAAGAGAGGACTAGTAGAGCTTAATTTAAAGCGAAGAAAACGTTATTTATCTACCTTACTAGATATAAAGAAGCGGGCAGGGATGCCACTACGCCGCTTTAATTTAAAGGAAAAGGAATCCCCCCAACATAGAAAGTTAAAATCCTTAGGGTGATTCTTAATAAGGAGCTATAGTTTAAGGCATACCTAGTAGATAAGGTAGGTAAGGCCACTAAGGTAGCGCTAGAGTTACGTAGATTAAAGGGACTGTAGTTTAAGAGCGTTAAGCAGCTAGCTAAGAGCTTAGTCCTACTAGTAGTAGACTATACATTGCTAATATAGTACCCACTTGCGATATAAGAGTTAATATAGCTCCTCTAGCAGGCGCAGAGGATTACGGCATAAGCTATTATTAGGGGGTTCCGTACTATCGCTCTGCTAATAGCGGAGGTAAAAGCTGGCTTACTCCCTCTTAAGTAAAGGCTGCGTAACCAGGCTATCGCGTTTTAGGTATTAATCTATAAACTAGGCAAATTATACCCTTATTAGATGATTTAAAGATAGAGGCTTTATAAACAGCACTAATTGCCGCTTTAGAGGATAGTAGAGATATATAAGGATGTCTAGGTAAATAGGGTGCTAAAGGTTAAACCATATATATACCCGCTATAGGTGGCTAAGCCTAATATAGTAATATATAAGGACGAAGAGTATACTTAAGCTATTATTAAAGACTATAAGCTAGGGTAGGTTAATATATACGTTAATATATCGGTACGCAATAGTAGGGTAGGAGTTGGCGTATATGCTACGCCATCTAAAGTAACGCTTTTAAAAACGGTAGCGAGCTTTAATTAGGTTAATGCTTACCTTATAGAGCTTCTAGCAATTAGCGAAGTAGCTAACTAGCCGTGGGACCTTACGTGCACGGTTATTAACTAAGTAGGTTTTTCAATACCTGCTTTTATTCTCTAACTTGTAATTAGCATTGCTATTAGTTTAGAGCTAGAGGGCTAAAGCCTATTAGGAAATAGTTATAGAGATCTTAAAGAAGCTTTAGCTAAATAATATTACGCTATACTAAATTCTAAGCCACTTAGGATTTATAGGAAATAAGAAGGCTAATAAGCTTACTAAAGCAGCAATAAGACTAGAGAGCGAGGAGCTACTATAGAGAGACGGCCTTCTATGGTACCTTATAACGCAAGCCTTAAAAAAAGCTAAGATAATAATAGGACCGCTTTTATCGGGAAGATCTAATATAGGCAAGTTTATAAGGAAGATTAACGCAGTACTCCACCTTAAAAAGGCTATAGGATTATACTAGCAGCTGACTAGCTTTAAAGCTGCTATTTTTACGTAGCTATAGACTGGCAAGTTATTTCTAAAGGAATATCTCTATAAAATTAATGCATTAGAGACGGTGGTATATAACTATAGGCTTATAGAATTAATATAGCACTTTCTCTTCTCTTGTAGGAGGTAGGCGCAGTAGAGGATTAAACTAAGAGAGTAATATGGAGATTAATTTGGGGATCTATTATATATATTAGGAGGCTACTTACACAGATAAGAAGGAGGTAGGAATATTAACGGCCTAATTAAGCGCTAGAAGCCAGACATTAGTATAATTAAAGCTATAATTAAATTTATAAAGGAGACTGGACGTTTATACCTAAGCGTATAAGATATAGAGAGCATAGAAGCCGACGTTAATAAGCAAAGACTTTTAAAAATTCCCCCTTTAATTATCTAACTAAATATACCGCGAGCCTCCTTTATACGTACCTCTACTAGTACGTCGCCGATTAAAAAGCGTATAACGCTAGAATAGCCCTACGGATACAAGGCATTAAAAACTACTTACTTAGGCTTACCTCTAAACTCTAACTTTCTTCTAATAGTAACATATTACTTTTCTTTATTTCCTTAGTTAAGTATAGTATTAGGTAATAGATATATAGTTCTTATAGTTGGCTTCTAAACTAGAGCAAGCATGTTAATGGCAGGAAGTATTTAGTTAGCGCTCTGTAACGGCCCATACCCTAGATGGTGCATAGCCATAATAGAATATACATACATACATACATACGTGGAGATGGCGAGAGCGTAACTAAGATATTGGGTGAAAGCGTTGTTTTTACTGTTAGGTGGAAGCTGGTCGTGCAATGCACTGTATGTAAAATTATAAAAATTTAAGTCGAGCCTCACCAAAACTCGCACCATAGGCCCTTAGATGGCAGGACAAGCCTGCGTTACTAGTTAAAATCATAAAAAACGTAGCGCGCGGGCTAGGTGCTGTCTGAGTCGCTTACTGAGATAACCTGTGACTGACTTCGCGACATGTGGCGCTGTCCACCGTCTCGAGTACAAAAGCACCCAACATTATGCGGCATCACAGCGTTAGTCGTTGATTCTGAGTATTATATTACCCTCGTACGTAAATCGGGAGGGAAAGTCATCATCCACAATGCGGCTTCTAAACACTGAATCGATGAGACTTGAAGAATTCCATGGCTCTAACATACCTCCATACGCAATCCTTTCCCATACCTGGGGCAAAGAAGAGGTTTCCTTTCAGGATCTGGTAGGGGGGGACGCACCTAAACTACGTGAGTGCAAGAAAATCATCGGCTGCCGTAACCAGGCTGTTTCTGACGGTTACCGCTATATCTGGGTCGACACCTGCTGCATCGACAAAACTAGCAGCGCCGAACTGTCCGAAGCTATCAATTCAATGTTCTGTTGGTATCGAGAGGCCGAAGTTTGCTATGCCTACCTCGCCGATGTTGGCATCAAAACAGACCTAACATACCTCCAGTCAGCTATTAAAAAGAGCCGATGGTTTACCCGGGGATGGACGTTGCAAGAGTTGGTCGCCCCCTCGGACGTGGTCTTTTATGACTCTGACTGGGTGGAAATTGGAACGAAAGCCGATTTGGCCGAGATTATCTCCAAGATTACCGGTGTTGGTGTTACAGTTCTTTTGAAGGGAAAGATGAATAACTTTGATGACTACAGTGTAGCGAAGAGGATGTTTTGGGCTTCTAGAAGGATGACAACAAGAGTCGAGGATGAAGCATATTGCTTGATGGGTCTTTTCGGGGTCAACATGCCTCTACTATATGGGGAGAACCAAAAGGCCTTTTTCAGACTTCAAGAGGAGATCATGAAACGTTCAGATGATCATTCTCTTTTCGCATGGAAGACATCAGGACTTGTCAAGACGGGATTGCTAGCCTCATCTCCTCTAGATTTTTCCACTTCCGGAGAAGTCGATCATGTTCCGATAAAAGACGGCAATCCGTACTCAATTACCAATAAGGGAGTTCAGATTACTTTACCGCTTCTCTACCCACCAGCTGATGGAAATTTGGAGTTAGCCTTCTCGGCAGCGTCCTCACGTGGCATTTCCGACCCCTATGAAACCGAGCAGGCATACAGGCGCCCGGATGACCCAATTCGGAGCACGAACACCATAGCTATGCTCAACTGTCAGCTGTCAAAAGCGCCAAACTATTTCATCGGTATTACCTTGGAGCGGCAAAGCGATTATGGTGGTGATAATTTCTATCTTCGGGATAACCGTAATTCTGGCTTAATTCTACTAAACCCCAGAGCAACCGAGAATGGCGTTAGTTTCAAGCAAATTATTGTTCCCTTTCCCGAGAACAAAGGGGTTGCCTGGAATTATGACTCCAACAAGGTGTTAAAGTGCGTGGTCACGCTTCCTTCAGTAGAATTTGGCTTTCAGATTCATGAGATATATCCACGGTCTAGATGGCAACAGTCAGTTTCCAATCCGCAAGCTTTCAACTTGCGCTTTGAGCAAGAGGTTCACGACCAACCAGTGGCAATCTTACTCGATCATACATGTGGATACCACTTTGCAGTACTGTTGTTTTCAAGATGCGGAAAGGTTCACGGGGACATTATAGTTGACGTTAAAAATGCTATGCCTTGGGTCACTCAAAATCTCCAAATTTTGAATACAAGAACGATTAGACGAACGACACTAGCTGGTGTCATAGTAGCTAGTCAAATAGGCCGCCTCAAGCCTCGAGATCGAGTAATTCAGCCTATAAACAACGAAGTGGCGATATCATTGGAGATACGAAGAAGTCCAACGGATCAGTCAGTTCTCATTTCCGTCCAGAAGCTATCAGAGTACCCACATCGTAGGTTTCCTTGGTCTGCAGGCACTAGCTTCTCTGATCCCACGGATAATGGTCAGCTTACAGATGAAGAGAGCTGACTTCTTCTACCATGAAGCGGTAGAGAGCTTGGTTGTTCGAAAATGGTCTTTACAACTCTTGCCAAGCAGCTGACAAATACATCGCCCGAGCCACGCTATTGCATTTGTAGAGCTCTCACAAAGGATAATTATATTGGCGGACTGGGTCTGGACTATTGGTGGAATCATCTTGTTCCCCAATCTCTTTCTCGGCTGATGAATATTTCAATAAAGCTTCTTGTCTGCGTTGTTCATCTATGCGGCAGCAAGGTCAATCTTCAAGTGGCGCAGAAAGACAACAGGTAGCGATATTGAATCTATCCGCTTCTTAGGATATCTACTCATAGGACATCTACTCTACAGCCATTCAAGTTCGCCATGCACAACAGGTGAGGATTTAACCGCCCACCTCACTCATCCCAGCTACTCCCACAGAAACACACAAATCGTATACACATGAAGGTTATAGCGCCGCTACGTCGTCAGGCATACAGCTCACTCCGTCTCTTCAAACTCGTACTCATGAGCGTCCTGGAAGAGGTCGATGATGCAGCTAGCAGACCAGGATTGGGTCGGGCACTAGGAAGCAATGTTAGCATGCACACACTAGCTCGAGCAAAGACGCAGTGTACCCACCGAATCTCCACAGAAGGAGCCATCTTTGTTCGTAAGCTCGGTCAGGCCCGCCCACGGGCTCTCCCGGATAGCTTTCATGCAGCCTGCTAGCCGTCTCGTTACTTGTTGATAGCTCTCGACCCTCTCTTCTGGCGTCTTGCGTCTCATGAGATCGAACTTAAGTAGAGCACGGAGGAAGAAACCTGTAGGCCACAGCCATTCTGGACCCTGGTGGTAGTTCCTACCCTTGGACGTGTGGAAATCCGTCGAGTCCTCAGCATTATTGTAGTACGGTCGGTAGTTGAGATCAGATGGATCAAGTGTTGCCATACCCTGTGGTCCTAGAAGGATTTTATCAGCCGTGGACAGAGCATAAAGCGCATGCTCAGGGTTGAAGAGATCTGGTGCTACTGTCATAGCTACAGGGAAATTCGGCCGAAGCTGGTAGTCCTCGTACTCTTTGCCGGACCGGTAGAGGTCTTTGTAGATACCTCGCCTGTTGACGATCTTCGAGTTTACGTCGTAGCTGTGGTCATTCTTCGGGTCCCGAGGAACGTAGTAGCACCGCTCAAAGTTATCTCTAATCTTCCCAGCCCAGTCTTTGAAGCTGATGGCTTTGCTGTTGTCGTCAAGGCTGATGCCGTCATACTTGTAGTTGCCGTCTTCCCAAAGCTTGTCTACCCAGATAAGGGCGCTATATAGCATGCCGGTAATCTCGACCGCAGCACCGTCTCTGGGTGTCCCAGGGACACCCTTATTACCAGCTTTCTCACTCTCGCCCATCTTGTCCATCCAAGTACCGCAATTGAATTGATTGCCACCGAAGATCATCCCGGTGTCCCAGTCAGTCCAAATCTTTATGTTAAACCCCTCCGGCCCCATCTGACTGTCGAGATCAGGTCCAGCATTATATTCCCTGAATTCCACACCAGATGCGTGTCGCTGCAAGGCCTCCTGAATGATATCTTCGATTGTAGATGTCTTTGAGTAAGCCCGCTTGTCGGTGTGCGTAAACCACGTGTCATCGTATGGAAGGAAGCGTCTCTTCACTTTCTCCTGTAGGATATCCAAACCATCTGGGACGATTTTGGTGTAATCTTGAATGTTTTGGAGGAACCACCAAATGGAGTCTCTAGAATTGTAACGAGGCAGCTTTCCTCCACTCAGGAGATTTGGTATCATGCCGTGTTTAAGGACGCTCGCAAATGCAAGGATGTGCTCCTTGGCGTCAGCATATCGACCAGTGCCCATATAGAGGCCACGTGCAGAGATGCAGATGTCTCGACCCCAGCATCTGGCCCAGTCGTAGGCAAAGTGAGGAAGACCAGCTGCCATGCTAGGAACGCTCTTCTCAGGCCAAAGCGACGCACTGTTGATGAACCCAGTAACTTGCACGCTAACAAGAGACAAACTACGAAGGAAGGCCTGGCCCGTATGAACATTATCGTTCATCAACTCGATTCCACGGTCGGAAGCCGTGTTGTAAGCAGTCTGGATTACCATAGCGAAGTATCGGGGAAGCAGAAAACTTGGAATCTTGCGAATGGCGTCGAGCCGTTCTTTTAGCCACTTGGCTGGACCTTGGATGCGGTGGTATTCCTTCTTTTGAGAGATTCGTTCAAGTCTTCCGACGCAATAGTCCAATGCCCACTGTCCGTCCCTGAGATGCTGGCAGATAGGATGACCAAGGTTGTTGTCTTGCACGACATCACGCAGAACACTCCACCAACCCTGCAGACCGGCATACACGAGAGGCCCATAGCCAGGGATATTGTATACACCATCTTTACCGTCGCTCGCATCCTTCTCCTCTGGATCGCACCTATACAGGATAAAGTTAAGATCTGTAAGGTTAACGTCCCTGAAAGCGGCTCGAGCACCACTAGTGACGAATTTGTCAAGGCCATCGGCATGCTCTGCGCTTGGAATCCAGGTCTCAAAGAGAGCGATGCTGCCGGGAGGGAATTTTTCCGGGATGGTGATGGTTGTTGAATCACCAACAGATTCCACCATGATGCCTTGCAGTTCTTTGGTTTGACTGGGTAAGCCTCGCAAGGCGGTTTTGTCATTGATAGCAGCAGCCTTTACCCCATCGCTGGTATCAACTTCTAGCATCCAGCTCCCGAGTAGTTTCGCTTTCGTGCCAGGAAGATGAGTCGGGCCAAATTCACCGTTTCCGCTGCCATACCCTGGAAAGGCTGTGTGAGCAATGAGAAAGTAGCCCTTCCTTGACTGAGGATCTACTCGATGAACAGTGATGTATTCGCGATCGTGGTGAATAAACGTCTCATCATATTCATCTTTGCCCATCAAAACGTGGATCTGGTTGAGAATTTTCTTAATGCCACCAATTCCACCCTCGCCTGCTTGAGCCTTGACCGTCCCTCCGGTAGAGTAGGGCGAAAAGTAGGGCCTCTTCTCATGGACCAATTCGATGAGTTTTGGATAGACCTCATCGAAACCCATGACACTCCCCGTGGCGCAAGCGCACATTGCGACCAAAGCCGCACTGGGGAGCGTATCTCGAGCGTCACGCTTCTGTGCTGGTGTTTCGTTATCATGAGTGCAGTCCATAAACAATGCGTGGACTGGGCTCTGCTTAATTTTCCGAATGACTTCACGTTTCGCTGGCGGTGTGTCGCCATGACCACCGTTTTCTGTAGATTTGTCTGCGTTCATGACATCGTCCACCTCGAAGCTCCCAATCGGTCGTCCGCCATGACGGTGAACTAATCGACTCAACTCCTGGGTGCTCCAAGCTTGCATGCACTCTCTGATCAATGCACAAATGCCCAGTCTCATAACGAACTTGAAATCCATTTCTTCGGAACCAGAGAAAAGTTCGGCTGCGACGAACAGGTTTGGGTTCACAGATCTTGCTTGGTCCAGCATGTATTCTGCGAGATGAATTGGCGTAGAGTGGCAATTGTCGATGCGAAATCCGGTAAAATATTTCGCCATAAGCCTTGTATATTTGGCAATATAGTCCCAAAGGAAGGGATTGTCCTGTGGTCCGTCGCCATAACGCAGTTTGACACAATCGCCCCATACAATGACTTCTCTTCGCAGATAAGCACGAGATTTCCGTCCAGCATTATCTCTCATAGCATCTGCCGCCCAGACCCAGCCGTTATTGACCAGAGCGAGCGAATCCGGGCTATGTTTCTTGGTGACTTCGTTGAGAGGAAGTCTCGTGAAATAAGGCTCGATCAATGGACTTTCACGAGTGATTGGTCCCATCTTAGGACCATGATCATCAAGGCGACAGTACTTGATACGATTGAACAGTTGTTCCATAATCTCAGCAGCATCAGCGTCGTATTCTCGATAGAAGTGGAGATTAACCTCTTCTAGAATTCGATAAACAGTTCCAAGGGCTACTCGCTCGTTGGGTGTACTGCTAGTCCTTGTATCGTACCGGCCAAACAGGGCGCTGAGCAGGCCAGCGCAGACCAGAGGATCCATCCGACGACGGTACCGTTCTCCAAGCCTGTCGCCGCCCAGAAGGCCTTTTTCCACGCACCAGTCTGCCTTCTTCTTCAAAGGCCATTCTTTAATTTCTTCAAGACCACGAACACCAAGTTTGCCGAATCCATCTTCAGGAAAGGTAGCTTGGCCTTCCACCCATGCTTTCACAATAGCCTTGGTGTCCCTCTCCACGTCTAGGACGTAGAACTCCCACAATTTACAGCCGCCCAGAACTCGAGTCTTACAGCCATCCATGATCCTCAGGAGGTCGTCGATAGACGAGATGGTGGTTGGGAGACCAAGTACGCGCAGATCTCTGCTATACTGTAGAAGAGCAGTGTCGAGTTCGAGTGCTGATCGCAGCCATGGCGCTGTTTGTACATTGTAACCGGCCTCTGGGTGTTCTTCAAGCCACTTGCTGTTGTTAGCAGTGTGGTTCCAAACCACGTCAGTCATGGCGAGCATGTTGAACTCCTGTTCCATTTTCTTGACCATCCGGGCAACATCCTTCTCGCCGTCGGGGAATGAAGTCTTGTCAAATTGAAGTTGATCGTAGATACTATACGGCGAGTTGGAGTCACCTCGCACCATCAAGGGTGTGAAATGGACCATATTGTAACCTCTCTGGCTGATGCCCCGCAGATGGTTATCCCAGTCGCCGGGAAACTTGCCCATGAATTTTGATATAACAGAGAAGACTATCAGCGAATCGATGGGCATAAATGAGCCTTGGAGGGAGAGCTTAGGGCACACATCAATATAGTATGTTGGAGTCCGCGTAGGCTTAGGTGTCGGAACGGATGAGGTAGAGAAGTCTGGCAGTGGCGAGAAGGTGGTGTAGAAGGCAAAAGCTCCCGCTTTGTAAATTGTGATGTCTATCTCAGTGCAGCGGTTGAAGTCTGGGACAAGTCTATGGAAGAGATCAGCAGTGTCGAGAGTGCTGACAACAGGATAACAGACTTGTATTCCCTATAATTGTCCCTATGGAAGTCCTCGTCTTTACCGGGGATGTTCACCCAGAGACTACCTTGCCGACATATTGAGCTCGTACCTTCAATCTGGAACCGAACAACGTATGCTGGGTCTGAGGGAGGAGGGAGGTAAATGTATGTGCCAGGAACGTCTGGTGCCCCGCCATCGGTCAAAGGCAGCAGATACACAGCCTGAGAGGGCGGTCGCTTCGTTGTGTTCATAATCTCTACGAGGAATTGAATGTTGCTAGCTGGAAAGAATGAGGTGGGCTGGCTGGTAAGCAAAAAGTTTTGCGTGCAGAAAGTTTTGGAAGGGTTATGATGGTTAATATATTCAGGTTGAGGATAAGAGGAATTGAAGAGTCGGAGGAGGAACCAAGATTTATCTACGAAAGACTGTTTTCGTAGAGAGGTGCGACTGCCTTCCGTGAGCACAACGAGCAAGCAGGAGGCACAGAAGGTCAGCAACGACGATGGCACCCGCAGCGCGAAGCAGCCTTGCGACAACAAGAGGCCGTGCGTCGCGGGGAGCTAACAGCAGCGCCACGACGTCATTAGTATCAGGGGGATGCGAAGAGTTTCAAGGAGGCGGTGAGGCTTATCTCATAAATCAGGCCCTTCGTGGATCGTTGAGGCGCACGGACGTTTGTACTACTCCTTATCCAACGGATTTCCACGGAGGGAGAATTCGTTGGTAATAAGGAGCAGTATGACCGCACGTGCGCATAGTGCACGTACCAACGGTTCACTGGGGGTAAGGCGACACTTTACACATGTGAAAGTCATGTCTATTTAGCGCTTCTTTGGTTGCTTGTTCTATCATCTGCTCGACATCAACAAGTACCGGAATGAGATCTCACCGTCCACCATTCTGCCAGCAGCCGTTCCATTGGGCAAGAGCGACAGCCAGCTCTCAAGCCCGTGAAGTGCGTCTTGAGAAAACAAAAAGTCCTATCGCATCCGAGAGGGCCGCATCTTCACGACGAGTTGTTCGTATGTCTGCGCGTATTGCTATTAAGCGAATGGATGAATTCACTCTGCCAGTAACCTCCAGCCCCTTTCTCCTCTCCTATCGTACATTTGACTAATGCAGTCTAATAGAACATGAAAAGTGCAGCGCTAGCTGGGCGTTAAAACCTCCAAAAACAGCGGCTAATAGCCTAAATGAGAATCGTTGCTGATACGCCCGTCCAAAATCTGTGTGAAAGGTGGGTATCGCGATTTCGTGACAACAAAGATGACTTAGCGTAACCGCGGTATGCAATCGGACAAAGAAGTGACCAGAAAAGTTTTTGAGCGAACCTAATGACATGCACAACAAAGGAGATAAACTCAATCCGTCCTAGACTGAGTTAGGTCAATATTTAAGGGCGAATGCGGTACGAGTTCGCCGATTCTAAACTTTACTTCAAGCTGGGAGCGTCCAGCTTGTGTAGGAGTGGCACTATCGTCCTCTTCCTCGGTGCTTTGCCTGGCATTCAGCGGTGGTGGGCGAGGCCTCTCTGGTGTCGATTGTTCGGTGATTGAAGGCTTGCTACTCCCAGAAGACGATACCGCGCGGCCATCTCCAGTGTGGCTGGACGCCGCACCAGACGGTGTTGCGCTGCGATCCCCAGATTGAGAACTAGGCGACTTCAACAATTCCATCTCCTCAGCTAAATATTCCTTTTCTGTCCAGCATCCCTGCCAACAGTTTCTCCAATCTAGAATAAGAAATTGAAAACAGAAGGCGTCGATTTTCATGCAAGGCTGAAAGCAGATACATAGGTTCCTGTAGTCCATTTTGTTCATCTCTGAACATGAATGTAACAGGCTAATATGACATGTGATAGCGAAGAGGAGGTAGTAGTTGAACGGTGGTAGCTTCGAGAGTTCGTCCTTAAGCAGCTGAGGTGTGGTTTTGGCTCCTTGACACTGCGCTTGTATGCGGGTCTGGGTTGCTTTGGGAAAGATTTCATCCGGAAGATCTCGAAGCCATGCTTTGAACATAGAGCCAATAATATTGATGTCGTACAAATTTTGTTCGTCGAAAAGGTTGATGTCCAGTTCTGCGTAGGGCGCTGTTAGAAATTGCATTTCAGAACTTGCGGCTATTCTATGCTCACCTTGATCGAATCGCTTCTGCCAATATTTGATATCCTTCCCACTCCCGGGTACTCTGTAAAGACCTTCCTCTTCACAGCCCTTCATATTTAGGTAACTGCGCACCATGCTGTTAGCCCGCTAGGTTGTTCACGTTAACTTGAAAGGCCACACTTACTCGATGCATCTCCAAGGCAATGCCGGCATCCAGAATTCCGTCTTGTCTTTTGATGCCTCTAGACGCTTAGAAATCCGCGTCTTTCGTGTTTGTTCAACCAAGCCGAGGTTAATTATTTTCAATTGGTAATTCTCCTCGGTTTGTGTCTCCTTTTCATAACTGCTACCACTGCGTACAAGTTTCTCCGCCATTACTCTGCTGGCTTTGTTGATCCCATCGGCTACTTTGTTCGACGATGACTTAAAGGCGTTGAAAATATTAGCTCCCCTACTCTCATTATACGATGAAGATAGAGAGCTTTGCTCGTTCCGGTCTCTGCGTGGGACATCATCCTCGGAGTCTATACCGTAGTGGCGGTCTGCTGAGCGATTTCGCATGGCGCCAAGAGTCATATTTTGTCTCCAAGACTGGCCTTTCTCCAAAGGAGCAGTTTTTATCCCGGTCACCTCTCCAGTGGTTTTCCACTGTTTAGGGCCTGGTTCTGTAAGGCGATTAGGGGTGTTATTTTTATGTTTCGTGCGTAGGTTTGTACCCTCAACGCGAATAGACTTAGAGCGTGATAACAATCCCGCACCAGGCAGTCTATGCCTGTTTGAAGTACGCTTCGAGCCGTTTGTCTCGGTATTGATGTGAGGTGCACTGTTCGACTTTACTGGTCCTCCGTGGCTTCGTTGTTTAGGGCCAGGAGTGTTTGAGGATGTCCCTGATGACTTTAGCATTTTAAGCTTCATGGGCTTCGTAGGTGCATGCTCACCACTTTGCGGATTGGAGTTTTCCAGTGACCGGTTCAATTCTGGTGTTGAACCCGGATTTCGCCCATTCGAGTATATTTGGTTTCCAGATTGCTTTAACTGAGACTCTGAGACCTCTCTTATAGAGCTTTCTGCGGCATTTATGCGAGGGGAGGACTTTGAAGCTTTGATGTTTGAGAAGAAAGATCTTGATGAGTCTTTTCTGTGTCTCGGGGATGCCGGCGAGTCTGGAAGCGGGTAAAATGGGGCAATTGGCGTCAGCAAGTCAGAATCGTGGGCTTCCTCGCCGTTTATATCATCCTTGACGTCTAAGCCGGACAACGAGGGAGAGCGGGGAGTTCGAGGGCTGAGTTGTTGGGCAGCGCCAGTTTCTTTGTAGTTCAGCGTCTGCGCTGGAAGCATCGTCAGCGAAAGGGAAGAGGACTTCGGCATTTTTCTTATCGTCCTCCGGTGCGTGTTCCAGGTAATGACCGACTAGTGAATAAAATTAGCAATCAAAGACTACATAAAACCCTAGGTGACAAAGTCGGCCTATGCTGTTCGCCCACGATTAAGTGAAGAATAGCAGCCAAAGATTTGCTTCGCTAGGAAAAACTTGTAGTTCCACTAGTTGTAGGATGAGATATAGAAAATACCTCAGAGCTTGCATTCAGCAAAGGAGCCCGGGCTCGGAGAATAGCGGAGGCTATCTCTGTACGACGACAAGACCGAGGCGGCTGTCGAAGTGTCAGGAGCCTTAGTGGCGGTTGCACATGTGCTGAATAGTCTTCAGAAAAACGGTTGGTTGTATTTGCGCTTGTTTGATGGCTCTGTAGAGACATTTTGATCAGCATTAAGTCGTAGAAGATTCGGTTTGGCATGATATGATTCCGGAAGGATCTGAGAGTAATGGTGGCACGAACCGTGGTAGCCCGGTAAAGTCGAGAACTTTCCGCCCAGTGCCGCCTATAGCAACGAACCGAATCTGCCCTCAGCCAAAGCCTGATCTTGTAACTCTAAGCATAGAAGAGAGTGTTGTAACGACGCAGGAACCCGCTGCTGGTTCGGACACAGGAGTCTGTACGACTAGGACCCCCGGTGTGGTCTGGTATTCCCACTACTTCGAGGGCCGTAGGGATGGAGGCTGGCGTAGAGTTGTGAAGGATGGAGATGCTAGCCTACGGAACAGTCAGTTCCTTGCCCAGCATGAAAAGCTTCATGCAAATGCTACATGTTGTTGTACAACAGTACATCTCGCACTGATGCCGCGACAAAGAGCGAAAAACGAGCTCATTCACGCATCAGAGACATACCAAAGCTTTTGAACAACAAGAGGATCTGCTGGTTTCGGCAGAGGACAAAGGTGCCCTAACCGCAGCCCCTGATGCAATCCGCGTGGAGGTGCCCCCGCAGTTCCCAAAAAGGTGTCTAAATAGCAGCTCGTGCTGTCTCAAGGCGGCAGTTGAGCGTTAGCACGTTACTGCTCTGCCTCGAGCGGTCGGCGCAAATACAGGGCACAGGAGGACAGGCAGATAAGGAAGGGTCAATAGTAAAAGAATGGACAATGGGATTGTGCAGCGAGCGTGGGTTGGCCTCCAGAAAGGTCAGCGCGAGCCCATACCTCTCCTGCAGGATATCTGTAGTGCGGCGGCAATAAAAGCGAAGGGACGGCGCCCGGCTTCCCGGAGACACAGGAGGGATGGAAGGGGCCAGTGCGTGAGAGCAAAGGGTGAGGGCCAGCGTAGCAGACCGACAATGAGGAATTCAAAGCTGGTGGAGGGATTGCAGAAGTACTCAGAGGGAAACTAAGGGGATTTGGGGCATTGCGACGACGACGACGCCCTGGAATGCTTTCCGCCAAGCATCTTCTCCGTAAGGGTTTCAGCACCAACCGCAAACGCCCATACCCTTGCAAGAAGGCGAAAGAGGCCAACAAACTCCAAAACTTCAGGCATCTATGCGCTCCTACTAGTACCTCTCCACCCAGTGTCCCCCCAATATCCCCCAACTTCATGTCTCTTGTTTCTGGCCCTGGCCGCGGCGGCATCACAGACGCCCGCTTGCCACAAGAATTGCGCCTCTTTGTTGATAAACATGTCAGCTATATTCAGAGCCTTGACACCGTGCGTGCTAACGAGCTGGCCTCCCACGCCGACCAAGAAGCCCCGTCGCTGACCTGACTGCAGCGCAAAGACGAGCTGGAATACTGGCTTACTGAGCACCTGCGTCTGAACGGCCTTTACTGGGGCTTGACAGCTGTGCATCTTCTCGGCCATCCCGATGCACTTCCTCGCAACGAAGTACTTGATTTCGTTCTATCGTGCATGCATGAAAATGGTGGCTTTGGAGCCGCGCCAGGGCACGACGCGCATATGTTATACACCGTCAGCGGTGTGCAAATCCTTGCCACCCTCGACGCATTTGACGAGTTAGAAGAGCGTGTCAAAGGTGGGCGACAAAAGATTGGTCACTGTATGCTTAATTCCCTGTCGACGAGTCACTAACACCCTGAGCTCACTGTTATGAAGACATTGCTAGCCTGCAGAATTCTGCAACAGGGACTTTTGCTGGTGATGAATGGGGTGAAACGGACACGCGTTTCCTGTACGGCGCTCTCAACGCGTTGTCCCTTCTAGGGCTTCTCAGCCTCGTCGATGTGGACAAAGCGGTGGAGCACATTCAAAGCTGTGGGAATTTTGATGGTGGCTATGGTAATAGTCCTGGAGCCGAGTCTCATAGTGGACAGATCTTCGCTTGCCTTGCTGCTCTGTCCATTGCTGGTCGTCTCGACCTAGTGGATCGTGATAAGTTAGGAGCATGGCTAAGCGAGCGACAACTGAAGAATGGAGGTCTGAACGGCAGGCCTGAGAAGAAGGAGGATGTGTGCTATAGCTGGTGGGTTGCAAGTAGCCTCGCCATGATTGAAAAACTCCATTGGATTGACGGAGATCGATTGACTTCGTTTATTCTCAGCTGTCAGGTGAATGTTCTAAAATATCGACATTATGGCCAGCATCTGACTTTTGTAGGACCCCAATTTGGGTGGCTTTGCGGATAGGCCCGGTGACATAGTTGATGTTTTCCATACCGTATTCGGCATTGCTGGCTTGAGCCTGCTGAAATATCCGGCTTTAGTGGAAGTTGACCCGGTCTAGTAAGTCTCCAGCGACAACTATACGAATTTCCTCGCCGGCGTGGACTGACATTGACCTCTAGTTGTATGCCGTTGGCCATCACGAAGCGCATCTTGGGGAAGTGAGACATGAAGACATGAATTCATGAACTGCACCAATCCAATCCAATGCACTTGTAATTCTATTTAAGGCCCACCACCAGGTATAATAACCATGATGCTCCTCTTGCTATCTAATACCTCACGTCTGCCTCACCATGAGGCGTGAGATACAAAGCGAGAGAAGATGAAAGTTGTTGGCCGGTTTCGGCATGCCATCACTTCTCCGCGTGCTTGGCGAAGACCTAAACTCCCAACTACATTGATCCTCCTTCGTAATTGCCCTCCTTACCTAGTGAGCTTTCCTCGTAAACTTTGTTTATTCAATAGACTTGTTCCTACCTCTCCAGCTATGTCAACAATGTTCATATTACCGCGGAAGTGACACCATCAACACTGGTGCTACCTCATAATTGCTCGCCGTCGCCGTCCTGTTCTTCCTTCTTCACAGCCAGCCCGCTCCTTTCTTCGGCCAGACATTCTCTTCAAAGAGTGCACTCTCCTTGGACGTGCTTTTGTATCTTGCTCACTTGCTTCTCTCATAATCGGCCGACCGTTATGGCCACCACCAGCATCCCTTTGCACTGCAACATTTGTCCAAAGAAGCCCAACTTCAGTGATGTCTCGCACTTGCTCACCCATATTGCTAGCAAGGGACACTTGTCTCACTACTACAAAATAAAGGTTCGCTCTGGCACTGAGGATTCATCACGACGCATCATCGAAACCTACGATCGGTGGTATACCGAATGGAACGTCGAAGATCTTATGTCTGAGCGGATGAACCAGAGGGAGAAGAGACGCACTCGGACTAGGACTTTAGGTAGACTGCTCCGCCTCAGTGGAACGGTTACAATTCCTAACCAACGAATGCACTACAGCTCGAACAAGCTCGACCTTGAACGTACCACCTGCACAACCACGCCCAACACAGCCAAGATCAATTCTCAATGTCCCCGATCCTCGCCTTTCTGACCACCCAATCAAGAGTGAAGCTTGCCACACCCCTACACCGCCACCTGGTTTTGATCAGGCCTCTCACCATCGATCCTTTGCTCCTCGGATGCAACTTTGGCCAACATCTCGCTCAACGTCTTACAATACCAAAGACTTCGAGAACCCAAACGATATATCAGATCCCAGTGAACGTAGGGGATATCGCTACAACGGGTACCTAGGGGCAGTGGCAAACGATGATACTACTACCGTTACAACCGAGGAGAGCACCGTTAGCGAGTGTATAAAACTCAAGGGGGTGTATTGGCCTGGTATGGACATCTTCGACTCAGCCACATCCGAGATGAGGCGGAAGAGAAATCAGAAGAAGGATATTTCCGTCGTTGAGCAGTTGGAGCTAAACTCCCAAGAAGTGGAACCTACGGAACTCATTTTCACGCCTCTGGGAACCTTCAAGAAGCAGCGAAGAATATCTGGCTCAGTCTACGACGACAGCAGCCCGGTCAAACTCGAGACCACCCCAAAGAAGTCGTATCTAAGCCGACCTGCATTGGTCGAGATGGACACCAATTGTACTCGGCGAACACGTCAGCACACCCGACATTCTACTTTTCCCCATGTCTCCCGGAACGCCTTCGACGATGAACATGGTCAGATTGATTTTAATTACAATGATTTTGGGCAAAAGAAGAAGAGAGGCTTTGAGGTCTTCCGAGACCAAGAAGTTTCCTTTGCGCATCCTGCTGGATTTAACTTCCTTACCTCAGAATTCCACTACCCACAACCAGCACAATCCCCCGCCTTTCCTTTCAAACCATACGTCGACCCCTACCAGTATGAAAACAAGGAGAACATGGAGCCTATGTTCCAGCAGCCCGCTTACTACAACAATGGACTCCCCTACCACCCCTATCACCAAGGCCCTGGGTATGAGCAACAGGGCCTATTCTATAATCCGTTATACTTCGACTCGTACCATCCGAACGAGGAGGAAGTCGACGATCAGCGGACATTGACTGCACCGCCGTCCCCATCGCCGCACTAGATGAAATGCTGGACATGTCTACGAAGCACGAATTATGAGTTTACCTGTTTTTGCGCCTGTCGTTACAGCATTTGCATGGTGTTGCAAAGAATTTTCCAGGTTTTGTTTTTGGGACTATTTTTTCCATAGGGCTTGAAGGAACTGTATCGCCCGAGACGCATTGCTTTTCTAACTGCTAAATATCTAAGCTCGACACCAGCTATCCTATCACTGCATTTACATCGAAGAAGGGTAATGGTGGTACGTTAATTGCTGGTTCCTTACCTTTGTATTATAACTGTGAATCATCCTTGCGGGCGGGCAATGATACACTGTAGTACAGAAAGGAATTGCATTCAAGATTTAGATTTTCTTCTCCGCATCCCAAGTATTGTCTGCGAAACTCCAGTGAAGTGCCTCGACGCCCCGTCTAGTCTATCCAAGATCACCAGGTAATAGCTTAGCGAAATCGCAATGTGTCCTGAGAAACACAGTCACGAACCCTACACCCCCGCTCCTCCCAACAGTCTTATATTCCAACCCTCCGGTTCACCCAAGCCCGTCCCAGAAAACGTCAACCCCATGACCTACCTTGCTAATCCCCCACATCCCCCCGGCCATCCCCCATCCTACCTCACCCAGCAACCTGGACCTGCTCACAGCCCCTTCACCTTCCCCATCTCCACCCCATTGACCCACCCATAAGCCGCCCTAAGCCCAAACGCACTCGCCGTCATCAAGCAGCCACTGAACGCAAACAGCACGACGCGCCAGGGCGTGCTGAGCGCCTCGAAGATCGGATACGGGTAGAAGCCGTTGTGGGCGTAGCACAGCTCGACCCAGAACCAGTACGCGAAGGCGAAGGCGGTGCTGGTGACGAGCGTGCGCACCGACGCGACGGTCGTCGTGGGCCACGGCGGCGACAGCAGCAGCAGGTCCAAGGTGAGCAGCAGCGCGGGCACGAAGTGGAAGCCTAGGTCGGCGGAGGTCTCGAACGGCGCCGCCCAGGTGGGCATTACGAGGGCGGGGTCGATCTGGAGGG
>Ga0307515_10009470_pt1 | contig 18829 bp, 19 predicted proteins | sample 17_EM_MG_FD_194513 | JGI IMG/M metagenome (GOLD analysis project Ga0307515, IMG submission 194513) | Populus trichocarpa ectomycorrhiza microbial communities from riparian zone in the Pacific Northwest, United States - 17_EM | ecosystem: Host-associated > Plants > Roots > Unclassified | place...
GCCTGAGGTGTATTTTAGTAATTTTAGTCATACTTACAGATATAAGAAGTTATCTCTGGGCACTTCCAGTGTCCTGTATGACGCTGCTCCAAATTGAAGGCTGACAGGTTTAAGAGTGGCAGCAATAGGCGGCTCTGAGTGAAACTCGTCATATGAACGAAATAGCATATTTAGATGTGCATAGAGTAATGGTATACGAAACATAGCCAGCCCGTACTATATAAAAATTTTGCTGAGCGCAGTTCCGTGAGATGGCTGAGAGCTAGGAGGCGGAAATGGGAAGGCAGGCAAGCGACTGATTTGCCGAGCTCTCGAAAGCCGCTTTAGAGTCTCATCCATCAGCAGCCCCTCCCACCACACCACCGACTTTGCAGCTTCCCGTTCTCCAAGTCTCCCCTCCGGTCGAGTGTGTCCCTGGTGTGCTGAACTCTCTCCACTCTGGCGTCTTGTTTTCTTGCTGTCTTTTGTTTCTCTTGCTTCTCCGGCTGTCTCCTGATTCTGCCACTCATAAGCAGGACATCCTTACCTCTGGACACGGACACGACGGCGGCACCCTCCACTCTACAAAACCAGCTAGCGGACTGAGGTCTTTTTGGAGGCTCTATTCCACAAGACAGATGATTCTTTGATTCACAAAAACCGTCCTTCACACGCGCTTCTCGCCGTGTCATCGCGTTCGGGCCTCCTGGAACCTCGCCCCTGCCGTTCATGGACACCTCTCCCACAGAGACCGAGAAGAGTATAGACTCATCCAACTATTCTTCGTTTACCTCGTCGACTGTGACACTCTCGGCGGCCAACTCTCCCTCGGCGAACGCCACCACCAATATGACATCAAGCCAGTGTGGTCAAAGACTTGAGCCGGGGCCAAAGACAGTTCAAAGGCAAATCGTGGAGCCATATGCTACTCTTGGGCAACTATCATATGCACCAGCAACTCATACCACAGTCGTTACTACTACTACTACAACTACAACCTCCTTTCCTCCTATACTACTCAGTGCTCCCCGGAATTTGAAGGAGCGGGATCCTAAGGTTTACCCGTTGGCGTCATCTCCAGCCCCGGAATCAATAAGGCGATTTTGCTTCGATGTTGCAGGTACACAGGCCTGCTTCAGCGAAGCCGATAACGTCGAACAGTCTCTCCAAGAGGTATGATTAGTACCTCCCTCGAAGCGACTATCCAACGCCTATCGTCAAGTCACCCTCAACGCGTTCCCTACGAAGACATTTGTTCAATGCTTACTACTCGCTAACATGTCTTTTAACCAGTACCACGATCAGTATGATGCTCTTATTGCGTCCAAGGGAAAAATTCGTTCGATCAAACATTATGATACCCACTACGAAACTCCCAACCGCGTGACACGTCAACCAGCCACATCCCAGAGACCACTAGAGCCATCGTCAAGATCTGTATCGGGACGTAGAAAACGATCCTCTTCGCCCCCTTCTATTGCGGAAGCCGCCGAGCTTGCAAGTTTACAACGTCGAAATAAGAAACCTCGAACTACTATACATGGTTACAAGGCCGGTGGTGTTACTCGTTTAAGCTCAAATCAAACACCTGATGATATGGACGGAACTGTCCCCGCTACCCCCGATACAGATGCGGACGCTTCTAGCCAGTTTAAGATACCGAGGGTAAGAACAGGATCAAGACGGTCGAATCTAAGATCTAGTCAAGCCGAAGGTTCGGGGACGGGCAAAGAATCTCAGGCCCGCTTGCAGCATCTGGCCGAGTCCTGGCACTTGCAACAACCGTCTCCCGCGCACCAGGCGTCATCGGAGCCAAGCGGTTATTTCGATGCCTCTGACCCCACAGACAGACAGAGCTCCGCCCTTGAAGCACGGTTTTTTGCTTCAGTTGTGGACGGCCCAGGCATATCCGCAACACCTCCAATTGCTGAGACTGATCTGGAACCGATCGGTCCTTTCACCGAAAATGACGGATCCTTTTCTAGACCCGCTCGGCCAACTCCACTCGACACGATCTCTGCACAGGACGCCAGTTTACCGAGCCCAAGCCTGTCACCAATTACTGCTGCAGCAAACCTAGCACACAACACTAATTTTGGTGGCTCTTTGATTGGAGACAATGAAGATGACGATGCGAATGATGTCTCCAGTCTGGACATATCAGAGGTTAGGTTAGATGAGCAAAACAGGATGTTAGGAGCTCTATCTCATTCCGCACGGAATAAGAGAATAGATCTTTCTGATCGTATTGAAGGTAGCAATCCTAACCCACAGCTTCCAACACCAACGATCATGGATATTCCTGTCATGTTGGAATCCTTCGATGCTATGCCTGAAAAAATGAAGACCTATGTGATGTTCCAGCTTCTCCGCCGGTGTACAAAGCCTACTCTCCATTTCGTTGCCGATGTTGTCAACCCTGCTCTGAAGTGCGACTTCCTCGGTTTGCTACCACTGGAACTGAGTTTGAATATTGTTAAATACTTGGACGTGAAGAGTATGTGTAGTGCAGCACAGGTGTCAAAGAAATGGAGGCAAATAATCGATACGGATGAAACAGCATGGAAGGAACTCCTAGACAGAGATGGCTACGTTCTCCCAGAAGGGGAATTAGAGCGAGCAGTGAAAGAAGGTTGGGGATGGCAGTATCCACACTCCTCCGAGAGCTTTGAGCGGGATTTACGTGCCATAACTTATAGTGTTAAGTCAGATGGCGAGGCTTCTCCTATCTCGTCTGGCTCTAGTACAATTGGCGGGTATGCTGATAGCGAAGGAACTATTATGGTCAAATCGAGCTCCGGTAGGCCTAAACGCAAAGCAGCGGCCAAACATGGCGGCTCCAAGAAGCAGCGCAGGAAAGGGCCGTCCGCCTCAAAAGGACAATCGCCAAGTTGGAGTCGTTCTCTAAGTTCGGCACAAGGACCTATCGCAATCGCAGACGTTGCCGCGGCCGCAGTACCAAACCCGAACATTGGACTTCCAAGTCTTCGCAACGTACACCTTTTTAAGTCACTTTATCAGAGGCATCATCTCATTCGAAAGAGCTGGATGGAGGAGGAAACAAGACCCAAGCACATTGCTTTCCGGGCGCATCAACGACATGTAGTTACGTGTCTGCAATTCGATACTGACAAAATTCTTACCGGCAGTGATGATACAAATATTAATGTCTACGATACAAAAACCGGTGCTCTCCGCAGCCGTCTTGAAGGCCACGAGGGTGGTGTGTGGGCACTGCAGTATGAAGGGAATATTCTGGTATCCGGTTCGACCGACCGATCTGTCCGAGTATGGGATATTGAGAAAGGAAAGTGTACGCAGGTTTTCCAAGGCCATACTTCTACCGTCAGGTGTCTTGTCATTCTCAAACCCACGCAGATTGGAGAGACGGCCGATGGGCAGCCAATTATGATGCCAAAAGAACCTCTTATCATTACAGGATCCCGTGACTCTAGCCTGAGGGTCTGGAAGCTCCCTCAGCCTGGCGACAGGTCTATTATGCAGACAGGACCTCCAGCGAATGACCACGATAACCAATATTTCATTCGCGTCCTGACTGGTCACCACCATTCCGTTCGTGCTATCGCTGCACATGGGGACACTCTTGTTAGTGGGAGCTACGACTCCACAGTCCGCGTCTGGAAGATTTCCACTGGTGAAGTAATACACCGCCTCCAAGGTCACGCGCAAAAAGTCTACAGCGTAGTGCTTGACCATGCGCGTAACCGCTGCATCAGCGGCTCCATGGACAATCTTGTCAAAGTCTGGTCCCTCGAATCTGGCGCGTGTTTGTTTAACTTGGAAGGCCATACATCACTCGTCGGACTTCTAGATCTCAGCCACGAGCGTCTTGTATCCGCTGCAGCTGACTCAACATTGCGAATCTGGGACCCTGAAAACGGACAATGCAAGAGCACGCTGAGTGCACATACTGGTGCTATTACATGCTTCCAACACGACGGACAAAAGGTTATTTCCGGCTCGGACCGCACACTAAAGATGTGGAATGTCAAGACTGGCGACTGTGTCAAGGATTTATTGACAGATTTGAGTGGGGTGTGGCAAGTAAAGTTCAACGAGCGTAGATGCGTGGCCGCCGTGCAGCGGAACAACATGACGTATATCGAGGTAAGTTGCAGCTCTCAATCCCTTTGTCGTTTATCAGCCTGAAGATATTCTAACGGGACAATTTCTAGGTGCTCGACTTTGGCGCATCTCGCGATGGTGTCCCAGCTGACCAACGTGGCCGAAGGATTGTAGTTGATTCCAAGGGTCGTGAGGTCGAGGATGTGGAGGACATTGTTGAAGCAGAAGTTGCATAGGCCTCGTTTTCCGATAACTTTTGTTGAACAACGCTTCGACTTGCTTTAGCATCACATACTATTATACAACGGTTTCTCTACAGGGTTACGAATAGCCTACGACTAAACTAGGAGCGGATTTACATTTTTACAACCAGTCTTACAAAACTAACGATCACGGATTACAACATTTTGGAAGGGAAGATTGGTGGATTTGTAATATCTAGAACTTGCTTTGTTCTGCTCTACTTTCTTACTTGAGCATATATTTTTGGCCTCCTTTTTATTGGGCTCTTGCATTGAGCATTTCATGGCGTTATTGGAGGGGGAGGCATCCTGCATATTTACTGGCGTACATCTATTTTACTGCTTCCTGGGTATGATTCGGTGGCAAAGGGGGTTCCGGTCTAAGGGCACGGCCAGGAGTGCACAGTCAATACTATCTTGGGGGCTGTATTAGCTTATGTTTGTAGCTTTGCCCAGATCAAATGAACAAGACGAATACATTTTCACATTGATAAGATCTGTGGTTGACTAATGATGTCGGAGAAGACGTTTCGAGACCAGCTCTCAACATAAAGCCAAATTGAGTCCCAAGGAACTTTCGATAAAATGCTGCGAGCTACAATTCTAGAAATTCCTTCGAGATTTTGTGACTAAGTATGTAAGCCGTGAATGTGACGTTGTTGATTTTTGCCACCCTTGTTCTCTTGCGTCCACAGCCTCTGCATTACAGTACCCACCATCAATGAAGCCCCACACATTTAACCATGTACGATATTGATGACACTACAAGTCTCTTTTCCTAATGCCATCATACTTCTTCCACCTCGCATTCGAGCTTTATCCATCTCCTGGCGACCCCTCGCAGCCGTCTTCCCCGCCTTGCTTGCAAACTGTGTACACGCCGCCACCAGGAACAAATATCTTCATTTCAGAGCTACCCATTCACAGAACCTCCTCGTGGAGCTCATCTCCTACACCAAAGAAGACCCATAAACGATCCAAGACTGCTGTTTCGAGCACTGACTGTCCTACTCTTTCCACATTTGAAGTCCGGCCGCCCGTCCAGCGCCGACTTAGCTATCTTAACGGTTCCTCCTCCGAGGACCACCGAGAGAGTCCAGTACCTTTAACTAAAGCCGGAATAGCTAGCATACCTTCGCAGCACCCCGCTTCAAAGGACTGGCGGTTCGGAATTGTCTCCATTCAAAGCATAGACATGATTCCATCAAGCACAGAAGGTGCCAGGGCTCGGGGAAAATCACTTAGCCATCCTCCCCACGTCGGGGCCAGCTCAGGAGGCCTAGCAACTAAAGGCAAATTTATCCCCTCAGATCCGAAAAATACTGAAGTGGGCTGGGGAGTGGTGCACCTATATCGAGATGGTCAAGAGACACCGGGGCTCTATGATGACGCTATCTTAAGTGAAGGCTTAGATGGTGAGGGAGCAGGTGGAGCTACAGAGGATAAAAGCTTCAATGAGGAGGACTGTACCACACTGTGTATACTTGCCGTACCTTCATACATGACGCCTTCGGACTTGCTTGGATATGTGGGGGAGCAGACGCGGGAAGACGTCAGCCATTTTCGGCTCATAAGGACGGGTAGGACAAATAAATACATGGTACTTATGAAGTTCAGAGAGGCAAATAAAGCGCGAGAATGGCGGAAAGAGTGGAATGGTAAGCTATTCAATAGTATGGAGGTAAGACGTACAATGCTCCAAGTCAGAACTTCTTGTACTAATTGTCCTACGTATAGCCAGAGAACTGCCATGTAGTTTTCGTCAAGTCCATCGAATTTCAAACTACAGACACCAATCGAGACCCTTCGAGTTTCCCTAATATGACCAATGATCCATTCACCCCCGCCGCGACAGCACAACCTACAGCTCCCTTACCCGCAACTGTCTCATCGCCAGTCGAGTCATCCTCCCTTGCATCTTCTCTTACAACTAAACCACTAGCACCACCAACACCCTCTTTGGTAGAGCTTCCAACATGTCCGGTGTGCTTAGAACGTATGGATGAGACAACCGGCCTGCTTACTATACTATGCCAGCACGTTTTCCACTGTGCTTGTCTCGAGAAATGGCGAGGAAGTGGGTGTCCAGTGTGTAGATATACTCAGAATGATGCATTAATTGGTCGGGGCCATGGCGACAGCGAGGGACCAGAAAACGAGTGTAGTGTATGTGGATCGACGGCTAATCTCTGGATATGGTAAGTACACTACCTCTCTTTACTCACTTTCTCTACCATGTCAATTCTCCTCGGCAGAAGCGGCTCTCAAGCACCAGAACCTGAAACTAATATCTTAACAGTCTCATATGCGGCAGCACAGGATGTGGTCGCTACGACTCAGCGCACGCCTTCGCTCACTACGAAGCCACCTCGCACACCTACGCCATGGACGTCGTAACGCAGCACGTGTGGGACTACGCTGGTGACGGCTACGTGCACCGCCTGATCCAGAACAAAGCCGACGGCAAGCTCGTCGACCTGCCCGCCTCCTCCTTCACCCACCCCGCTCTGCCGCGCAACTCCAACTTGATGACCGGTTACGCCGCCGACACGGTGCCGCGCGAGAAGCTCGACAACATGGGCATCGAGTACGCCTACCTCCTGACCTCACAGCTGGAATCCCAGCGCGCCTACTTCGAAGAACAGGTCGAGCGCGCCGCGGACAAGGCAGCCAAAGCGGCGTCCGGGGCCGATGACGCCGCACGCACTGCCTCGACGCTCGCCGCCCAGCTCTCTGCGCTGCGGCTGCAACACGCGGAATCCCGCACCGCCATAGCGGGCTTGGAAAAGGACGCGGCGCGCCAGTCGGCCCGGTGTAGCGCGGCGCAGGAGCTAGCGCGGAAAGTCACGAAGCAGTACCAGGAGGAGAAGACGATCAACGAGTCTCTGATGACGCGCATCGCGTTCCTGGAAAGCAAAGTGGCGGAGGCGGAAGCGAGGGCTAAGGAGGCGGAGAAGGAGAAGGCGGATTTGGAGGAGCAGAATCGGGACCTTAGTTTTTTCATCTCCGGGCAGGAAAAGTTGAAGGAGATGCAGGAAAACGAGGTGTTTGGATTGCAGGAGGGTGAGGTGGAAAGTGGGAAGGTTCAAGTTGGATCTGGGCGAGAGGGAGAGAGCGACGGGAAGAAAGGGCGGCGGAAGGGGAAGGGCAGGAAGTGAGTGGCTGAGCGGGATGAAAGCAGAGCATGGTCGGCGTTAGGGCTGGTTTAGGTTGATCAGTGATACCCCAAAGGCTGGCGGCTTCGTGCGGTGCTTGTGATTAACATGAATTGAACATTGAATTTAGCATCTCAAACTTCGGCCTTCTATACCTTTCTCATATCTTAATAGCTGATCAGTATCTGATCAAACTCAAAGTCATCCATTCATGACACTAGGATTCCTGAAAATTGGATTGCGGAGTAAACGATCAAGAAAAAAAACCAACTTTTAGATTAAAACTAAAGCTAAGGCTATGGCTATGGCTAAGAATCCTACTAATAGTTGCCGGAGAATTAAACGGCATATGCTAGAATAATGCAGTCTTATATTCCCTTAATCTCTTCCATAATCTCACTAATATCTCTCTCCAACCTCATCGATAAGTTCACAAAGCATTCTACCACATTCCTCCTCGATCTCTTGGCCATCTCTTCCTACTAACACTGCTTGGCCTTCATTGAGCGAGTTCTTAAGGTGTCCTACGCGAGAGAAGCGAGTTTCTGCGATCGTCATCCAGCGGATAAAGAAGGGGCCTGAGGACTGCCAAAGTAGATTTTTCGTCCATGAAGGGACTGGCGCGGTGCCAGGTGCTGATTGCATACGAGCCTATTTTAGTGGCCTGTAAGTATGTGTACGAATACGTAACAAGAAATAAGTGGATATACAAACGATTAGTATCGTGGAGGTGATTTGATAATTATAGAAATTTCGGGTAAAGAGACGTAATGGTACAACGAAGGCTTCAAAGTTTATGAGGAGACGGGAGTGTTTTCTTTTGAGATGAACCTTTTTGGAAAACCTAATGTTACGAAAAGCAGCACATACATAGCCCTGAAAAGCTGTACTTTTATTGACCGAAAAGAGCAGGATAACATGTCGGCTGCTCTTAAAAGCTTCAGCCAGAAGCTCTTCGTTATGCGGTTGTGTGGCCCAAATGCTCTCGCGCTGCGCCGCTTCAACATTGTCGTAATTCCATGACTTGATCATGAAATATCGTGCTCCTATTCAGCACTCAAAATATGAGGATGGATAATTGATAATACTGGGAAGATGCTAACAGCTTCGAGGATGCTGTTAAGATTGACAAGATTAAGAGTGGCACTGACCGCCTTGTCGTAAGTTCAGCGAAGCTATTCCACCATGTCCAGCTCCATCTCTACTCAGGTACTTAGGTCTGCCTCCCCGGGTAGAAAATGAGGAACGGCCTCGAGGCCTGCCTCGGCCGCGGTCGCTATGGTGGTGAAATGGATATTCATCGTACACTTCTGGAGGCGAACGACGCAAATTATAACGATCTGCCCACTGATGAGACGTAGGGGTGCGTGGTCGAGTATAATTCCGATGGACAGGAGAAGGCTCCCTGCTCTCGCGGGGTCTACCCCCATTGTATAGCACAACACTCCGTGAATGAGGACGTTCATCCTCTATGCGGCGCACATGGTCCTCAGGCAAAGAGATTCGGCGTGATAAAGGCAATGGGCTAGGGCTCCTTGCTAGTCGACCTCTTGAGGATTGTGGGCGGGAGTGAGAATGACGAAGAGTTTCCGGACTCTCCTCTACAGCACCTCGAATACGGTACTCGTCATCCTTGCGTCTAAAGCTATTTGGGCGTCAGCTTCTTGGAACACTTACTCAATTTGTCGTCGAAGAGAGAACAGTGCGGCATGAACGTGAGGGTACTCAACAAAATGATTGAGAAACCCCCCAACTACTATTAAAGGGGCTAAACGATTCTTTTTTAAAAGAGCCCACGATTTGTCGTTAAGTGAGATTGTTGCACTAAGGTTTCCGTTGCCAATTAAGAATGCACAATATATTACCTAGAGGCAGACAAAGGCATGTCATCATGCATCACACGTGGAACCCGATCCTCACGTTCTTCCGACCGCTGTTGAGCGCCTGCAGTCGCATCCAACCTTATATGCTTATCCGCTCGCTCATGACTATGCGCCGGTCCTGCGGTTGGCGATAGAGGACGCTTCGTGCTAGCTTGGGAAGTTTGGGTCGTCGAGTGCGGCGTGCTATCAGTCTTCGCTGGAGACGAAGCATCAAACGCCCTTGAAGTAGATGTAGAGATCGGTAAAGGCGGAGGTGGCATAGACACCACAGATGATGCTCTGGCAAGACTTGTTGGACGGACAGAGGGTGTACGAAATGACTGTGAACGAGTGAGATAAGCCTTGTCTTCCTGTTCCATTTGTGCTTCACGCTCAATCTTCTCCCTTTGCAGTTCAAGTTCTGCAAGAGCCCTATGGCGCCGCAGTGAATTTTGACGATATTGTTGGTCATGATAACCAGTTATTTCAAGCCATTCATCCAGATCTTCAAAATATTTAGAGTATGCAGCGGCATTCTTCGGAGGCCCATCCATTGCTTGTTGTTGAATTTGTAATGCTGAATCTTGTCTAGAGGCCAGTTCACGGTGAGAGAGATTAGCACGTGTATCAATATTCGCTGGTTGACGGTCCACCCGTGCTACCCGTTGTTCAGTGGTTTTCTCTTCTCTTGTAGGCTTTGTAGATGTTGCTATTTCATTATTAGAAGTAATTGACTTGTTAGTTGTGTGTTGGCGCTCTCCATTATTCTGTGCTGTCTCAGTAGGAGTTACATTGACAGGATTCAAACGTTGTTCATTGCTTCTCTCTGGTTTAGATCTTATGTCAGTTTGTCGGGGCTGAGTTGCTAAAGATTTAGGACGATCTTTTGGAGCGTCAGCATGTGTGTCCCTTGGGTCAATTTGAGATCTATTATTATTGTGTCTTGGAGGTTCATGATTCCCATTTTCCCTTGAGCGAATCACTTTTGATTCATCACTCGCAATTCTTGATTGAGGTCGGCCATTTGACTCCATACGGGCTTCTCTCGTTTGTTCAGGTTCTCTCGTTTGTTGGGACACTGGGGACTTCTTTACATTTTGGCCGTCCTGGCCCACCTTTGTAATTTGCGGCGTATCCCTAGGACCACTATTACTACTCTGTGCTTGGACAGTCTTTTGTTGTACTTCTGGAACTGGTGCCGGTTTTGAATTCCCTTGAGTGAGTGTTGCTTGCATCTTCGGTTGACTATCAATTTGGGTCTTGTCCTGAGCAGAATTATCGGTGCGAGCGGAAATCTTCACGACATTACTTTGCTTCGCCTTTGCTTCAGCAGCAGCCCTGCCTTCTGCAAGCAGGTCATCAACATCGGTGACGGAACTCTTCCTTCCAGGCGCGGCAGGCTTGACATTTTGAGGGACTGCGCCCGGTTTTTGTTCCGCTCTATCTTGTACTCCCGGTGTCCTACTAGAAGACCTCATTGCTATCAACTTCGCTCGTAGTTCGGCAGCCCTTGCTGCACTGGGAGGATCGCCGGAGCCAGATGGCTGAGGAGTTGAAACTCCTGGAAGGGCATTGGTTTGTGGCTGCTCGCGACTGTCATCCTGAAACATCTCAGAAAACTTAGCTTAAGAGTATATCACAAAGAGAAGAGCCAAAGGATTGAGCAGAACTCACTGTGTCATCAAACCCAGCTGGATAGGGCTGGCCGTGCATTCGAGCTTGAGCTTGAGATAGCTGTACATATCCATGATGATTTTGGCCTAATGGAGCATCCATATACTCGTCGTCCCCTTCATACATCCCCGCATCATCCTCATCATCCAGCTCTTCGTCGTAATCTAGATATGATGAAGCACCGGGAACACCATGGGCGATAGCAAATGGAGTAGGGTATGTAGCCACCTGTTGATTAGGAAAGTATGGATAGCCATAACCGAGGTTGTTGTCTTGCTGCCACTCCATTCTTTTGTTGCTGTAGAGAAGCCTTCCAAGTACATTTACGTCAGGGTCGGTTCAGAGTTGCTATTAGGCGTTTTAGCCAAAGATGTAGCGCATGAATAGATGGAAGATCCTAAGAAGTCCTGGGGCGCCAAAAACTTAGGTACTGTTGCCAGTGAAGTATTATGAAGGTTGTCGTCGTGAATTTTAAATCGAGCGCTCTAGACAAGTAACGCAGTTCAGAGTATCTGATCTGCTTGCAATATTGAACCTGAAAAGGAAAAAAAATTCCTATGTGGGGCCAAGCAGGACAGATACATTCTGCCACTCCATTGGTGTGGAAGTGACGTGGTTATCTATGCGTTGTTGATGGAAAGCTCGACCTCTTTCAAGATGAATAGGGAGTGGAAGCGAGATTGATGCCGCGCGTCTTGGCAACCTATATTTAATTAGGTAGGTATTCGCCCAGGTAGTGCCTTCCCAGTGGACCGCCTTCGCCGTTATTAAATGTGAAATGCATCCCACCAGATAATAGCCTGTCTAGAGATTGTTTAACCACAATATAAATATCAACTGTAAAATTTTGCTATCTGCTGAGGGATCTGTGACAGCATATATTGTTCTCTGGGGTCTACCTGTCAATTTTATCTTAACTTAAATACTAAGTTAGACTTTAAGTATCTGCAGCAGTTCATTTCTTCGGTTAAGCGTTTGACGTATCTTGCGTCGGTAGCTTGTGCGTGAATACAAACATATCATTCAACCATACTGTATTTGTATTGGACCCTGGGGACACCAACAACCAAAGCCCCAAGAAAAGGAAGCTCCAGAAGGATCAACACGCAAACGCTCTGATCGTTATAGCATAAATTTATTGATGACGGAGAAGTCATTTCATAGTAATATATCTACAGGAAGAGGGAAAATCATGACCCCATGCCTCTCGTCTGATCTTCGTCCATTTCATCGTCAATCATTACAGCTCGCTGTGCTCTCATGCATACACAAGAAAACCCATTAAAGGAAATCCCACGCCAGAGCCCAGAAGGGGACCGTAAAGGAAACGTAAGAAAGCCCCAGAACACCACCCATGACGCACAGTAAGAAAACATCAAATTTATCAACATCTCACCCTCGAGTTTTCCACACTCCTGTCCTTTATCGACCCTTGTACACATTTCACAACTTCCACAACCTCAATCACTCAACTCATCCCGTCTTCAGATCCAATCATCAGCCACCTTCTTCCCGGATTCTTTCTCGAATCCTAGCTCCAGCCCGAGCCGCAAATCCATCTTTGGAGCCTCGATCCTAGGAGCCTTCTCCACCTTCTTCGGGCTCTTAGCTGGACTCTTGAGTGGGCTTCCGGGACCCTTCCCATCACCACACCCCATTCTCACAGCCTTGACGTCCCAGCCGTCAGCCACTGCAGCCGCTATCCAGGTTCTAAGCCCATCGTGGACGGCGCCGTAGTACTTCTCTTTGCAGGTACGCAAGTAATTGCCCATGACTTTCTCGAAACCCGAAGCACGAAGTTCGGTGCGGAGGGAGTTACGCTCGGCTTCGGTAGGGAGTGACGCAACGATTCCGTTAAGAAGCTCGAGGTGGGTAGCAATATAGTTTGTCGAGTCCCATTCCACACCGCCAATATAGGGAGCGGCAGGTACTGGAGGGCGAGGACCGGGAAAGTGAGTCGCAGTATAGCTTTGATGTCCTCCGTTAGATGATGGAGAGCTGCTCGGAGAAGCCGGCATGGGAATAACGGTTAGGTGGTGAAGGAAGATCCAGAATACTTCTTTGGTCACGTTATTAACCTCGTTGCACCAGACGCGGTAGGGGCGCGGCTGATGCATCTCCTGGATGAAAGGGATCGTTCGAGCATCTTTTTCTTTAATAGGATCTTTCAGGTAGGACAGCACAGTACGGGCACGAGAAGGCAGTTCCACTGCGGAAGCAGATGAGAGGTGGGCAACTGCGATACGTCAGCTTCTCATACTTCTTCAGAGGCTCCACGATTATGGATATAGTGATTGGAGCCTTACAGAGCAGGCTAACGATGAGGTCTCTATGGGTGAAGTCGCTAGGGCCTTTGCGTTCTTCGTCAAAAAGCATGGCGAGGAGCGCAGGGAAGAGCGTCGAGGCAATCTCGCAAAGCTCCTTCAGAGCGAGATCTGTGGTACAGAGACCCTTAAGACAACGAAGGACCTCGGCGAGGAGATCATCATCATGCTGCTCTCTAGATAACAAGATCAGCAAAACATCACAAGTATTGCAACAGAATACATACCGCCATTCCATCTCCATAATCCGGTATAACAGACCAACTAGCTCGGTCATTCCACCCTGGCGGATAAAAGTGTCAACCCAATCAACGGTTTCATTTCTAAGCAGAAGACGAAGCTTGTGCAGCTTGCCAATTTCAACATCTTGCGGCCTCTGTATCTTCCGGAGATAAGAGACAAATTCATCCGGTACAGCGGGCTTCAGGTTTCTTGAGAAGGACGAGCCTTGAGAAGCGCTGAGGGAAGACAAAGATTTTGAAGAAGGAGATTTAGGAATAGTACTCGGCTTCGGTGCCCTTGAAGCCGTCTGTTCTTCAGCTTTCTGTTTCTTTGTAGGAGAATCTCCCTTGCTGAACGTGAATGTCCTACTGCGTGGCCTAGTGCGCTTTGTAGAGCTTGCGGAATTGGCAGCCTCTGGAGTCGCGCTCTCTTCACCATCTTGCGAGGTACATCTAGGTTTCGTTGATCGGCCAAGAGTAGGACGCTTCGAGGTAGTTTCACCCCAAAGAGAACGCTTCGAAGTTGTCTCTTTCCCAGATTGGGATGCATCAACCTTGTTTGTACGGACAAAGTCTGCCTTGATTTCAAGCTTGAGTGTACGCATCTGTGCACGCTGATGTTCTGGGATATTCCTCGATTCCTGTTCCAAGCATTAGCTTCCATGAATGTTCTATTATTTGAAACTTGGGACAACTTACGAGCACAGCTTCGAACTCCGCATTAACAACCTTAGGATCAAGTTTGACCTGTGTCTCTGCCCCCGCCTCCCTTGCCTTGCCATTGAACGCCGCTACAGCAGCCATGACTCGTGCACCCTTCTTAGCAATTGTGAGGCCTCTGTTCGATTGCTCATCCTTCGACTTCTGGCTCTCGGAGCTTGTACGCCGTAGCATAGATCTAGTCAACACACCCTTCGTATTATGCTCGTTCTTTGTCCGAGCCTCATTCCCTCTCGTGATGGATAACGGAACCCTCTCATTACTGATCTTTCGAGACAGTGTGTCTATGAAAGAGGAGGTCGAAGCGCTCGTGGGGAGATATGTGGACCTAGGTCTTTCTTTCTCTTTGGAAGGAACACGCCTCTGGAGTGACGGCTGGCCATAGTCGAAGAAGTTTCGTTGCTTTGACGGAGAATACTCCGTTGGAGTATACAGAGCTATCTCTTGCTCAATGTTACGCCGGTCGTTGAGAGGAATAGTGCTTGTAGTCCGTATCTCCTGGAACGGCTGAGAACTAAATTGAGCCCAGATCGGGGTGTGAACCTCTGTAACGGCAGAGCTAGGCGGCGTAGTGTTCTCTTTGTCCTTCGCTTGTGATTGATCATTGCCTTCCTTAGATGCTTTGGATCTCTGAAATACTGCTGCTAAATTGGTAGAGGACTTGGTCTTCTTCGGCCTGCCAGTTGTGTCCTTCTCCGCTTGATGTCGACTGGACTCTTTACACTGCTTGTCTTTCTCTTTCTCTTTATCCTTGCCCAGTGAGCGTAGAGACACCGAGCTGAGTGTCTTCTTGTGTAGGCCTTTGGGCTTTGTTTCCTGCATGTCTCTCGACTTCTGAGGGGAAGATGGATTACTTGGGGGGTTGTGTATCTGCCCCAAGACCCGGTTTTGGTTATGAGGATGATCGGGAGGGAGCATTGGCATTGCCCCCATAGCCTGCCTGCGGCCATAAGGACCGCTATTCTCAGAATCATTGTACGTCAACGGCGTTCCGTCGGAAGGTGTCCTCTTATGGTTCTTCGAGACCATGATTGACTTGAGGACCGATGAAGACTTGTTCCTCCTATGGCCTGGTCTTTCCGCAGTTGAAATTGCTGCTGCCATCGCGTTCATGGTGATCCTAAATATTTATTAATCGGATTCGGCAGGGAGCAACATTACTAGTTGGAACTCTCACAGTCTCAGCAATCGCTTGGATAGAGGAATCAAACCAAACTCCTGGATGCAACAGTCCAAGGTCTTGTCAACAGAGAAACCAAAAATTTAATAGTTGTTTCGAGGAAGTCTTAAGACGAGCCTCTTATGGTAAGGATATGAGCGAGCAATAATTCATAGAGATTGACGCTCGAGCCGAGCATTTGTTTGCCAAGTCCCCGTTCCCCAGCAACCACAATTCGTATCCGAAATGCGGACTAGCGCGTCGTTCCTCCAACGTGTCTTCATTAAAATGTTCGAAAGTTGACCAAGTAGATATAAAAAAAGCGCGTCAGAGCGCGTTTTCTTGGAAACTTGGGTTAGCTTAAAAATGAAGCTTCTTAGTCTCTGAAATTATAGCAGAATCCTCATTATATTTTAGTTTGACCGTAAGGGAGTATTGATCTACTTGCCCAGACAATGCAAACAAAACGACTATATGATAGACGAGTAATTATGATAGTACAACCAACCCTTCGTGTTTCGGACACCCCCGTATTCAAAAACGGCGGTGGCTGTTCTCATTCCATTTTCTTCCTCCACCCCTAACTGCAACCAGCTTACCAAGACCCTATGTTAATGTTAGCCCCCAAGCGTCCCGACTTTCCCGCCCACACGCATCCCACGATTACCACCATACGAGGAATCTATTGATAAAACGACGGGCGGCGATGCGGACAGGAACACGGTGAGTAATGAGAAAGCAAATGAGGCAGTAGGTGGATAAGAGAATTAAGTGGTAAGTACAATTCGTAGATCAATCTAATCCTAATTAGGAAATCAGTGTATGATCAATATGATCAATGCAATCAATCAGAATCAGATGTGGTGATTTTATAGGAGTCAAAATCTATGGCCTAATTACGATTGCGTTGATTATGTGCAATCCTAGCTCGAGGACTCTCTGTGCGTCTGAGGGGAGCATTAGAATGAAACCAAGCACATGGTCACCGTTAGTTAGGCTCGAGAAAATCTCTTGACCAGCTAAGCTCCTAGGACAAGTAGGTAGTTCTCCTGGTACGGGTTTAGGCGTGCCTAGGGATCTGTTACCTTAGCGCGGAATAGTGCAGACTGTGTGATTGAAGGGACTTTGCAATTGGTAATATCCGCAGGCTTACGTGAAGCAATCACAAACTTTATAGCGGCATCGAATGCGAACGTGGAATACGTACGATACTATGGTTTGGTCGTTGAATGTCTTATGCAGAATGAGGCCTTTGCTGCGGAGAGTTTAGTTGACTGGGACGCCGTTAATTACCATATTATAGGTATCTGCATCTGTAACATGCCTGTGAGGCGTAGGGCTTGAGACGGGGTTATCAAATTTACATAGGGGCATGGCCCTACCATGGAGTATTGGTGGCTAAAGTTGAGTTGCGCTTGTAACTCGAGAGTATGTTTGTTTCTCTGCTAGCCCACGGATTTATGGCATTGCGGCATGGCATTGTGGCACTTTTAGCTTGACAAGTTGACTCAGCGCACAAGGGATCCCAGACATATTCAGGAATTAGGGGCAGCTCAAATACAACGAGTTAAAGGGCTAGGGGCTCCATCCATGTCTTGAGTAACATTACTAGCCATTGTTTGTAGCTCACTAAAGGTAAAAGATCTCTCCAGCTTCATCTCATTTCCGTAAGTTATCATGTCTCGGTCGAAGGGCAGTTTTGTCCAACCATTGGGGGTTTTGTGAAAGTATATTTGCCCAAAGGGGTGATGTAATGATTCAATTTTGAAGTAGTACACGGCCTCGTCCTTGTGAAAATTAATCGCATAGATGAGAGAGCGCAGGAGCTCGCGTCAAACGTTGTCAATTTGATTCTCGGAGCGATCCCGGGAACGAGACACTTCTCGAAAATACAGAAGTGGGCGACATGAATATGACAGGAGTGACAAGCGAGGGGTGCGCAATGCCATCGGGCCTGTACGACACCCAGACTCGCACCTTGCTCAATCTCATCGGGCGATGGCGCAAAATGGTGGTGACGTACATTAACCCTGATACAACTTGAGGAACTTTACCTAGTAGGTGGTACTCTGATGCTGTTTTTACGTGTAATTGGGCGTCATAAGAGGACAGTTATAATCGGAACTGTAAGCTTTGCACAGTGTGGGAATTGAACGAGCGACTTGATTGTAAATGTAGCTCTAAAGCGTCTATATATACACGAGGAAGGTATAGGTAATAAAACAAGAAGGGGAGACTAAAATATAGCTGAAACAGGGTGATACGCTGGTAAGACAGTGGTGTTTCGGCATAGTACCGGTAGTCGGTTACGGGAACACTTGATGACTGAAAACTTTTGTGGAGTAAACTCTCAGCGCATTTAATACCGTTGTAGGAGCGGGCGAGATGGAAGGTGAGTCCTGAATAATGTTTGGACAAAGGTAATATAGTTACAATTTTATCTCGTGGATTTCTTTCTTCATTCCATTATATGTCTCTTCCAGATGAGTCTAACGCTTTCCTCCAGAGGCTCCATTTGAGGCTCTGTGGTGAGACATTTCAAGCCGGAGGCAGGAAACTTGCGTACAGCCCTCCTTGGATTATAGCATAGCTAGCCATCCAACGAACAACCAAATGCGATGCATTATTTTGGGCCTTGTCAAAGGTGTGGAGTGGAGTACCATTTACAAGGGATATTGCTATTGCCAGATACCATATTGGATAGCCTGAGGATATGCGATTGATGATCTGCACATGGAAACTGGCGAATGCCGTGACAGCAAGTACAAGCTGAGGCAATGCTAAGCGTCGTAGACATCTTCGCTCGATATCACTTGAATCGCTTATTTCTCTAAGCTCGAGAGTCTTCTGTCTTACGACGCTATTTCTAGGAGATAGCAGGGCATCAAGGGCCTGTGCCTGTAGCCGGCCGCTCAAGGCCATAAAACTGGACTGAACCAGGAGCCACAGCATGGGCGCCGCAATAAGAAAGAGTGGTACGTTCGACAAAGTCCAGTACCGGAGAAAGCCCACATCCCTGGTAAAACTTAGACCAAAAACTCAAAATTTCCCAAGGATTACTTACCAGTAATGGCCCTGAGCCCAAGAATATATGCTTGGGAAAAGATTTGTACACCACGGTCTTATGTGTCTATTAGGCGTTGCAGCTGCACAAAATTCCTCATAAGCTAGCCATTGTGGGCCGAGAAAACCAAGGGCAATAGATAACCCAGCAGCCACAGTAACAACTAATCTTCGAAGTCCATTTAAGCCTAGGCGGAACCTTAGCAATGGTGGAATAAGAGTTGCGACATCATAGACAAAGATCAGGCCGCTAAGGAGTCCATTACTCCGAATAGAAGCCGCCAACGCGAAGCAGCATCCGGATCCGATTAGGTAATAATCTTGGAGAACATCCCAAGAGCTAC
>Ga0307515_10009471_pt1 | contig 18825 bp, 17 predicted proteins | sample 17_EM_MG_FD_194513 | JGI IMG/M metagenome (GOLD analysis project Ga0307515, IMG submission 194513) | Populus trichocarpa ectomycorrhiza microbial communities from riparian zone in the Pacific Northwest, United States - 17_EM | ecosystem: Host-associated > Plants > Roots > Unclassified | place...
GCTTGACGGCACCGGCGTACGTGCCCGCTCGGCCGACCCGGCCCGGGTGCTCAGCCATGCCATCGGCGCCGGCCGCACGGCCGCGCTCGTCCCGGACAAACTGGTCACGGTCACCGGCGGGCGGCTCTGCGAGGAGGTCACCACCGATCCCGCCACGGCCTGCCTCGACGGCGCCGAGTCGCCGCACTTCGTCTCGTTCGGCGGCCTCAGCCCCGAGCCCGGCCGGTACGCCGTCGCCCTGGACTGGTCGGCGCCGGGCACGCCGGTCGTCGTTCGGCCCGCCCGGCCGGTCGCCGTCGCCGGCGCCCGCAGCCTGGCGCTGCGGATGGTGGTACCGCCCAACACGACCGGCAACCGCTTCGGCATCTCCGTTGTCGACACCGCCGGCCGCCGGACTTCCCTGGGCGAGGTCCGCGTCGACGGCTTGCCCGGGACCGAGAACATGTCGTCGTACTGGGGCCAGGAGGTTCGGGTACCGCTCGGCGGCTTCCGCGGCAAGGTCGCCCGGATCGAACTCACCCCGCGCAGCGCGTCCGGCCGGGCCTGGCTGATCGACGCGTGGGGCTGGCGGCCCGGCACGCCGGCGCCGCACGCGACGGGCCTGCCGCGGATCGACATCGGCGAGCTGGTGGTCAACGAGGGCGACTCCGGCTCCCGCACGTACCGGGTTCCGGTCAAGGTGACCGGCCGGGTGCCGGAGCCGATCCAGGTCCGGTTGTTTGTCGCCGACCGGACGACGTACACGGTCACGTCCTGGCTGGCCACGGTGCGGCCGGGTAGCCGGACGATTCCGGTGCCGGTCCAGGTGACCGGCGACACCCTGTACGGCCTGGGCGAGGGCACCGTCCTCGGCGCCAAGGCCGTCCGGGGCGCCGTCATCGGCGACTACCAGGGCGGCGTGGTGGTGAACGACGACGACCCGGCGCCGACGCTCGGCGTGGAGCCGGTCGCGGATCATGTCACCGAGGGCGGGACCCTGACGTGGCGGTTCCGGCTGTCCGCGGTGACCGAGACCAGCATCTTCGCGATCGCCTACCCGCAGGCGCCGGCGACCGGCGTCGAATTGTCCAGCACGGACGTCGACCCGCAATGGTTCTTCGACAACGCCTACGAGGAGCCGGAGCCGTCGCGGCCGCTGTCCAGCACCTGGCTCTCGCCGTGGGTGCTGATTCCGGCCGGCACGCTGACCGGTGACCTGACCGTGCCGACCCGGACGGACGCCGAGGCCGAGTCGGCCGAGGTCGTCGACTTCCAGTTGGAGACGTACGGCTGGAAAGATCCGCCGCAATTGGGCAGGGTGATCGGCACCGTCACCGACTGACGCGGTCATCGAGCGGCTTGCATCCATCGAGTAGACACGGGACACAGCAGCGGCTACTCGGGGGAAGGCGCTCGATGCGCAGAATGATCTTGTCGGCGGCGTTGACCGCGGCACTACTGGTCGGCACGGGCGGATCGGCGTGGGCGGACCCAGCCGATCCGCCCGGCACCGCCTCGGCGGCCCGGTCGGGCTGGTCCCAGGCCGGCGGCGTGCTGACCTGGCAGGCACCGGCCCGGGTGCCGATGGGCGACGCGGCCGTGGAGTTCTTCTCGGGCGATCGGCTGCTCGGCCGGCCGTCGGTGGCCGCCGACGGCCGCACGTTCCGGCTGCGCCTGGGTGACCCGGCCGTCCTCGAGGATCTGCAGGCCCGCGCGGCCGGCCGGCGCCTGGACGCGACCACGCCGACAGCTCGCAAGCAGGCGGCGGCCGCTGCCGCGCTCCCCCCGGCCCTGCCGGCTAACCCGACCGATCCGGGAGCGCCGGGTCGGTACGCCACGACCAGCGGCGAATACTCGCTCGCCGGCGTCAAGCTGCCCGGCTTCCCGGAGAAGGTGGAGATGCGGGCCGTCGTGGTCGCCCCGAAGGGTGCCGCCGGCAACCGCCCGCTCGCCCTGTTCCTGCACGGGCGGCATTCGACGTGTTTCCGGGGCGCTGACGAGGACGGGGTCACCGGCTCGTGGCCGTGCGAGAAGGACCGCAAGCCGATCCCCAGCCACCGGGGCTACCTGCAGGCGCAGAAGTTGCTGGCGTCGCAGGGCTACGTGACCGTGTCGATCTCCGCGAACGGCATCAACGGGCAGGACTTCGCCGCCGAGGACGGCGGCGCCCAGGCCCGGTCTTCTCTCGTACGGCTGCACCTGGCGAAGTGGGCCGACTGGGCCGGCAGCGGACGGTCGGGCGCCCCGGCCATCGTCAAGTCCGCACCCCGCGCCGACCTGTCCAAAGTGTTCCTGATGGGCCACTCCCGCGGCGGCGAGGGCGTCAGCCGCGCGGCCATGGACAGCCTCACCCCGCCACCCGCGGCGCAGGACGGCTACCACGGCAAGGTGCGCTGGACCATCCGCGGCCTGCTGCTCATCGGACCCACCATCTTCGGCCACAACCCCGTACCGGATGTGCCGTCCGCGACGATCCTGCCCGGCTGCGACGGCGACGTCTCCGACCTGCAAGGCCAGATGTTCATCGACGCCACCCGCGGCGTCGGCAACGGCAAGGCGTTGCACAGCTCGCTGTACGTGATCGGCGCCAACCACAACTTCTTCAACACCGAGTGGACGCCGGGGCAGTCGGTCGCGCCGTCCTGGGACGACTTCTACAGCGAGGGCACCGACCCGGTCTGCTCCCCGGGCCGGCCGACCCGGCTCACGGCACGGCAGGAGCAGAACGTCGGGGCGACCTATATCGCCGCGGCCGCGCGACTCTTCGTAGGTGGCGATGATCGGGTTCGGCCGCTGCTCGACGGCACCGGCGTACGCGCCCGCTCGGCCGACCCGGCCCGCGTGCTCAGCCACGCCATCGGCGCCGGCCGCACGGCCGCGCTCGTGCCCGACCCCAGCGTCCGCCTCACCGGCGCCCGGCTCTGCGCCCAGGTCAGCCGGGATCCGGCGCAAGCCTGCCAAACCGGCGGCGGGGAGTTCGCCGTCCAGTCCCCACACTTCATCCGGTTCCAGTACCTCGGCCAGGAGGCGGGCCGGTACGCGATCGACCTGGCCTGGTCGGCGGCCGGCACGCCGGTCACCGTTCAGCCGGTCGTCCCGGTGGACCTGGCCGGGGCGAAGTCCCTGGCCCTGCGGTTAGTCGTCCCGCCGAACAGCACCGGCACCCGGCTCGGCGTCACCGTCGTCGACAAGAGCGGAAATCGCACCTGGCTCGGCGAGGTTCGGGTGGACGGCCTGCCCGGCAGCGACGCCATGGCGGCGGAATGGGGGCAGGAGGTCCGGGTGCCGCTCGGCGGCTTCCACGGCAAGGCCGCCCGGATCGAGCTCACCCCGCGCAGCGCCGGCGGCCGGGCCTGGCTGCTCGACGCCTGGGGCTGGCGGCCCGGCACGCCCACGCCGACGGCGGCCTCGGTGCCCCGCCTGGACCTCGGCCAGATCACGGCCGTCGAGGGCAACTCGGGTGTCCGCGTGTACCAGATCCCGACCAAGGTGACCGGTAGCGGCCACGGCCAGGTCCGGCTGTTCCTCTCCCAGTACGGGGGCGAGACCACCAAGGTCATCTCGTGGGTGGCGACGGTCCGACCCGGCCTGCGGGCGATCCCGGTGCCGGTCTCGGTGCCCGGCAACACCCGCTTCGGCTGGGACCTGTTCTACGAGCTCCAGGCCAAGGCCGTACGCGCGACGCTGATCGGCGACTACGCGGGCTCGCTGCGGGTCGACGACAACGACCCGGCGCCCAAGGTGACCGCGGAGTCGACCGCGGCCACGACCGCCGAGGGCGGAGCGTTGACCTGGAAGGTGCGCCTGTCCGCACCCGCCGACCGCGAGATGTACGTGTCCGGCGAAGTGATCCGGCCAGGCTCGCAGCCGGAGTTGTCCACCACGGACGTCGATCCGACCTGGTACGCGCAGGCGTCCTACGGCGGATCCCCGCTGCCGTCCCGGCCGCTGTCGAACGACTACGTCGAGGCGAGCCTGACCATCCCGCCGGGTCAGATGACCGGCGAGCTGACCGTGCCGACGGTGACCGACACCGCGGCCGAGCCAGACGAGTACGTCCGGCTCGAGGTGACCGCGTCCGGCCGGGACGACATTCAGCAACTGGGCCGGTTCACCGGCACGGTCACGGACTGACCGGGGCAGACTGGCGGTTTGACCCTCGACCAGGTCGAGGCGGCAAGGTGCCTATCCGTGGAGAGCGACATGCACAGCATCGGGGAGATGGCGCGGGCCAGCGGGCTCAGCGTCAGTGCCCTGCGGTTCTACGACGGGGCCGGCGTGCTGGTTCCGGCCGAGGTCGATCCGGTAACCGGCTACCGCCGCTACAGCGTCGACCAACTCCGGGCCGCCCGCCTGGTGGCCGGCCTGCGCCGGGTGGGCATGTCGGTGCCGGACATCAGCCGCGCGGTCGCGGAGTTGGCGAATCCCCCGGCGGTCCGCAAGCTGCTCGATGAGCACCTGCGCCGCCTTGAGGACGGTCTCGCCGATGCTCGGCGCGAGCTCTCCCGCATCCACACCCTGCTGGAGCTAGAGGAGTCCGCCTTGACCAGAATCACCCTGCCCGCCGCCGCCCTGGCCGCCGCGCTCGACGCCGTCCGCTTCGCGGCGTCCGCCGATCCGGAGTTTCCGATGCTCGGCGGCGTGCTGTTCGAGTCCGAGACCGCCGCGCTGACGCTGGTGACGACGGACCGCTACCGGCTGGCCGCCGCCGGGGCCGCCGCCGCGGTCTCGGGCCCGCCCGCCGGGCCGGTCGCCCCGCTCCCGTTCGTCGACGAGCTCAGACCGCTGCTGAATACCGCGGACGCCGTGGTCCTGACCCTCGGCCCGGACGCGATCAGCGCAGAGGTCGCCGGCCGGCTCGTCGAGGGCAAGCCGCTCGACCTGGGCTTCCCGGACTACCGCCGGCTCGTGGACCTGGACGCGGCGGGGGCCCGGCGGGTCACCGTCGATGTCCCGGCGCTGCGGGCGGCGGTCGGCGCGGTGCCGGGCGTGCCGCGGGAGCACAACGGGGAGGCCTTCGACCTGACCATCCTGGCCCTGGACCCGGCCGGCGGGCTGCGCGTGGCGCAGGAGGCCGAGTGGGCGGCGGACGAGGCGGCGTACACCGCGGTCAACCGCGAGTACCTGCTCCAGGCCCTGGACGCGGGCGGCGCGGGCCAACTCGTGCTGGAGTTGGACGGCCCGATCAAACCCCTGGCGGTACGCGGCACCGACAGCTACTCCATCCTGATGCCGGTCCGCCGCTGACGCGCCCGGCGGGTAACCGGACTGACACCGTTCCCGGAAGGCGACAGACTGGCCCGGTGGATGACATCAGCGCTCGCCGGGCCGCCTGTACCGACTCTTTCCTCGGCAACGGGCTCGTGCGGCCGCCGGAGTTGCTCGCCTCGATCGATCCGGCGGCCGCACCCGACGTGTACGGCGAGGGTGGCGTCGTCGCCGACCTGGAGCGGCACGTCGCCGACCTGCTCGGCAAGCCGGCCGCCGTCTTCCTGCCCAGCGGCACGATGGCGCAGCCCGCCACCCTCCGGGTGCACGCCGACCGCCGGGCCAGCCGCACCGTGGTGTGGCATCCGTACTGCCACCTCGAGCGGCACGAGGGTCAGGCCTATGCGCGGCTGCATCGGCTGGTCGGGCGGCCGGTCGGTGACTTCGAGCGGCTCGTCACGGTCGACGACCTGTCGGCCGTGGCCGAGCCGGTCGCCGCCCTCGTGCTGGAGTTGCCGCAGCGCGACCTCGGCGGCCCGGTGCCCGGGTGGGACGATCTTGTCGCGCAGACCTCCTGGGCCCGGGAGCGGGGCGCGGCCGTGCACCTCGACGGCGCCCGGCTGTGGGAGGCGACGGCCGGATACGACCGGTCGCCCGCCGAGATCGCCGCGCTCTTCGACACGGCGTACGTCTCGTTTTACAAGGGCGTCGGCGCGCTGCCCGGGTGTTGCGTGGCCGGCTCCGAGGAGGACGTCGCGCAGGTACGGGAGTGGCGGGGGCGGCTCGGCGGAACGTTGTTCGCCATGTGGCCCGCGGCCTCGTCCGCGCTCGGGCTGCTCGATGACGCGCTCGCCGAGATGCCGGCCCGGCTCCGGCACGCCCGCGCCATCGCCGACGCCCTGGCCGGGGTGCCGGAGGTGCGGGCGGTGCCCGACCCGCCGCAGACGCCGATGATGCATCTGCTCTTCGCGACCTCGGCCGAGCGGTTCCGGGCGAATGCCAGGCGCCTCGCCGAGGAGGCCGGGCTGTGGGTGTGGCCAAGCGCCGTCGAGACCGGCGACCCGGCGGTGGTGCGCTGCGAGCTGTCCGTCGGGCGAGCCACCCTGCGGCACAAACCCGAGGCGATCGTCGAGATCCTGGCGGGCCTCTGCGCCCCGGCCGCCGATGACTCACTCACGCATGAGGGCGGGCGAAGTCGTCCGGGAATCGTAGAGTGAGTGTCGTGACTGACGACACCTTCCCGCTCGGTGAACGCTCGGTACGACGCATCGGCTTCGGCGCGATGCAGCTTGCCGGGCCCGGTGCGTTCGGGCCGCCACGCGACCGCGACGCCGCCCTGGATCTCCTGCGCAAGGCCGTGGAGCTGGGCGTCAACCACGTCGACACGGCCCAGTACTACGGGCCGGACGTCGTCAACGACCTGATCCGGGAGGCGCTGCGGCCGTACCCGGAAGATCTTGTCCTGGTCAGCAAGGTCGGCGCCGCCCGCGACGGGGCCGGCCGCTGGCTCCCCGCGATGCGGCCCGAGGAGCTGCGCGCGGGCGTGCTGGACAACCTGCGGTCGCTCGGCGTCGACCGGCTCGACGCGGTCAACCTGCGGCTGATGGACGGCGGGCAGGCGCTGGACGAGGAACTGGACGCGATGATCGCCCTGCGCGACGAGGGCCTGATCGCGGGCATCGGGCTGAGCAACGTGTCGCGGGAGCAACTCGTCCACGCGGTGCAGCGCACCGAGATCGTGTGCGTGCAGAACGCGCTCAACCTGGTCGAGCGGCAGTCGATGGCGCTGCTGCGCGAGTGCCAGGAGCTGGGCATCGCGTTTGTGCCGTTCTTCCCGCTGGGCTCGGCGTTCGGCGGCGTGAACAGGCTGCTGACGCACCCCGACCTGATCATCACCGCGGAGCGCCTGGAGGCCCTGCCGGCGCAGGTCGCGCTGGCCTGGCTGCTGGACCTGGCGCCGAACGTGCTGCTGATCCCGGGCACCGCGAAGCTGGGCCACCTGGTCGACAACATGACGACGCGCCGGGTCCGGCTGGACGACGACGCCCGCAAGGTGCTGGACGCGATCACCCTCTGAGCGCCGGCCGCTCGACACGGCGATGCGGCTCGTGCCGCCCGGCGCCGTGGGCTACTCCTCAGCCGAGTCCTACTCCTCAGCCGAGTCCGGCGTGCGCACCGGGATCGCCGAGATCAGGTCGGCGAGCACCCGCGCCGCCAGCGAGTGCGGGTCCGGCGGCGCCGGATAGCGGGCCGCGAGCTCACCGTGCAGCGCGTCGAGGCGCCCCGCCAGCGCGAGCAGGAAGTCGTCCAGGCCGCGCCGCGCCGGCCGCTTCACGAACGGCCCGATCAGCCCGACCAGCGGCCGCAGCCAGCCGACACCCCGGCAGGTCGCGCCGGCGGTCACGGTCCAGCGGCCCGGCTCGGCCGGTGCCACCCCCAGGTCCGCGGCGGCCCGGCCACGCGGGTGGGTCACGGTCGCGGTCAGCTGCGGCATGCCATTGCCGTACGGCGGCAGCTGGCCCGCGTCCGCTCGCAGCCGCACGGACACCACGCCGCTGAGCAGCCCGCGCGTGCCGAGCCAGTCGGGCACCTCAAGCAGCACGTCGATCGGCCCCGCCGAGCGCAGCTCGACCCGCGCCCGGGTGCCGGTGACGTCATGGTGCACGGTGAAACAGGTCCGCGCGCGGTCGTCGGCCTCCAGCCTGATCGCGTACGTGTGCCAGGTCGTCGCCACCCGCCCGGTGGCCCGCGCCGCGGCAACCCGCCCGCGCTCCCAATCGGCCGCGGCCTCGACGTCGGCGGCCACGAGCCGGGCCGCGACCCGGGCCTCCTCGTCCGTCGGCGCGGGCACCTCGTCCTCGCGGACCATCAGCCGATATGCCACCCCCGGGTGCGGGTGCAGCCCTTCGACCACCCGCAGCCCGGCGTGCGGCCGATCGGTGACCGGGTGCCGGACCACCCCGTCGACGAAGGCCAGCGAGCGCCACTGGACCAGCAGCGCCGGCAGCGCGGCCACGAACGGGCGCACGTCAATCGCGGCGACGTCCGTCCGACCGCCGAGGTGCACCATGACCGGATGGTAGACCGATGGGAACCCGGTCGCGCTCTGCGGAGCCGCCCGGTTACCGTCGGGCATGCGCTCCGAACAGCAGTACGATCAACTCGTCGGCGAGGCCGTGGGCGTACCCATCACGGGTTGGGAATTCTCCTGGCAGGACGGCCGCGCCGTGGGCTCCGATCCGTCCTGGTCCTACCCGGACCTGGCCCGGCCCCTGCTGCGCCGGGCCGGCAGCCTGCTGGATCTCGACACCGGCGGCGGTGAGCTGCTCGTGGAGCTGGCGCCGCTGCCGCCGCACACGGTGGCGGTGGAGGGCTGGGCGCCGAATGTGCCGGTCGCGCGGGACAGGCTCGCGCCCTTCGGGGTGTCGGTGGTCACCGAGCTGCCGGGCGGCGAGGACGAGTTCGACGTCGTGCTCAGCCGGCACGGCCGGCTGCCCGCGGAGGACATCGCGCGCCTGCTCAAGCGGGGTGGGACGGTGCTGAGCCAGCAGGTCGGCAGCGACGACCTGGTGGAGCTGAACGCGGAGTTGGGCGCGCCGCCGCCCTATCCGCAAAGCTGGACGGCCGAGCGGGCGGTCGAGGCGCTGCAGTCCGCCGGGCTGGAGGTCTCGGACGTGCGCGAGGAGCGGCCGCCGCTGACGTTCCACGACGTGGGCGCGCTGGTCTACCAGCTGCGGGCGGTGCCCTGGCAGGTGCGAGATTTCACTCCCCAGCGGTACGAACGCGCGCTGCGCCGGATCGACGCGATGATCCGCACCAACGGCCACTACACCGTCTCCGCGCACCGCTTCCTGGTGCAGGCGACCCGGCTCTAGGCGCGGGCCAGGGCGCCCGTCGGGCACCGTCCGGGCTACTCGGCTTGGGTGGCGTCCGGCCAAAGCCGCATGGGGCCCGGCCCGGCGACGCCTTCTGAAAACTCGGCTGCTCAGCGGGGTGACAGGCTGGCGGTGGGGCCGGGCCGGTGCGGATCGTTTCCGGACACGCCGAACACGAGCAGGCCGAGCAGGCCGCTGAGCAGCAGCGCGGCGATGGCGAACTCCACCTTGTCGCGCCGGCGCACGCGCCCGATCGGGTCCTCGGACGGCGGTTCGTACCAGGGGCCGCGCGGCTCGCGCGAGGTCGGATCGAGCATGGATCCAGTGTCGACGCGGCCGGCCCGGTGCGCGATCGGCGAAAGAAGTAATGATTTCTAGCTTCTTTCGGCGCTTCCTCCGGGTCGGCCGCTCGTTGCCGCGTACGCCCCTCAGTCGTGGTCGAACTCCCCGGCGCGGACACCGTCGATGAACGCGGCCCACTCGGCGGGGGCGAAGGCGAGCGCGGGCCCGGCCGGATTCTTGCTGTCCCGCACGACAACCGCGCCGGGCAGATTGTCCGCCACCTCGACACACTGGCCGTTGGCGTCGCTGCGCGAACTCTTCCGCCATGCGGCGAAGGACAAGTCCATTGCTGCCTCCTTGGTGTTATGCCAGCGCTCTGGCCTGCGCCGCGATCAGGTCACGCGACTTGCCGGGGCTCAGCGCGGCGGTTTGCAGGTGGGTATACGCCAGGATAATCCGATTCATCTCGTCCTCCCGTTCGAGATACATCTCGCCGGCCGGCGACACCACATAGGCGACCGGCGTGTGGATGCCCTCGGGAAAGTCGAGGATCGAGAACGATCCGGTGGTGCCGGGATGCCAGCCCGCGCCGAACGGCAGCACCTGAATGGTGATGTTCGGCCGCTTCGACATTTCCACCAGGTGCCGCAGTTGGGCCCGGATGACGGCGTCCCCACCGGTGCGCCGAAGCAGGACTCCCTCGTCGACGATGGCCCAGAGTCTCAGCAGCGGCTCATCGGTGAGGCAGGCCTGCCGGGCGAGCCGGACGTCGACCCTCTTCCGCACCTCCCCGGGCTGCTCGGGAAACGCGCCGCTGCTGATCGCCCGCGCGTATTCCTCGGTCTGCAACAGGCCGGGCACGACGGCCAATTCGAACGTCCTGATCTGGGTGGCCGCGCCTTCCAGGCCGACGTACATCGCGTAGTTGGTCGGCAGGGTGCCGTATTGCGCCCACCAACCGCGCTGCTTGCCCTGGCTCTGCAGATCGAGGGCGGCCGGCCCGCGGGGGTCATCCTCCGAGATCTTGTAGCGGTCGAGCATGACCAGGAGGTCGCCCCGGTTGAGGCCGACGTCGCCCGCCTCGATCTTGTAGATCTTCGACTCGGAACAGGCCAGCACGTCGGCTATCTGCAGGTGGGTGTACCCCGCCGCCTCCCGCATGGCCTTGAGCTGACCGCCGAGTTGCCAGCGGGCGATGGTCGGGCCGCTCGCTCTGGACATGGCCGCCTCCCTCACGTGAGCCGAAACAATGTCCCGCCTTTCCACACAGCGGAACAATCCTTCACGTGAATCAATATCTGACATCGCAAATCTTACAGTGACGTATTGACTCGTACACTTCCTCGGCAGAGAGTGGGATCGGTCGGTGTCGCTGGGCGGATGCGAAGCCCTCGGCGGCATCGGCCCCGAAACTCGGCGGGGCACCTCCTTGGCAGGCCCCTGCCGGCTCAGCCGGTCCCCCGCCGGCGCGACAATCGGACCACCGCAACAGAATCGTCCGTTTCAAGCATCTTTCAGCGGGGAACGGCGTCGTTCAGCCTAATCCGTTAGAGATCGCGGGAAGAAAAGCGCGGGTCGCGGCCCGCGAATAACGCGATGCAAGTCCGCCAAAACTCACATGATCTTTACGCGGTGGGCCCGGAAAACGCCGGTGCGGCGGTCCGGGCCGGTTGGCCGACTTGAGATCGAGGCGGCGGGCTGATAGGCCCGCATTATTCCTGGTAGACGGGTCGCCCTCGGATCACGTCCCGCGGCCGTCCGATCGATCGTTCGCGTTTCCGTCAGCCTCATGGATTAGGCCGGTTGGGGCGGATCGCCGGTATCGGGGTCTCGAATAGGACAAACGGAAGCACGATCGCCGGGCCCCGGGGAATCCGCCATCTTTGTCGCAGCGCCGAACGCCCCTCCGGGGCCCGGCGACCCACCAATTCATGACTGCACCGAACGTCGACTTACCGCGACGTTGCGGAAGTCGCACGACGAAGCCGTTCCAGGAGGAACTCCCCATGCGCAAGATCACCAAGCGTTCCGCCGCCATCGTTGCCGCCGCCGTCGTCGCCGTCGGTGGCGCCGGCGCGGCCTGGGCAGCCTGGTCCCTCAGTGGCACGGGCTCCGCCAGTGCATCGGCAGGCGCTGTAGTTCCCTTGACCGTGACCGGCTCCCCGGTCGTGGATGCTCTGGTGCCGGGCAGCAAGAGCGACGTGACGTTCACAGTCAAGAACGAAAACTCGTTCCCGGTGCTCATCGACTCCGTGACCTACGGATCCTTTACGTCGTCGCTTCCCAGTTGCGCGAGCGACATCCAGGCGGTTGCCGGTGCGCCACTGCCCACCGATCTTTCCGTCCCGGCCAATGCCACGAAGTCATTCACCTACGAGGACTCGCTGAAGCTGATCGCAAACTCGGCGGATGAGTGCCAGAACAAGACCTTCGGGTTCTCGGTCATCGTCGGCGCCAAGAGCGCCGCTTCCTGATTCTCGGCGGCGGGAAGGCCACGGCGGCCTTCCCGCCGCTCTCCGCCTCCCCTTCGAGCAGCAAGGATGGCCATGCGAAGAATCTCCCGACGGATAAAGGTGGCCCTGTCGGTTACTGCTGCCACTATCGTTGCCGTCAACGGCGGGATCGCGTGGGCGTACTGGGGACTCAGCGGCCAGGGGTCGGCCTCGGTCGCCTCGGGCACCGCGATCCAACTCCAGGTCACCGGCGTGCCCCAGCCCAATTCGCCGCTCTATCCCGGTGTCACGACCGGTCTGAAACTCACCATCACGAACCCGAACTCGTTCGGCGTTCTCGTCTTCCAGATCAAGCCTGGTGCGGGGAGCACGGTGGTGGACGCGGCTCACGCTGCCGCGGGATGCGTGCAGAGCGGGCTGTCGCTGGCTAGCCCGACCTACGGCGTCTCCCTGCAGGTGCCGGCGAACTCCACGCGCCAGATCACGCTGCCCTTCGGGCTGAAGATGACCAATGCCTCGGACTCGGCCTGCCAGGGCGCCACGTTTACCGTGCCGGTCACGGCCGTTGGCAAGAGCATCTGATGCGGGTATTCGTCGCGGCCACGACGATAGTTATGAGCACAGCACTCCTCGGCGGTGCCAGCCCCAGCGGCGGTACCTCCGGTCCCGAGATGGTGCTGACGCATGGCGCATACCGCCACTACGGCTTCACCATCAGCGGGACCTCGCCGCGGGGCCTCTATCCGGGCGCGGTCAAGCCCATCCGACTGACGCTCGTCAATCCGTCCGCGTTCTCGCTGCGGGTCACAGCCGTGCGCGGACGGCTGACGGCGACCTCCAGGCCCGGGTGCCGGCCGATCTCGAGCAACCTGTCCATCGGGGGCTTCACCGGCCGGCTGCCCATCACGATGCGGCCCGCCAGCCGCAAGTCCGTCGGCTCGGTCGCGGTCTCCATGCCGAACTCGGTGGCCAACGCGTGCCAGGGCGCCACCTTCACCATTCTCCTGACCGGCGACGCGACCAAGGTGGGGCGATGAGACGGTTCCGCAGCCTGATCGTCGCCGCCGGGGCGACCGCGATGCTGGCCGCCGGGGGCGGGATCGCCGCCTGGGCCAGTTGGTCCACGGGCAGCAACTCCGCGGCGGCGACCGCGAGGTCGGGGAGAATTCCGGTGATCGGCCCGCCCCAGGTCGAACTCTCGGGTGACACCCTCACGATCGCGTGGAGCCCGGTGCAACTTGCGCCCGGTGAGCCGGTCGACAGCTACGTCGTCCTTCGCATCGACGGCTCCTCAGCCGAGGTGGCGTGCACTGCCGCCGCCTCCGCCCAGTCCTGCGACGACGACGATGCGCCGGCGGGCCGCACCGTCACCTACGTCGTCCACGCAACCCGCGGCGCGCACTGGGTGGGCGAGAACAGCGAGCCGAGCGAGGAGGTGTTGATCCCCGGGCTCGCGACCGTGTCGGCCCTCGCGGACGAACCATCGGCGGATGCCCCCGAGCCGCCGGATGCGACCAAGGAAGCGGAACCATCGGGCGACAGCCCGCACACGAGCCCGCAGACGAGCCCGCAGACGAGCCCAGAGGCGAGCCCGACACCCTCCGCAACCGCGTCCTCCAGCGAGCCCACGCCTTCCGCGACACCGGCCGAGCCTGCGTCGCCTACCTCGGCAGATCCGGACCCGGGCGACACGGCGCAGAACTAGACGGTGCCAAAAGGCGGACAACGACCGTCGCGAGTTTGAATTGTCGCGCCGGTGCTGCTAGCCGCGGCATTCCCGCTGAGTGCCTCGTTTTGGCAGGTCGCATCGGGTCAGGCGGGCGCGGCCGTTCACGTTCCGGAGTACCTCGTCAGGGTTAGGCCGGACAGACTCTCCCGGCCGATTTATGCGCGGGTAAGGGCAGACGGATTCCCGATCACAGATTGCCATTGTTCAGGGAATGTGGGATCGGGCACCGCTGGCACCAGCGCCGCCCGGCTCTTCGCCCCGCACCACCGCAGGAGGATGCTCCGGATGCGCAAGCTCACTCAGTTGCTGGCCTCGCCTCCGGCTCCGGCTCGGGATTGCGCCCTCGAGGTCGATTCGGCAATCCGACTTTGGTCGCCGTTGCACCGGGGGGATGGGCGGGATCGGCGGGCCGGCCTTCGCGCGGGCGGGTCGGAGCGGACGATGGAGCCAACCGGTGACGTGCCTCCGTCGGGGCGTCGGCGTGGGTGGCTGGGGCGGCTCGATACCCGTACCCGGTCGATTCTGGCCGCTGCCGCGGCCGGTGCCCTGCTCGTCAACGCGGGCGCGGCCTGGGCCTATTGGCGGATCACCGGCTCGGAGACGGGCCAGGCCGACACCGGAACCTTCGTGGAGTTGACCCTGCGCGGCCGCTCCGACCTCAACCGGCCGCTCGACCCCGGCGGCACCGGCAACCTGGTCGTGACGGTGACGAACGACAATGACTTCCCGATCAGGATCACCTCGGTGATGCCCGGCGCGGGCAACATCGTCGCGGACGACGAGCACCGGGAGGCCGGCTGCACCAAACCCGGCGTCACCGTCGCTCGGGAATCGGTCAGCGTGCGCTGGGACGTGCCGCGCAACACCGTCGGCGCGTTCACCGTGCCGGAGGGACTGGCGATGGCGCCGGACTCCGACAACGCCTGTGTGGGCGCCACCTTCACGGTGCCGGTGCAGGCGGTTGGCCTGTTGGACGCGGGTTGAAGACACGGCCCGGGTGAGCGCCACCTTCACGGTGCCGGTACAGGCGGTGGGCCTCGTGGACGCGAGTTGACGCCGGGCTTGTCACGGCGGCGGCGGCGATTGCGCGCCGCCTCCGCCGCACCTTAGTGCCAACCGGGCGTCCCGGGGGAGGCCCGGCCGGCGCTGCCGCCGGTAACAGAGCGTGGGCAGGCGGTGCGCCGGAGTGAAATATTAGCGCCGATTTGCAAATTGCACTACGCCCGCAGGCTATCCACATTGCGCAGCGTGCGCGCGTCAACCGGATCCCGCGCGATCAGCGGGACCGGCGGCAGCGGCGGCAGCACGGATCCGGTGACCACGTCGTAGAGGTGGGCGCGGGCACGCTCGGTGGCCACGTCCGCGATCTGCTCGTCGTGGGAGGCCTTGCCGATGCCCTCGGCCATCACCCGCGACGTCGCCTCCGCGTACCGGCGGACGTCCTTGAGGCCCTGCTCGTAGCCGATCGCGGCCTCCAGCTCGTGGCCGCGCGCCTCCCGGGCCTCGGTGCGCTCGTACGCGTTGCCATGCGACACGAACTTGAGCCCCACCGCCGCGCAGTCCAGGGCGACCAGCAGCAGCGCGATGCCCAGGTAGAAGACGCCGATGCCCCAGAAGTCGCTGGTCACCAGGTACCACATGGCCTGGGTGCGTGCCCCGAAGCCGGCGTCGGCCCGGATCGCCGCGGCGTTGATCGTGCGCTGCTCGGCGATCTTCGCGGTGAGGCCCGCCTCCTCCGTGGCACGCGCGGTGCGGGCGGCCCGCTGGGTGTCCTGCAGCCGTGCGGCCTGCGCATCCAGCTTGGTGGCCTGGTCGTCCAGGCCGCGGGAGCGTTTGACCAGCCGGTCGCAGTAGCCGCCGGGCGGGCAGCCGGGCCGGCGCGACACCCCGTCGCCCTCCGAGTCGGCGATGGCCTGGTCGTAGAGCTTGCGCGCGTCCCGACGCTTCTCGGCCGCCCGCGTGTTCAGCGCCTGCACCGCCCGGTTCTCGGCGACCGTCTGCCGCTTCAGCTCGCGCAGCCGGCCGTCGTACGCGGCGATCGCCCCGCCGACCTCGATCGCGCTGATCTGCTGGTTGTGCACCTCGTTCAGCCGGGCATCGATTTCGCCCTGGTAGCGGGCGAGCATCAGCGGCTCGGTAATGATCACGGCGAAGAGCAGCGCCAGCCCCAGCCGGCCGGCGTACAGGCCGAAGGTGGGGCGGCGCAGCAGGGCCACCGGGTCGGGCGAGTCGAGATCCGCGTAGTTGATCGCCACCCGGCCGACGACCGCACGGTCGTACGCCACCACCCCGGTCGCCACCAGCGGCCCGACCAGCCACTGCCACCAGGGATGGGTGTAGTTCGCGCTGGCGTCGACGAACGCCGCACCGCCCACGGTCGCGTACACGAAGTAAAGCAGGATGAAGACGCCGATGGAGCTGTACAGCACCCGGTCGGAGTGGGTCGTCACGCTCTCCGGGTTCACGTTGGCGATCCGGAGTAGCACGCGACGACGCATGCTGCCGAGTCTCGCCCATCACAGCGGCGCGCGCGGGCGAAACGGTGGATCGGGCGAGCTAGCTCTTCAGCGCTGTGGGCTCGGTAATCGTCACCCGCACGAGCACCGCGGCCTGCACCGTCTGCTGCTGGGGGTCGACCTCGAGCTCCAGGTCGGCCTCCGGCGCGCCGCGGAACGCCGCCATCCGCATCATCGGTTGCGCGCCACCGCCGCCGGCGCCCTCGTCGAGGATCTCCACCAGCCGGTCCACCTCGGCGCCGACGGCCTCGGCATACTCCCGGGCCCGGCCCAGCGCGTCGGCGATCGCCGCGCGGCGGACCTCCGCGCTCGCCCGGCTGCCGGGGCGCAGCTGCCACCACGGCCCCGACACGCTGGTCTGGTCCTGGTTGGCCAGGCGCAACAGCAGCTCACCCAGCGCGTCGAAGTCCGTGACGGTGACCGTGGTGGTGACGCTGCCCGCGTACGCGGAGACCCGCTCGCCGCCGCGCTTAAGCTCGGGGCGCACCTGCACGCCGCTGGTCTCCCGCCGCTCGATCGCCTCCGGATAGTCGTCGAGGGCGCTGCGCAGCGCGGCGGCCCGCTCGGTGAGCCGGGTCAGCGTCGTCTGCCTGTCCTTGTCACGGGCGGACACGGTCACGGAGAAGACCGCCAGCTCGGGCGGCACCTCACGGGTCGCCTCGCCGCGGGCGACGATCATCGGTTGCTCGGCCATGCCCCCGACGCTACCCGGCCCCGACGCCACCCGCCGGACCAGCGCCACCCGCCGGCCCGACGCGACCGGGCGGACCGGCGCTTACCCGGCGGACCAGCGCCACCCACCGGACCAGCGCTTACCCGGCGGACCGGCGTGACCGGGCGAGCAGCAGGACCACGGCGAGCAGCGCGCCCAGCAGCAGCACCAGCCCGGCGGCGACGAGGACCAGCGGCGGAATGCCGCCGTCGCTGTCGTCGGTCGGGGCTGCCCGCGGGAGCGCCGCCGGCGCGTCCGGGACGGCCGGGGCGCTGCTGGCCTCGGGCTGCGCCACGGTCAGCGCCGCCAGCAGGTCGAGCTGGCCGATGCCGTAGTAGTCGTCGCGGCCCTTGGCACCCCGGTCGATCGCGGTGGAGGTGAGCCTTTCCACGACCTCGGCGGCCGACAGGTCGGGATACTTCGCGCGGATCAGCGCCGCCGCACCGGAGACGATGGCGGTCGCGCCGCTGGTCCCGGTGCCGAGCACGTACTTGTCGTCCGGCGCCGGTCCGGGGATATCGACGCCCGGGGCGACGATGTCCACCTGCTTGCCGTGGTTGGAGATCTTGGCGATCTTGTTCTTGCGGTCGACGGCGCCGACGGTGAGCACCTCCGGGTACGCGCCCGGATACTCCAGCTCGTTGTCCGTGTCGCCATCGTTGCCGGCGGAGCCGACGAGCACGACGTCGGCCGCGACCGCCTCCCGCACCGCCGCCTGCAGGCTCTCCGACGCGTGCGTCGCGAACGCCAGGTTGATCACCTTGGCGCCGTGCTGCACCGCCCACCGGATGCCCTGTGCGGCGAAGTACGTGTCGTTGATCGGCTGAATCGGCATGATCTTCGCCGCCGGGGCGATGCCCAGCACGCCGGCGCCGTCGCCGTGCCCGCGCCCGGCGATGACGCCGGCCATCCCGGTGCCGTGCCCCTCGAAGTCGGTGCCGGCCGGCCTGTTCTCCACCACCTGGCGGCCGGGCAACACCGCGCCCCGGAGATCTTGATGCGTGCCGTCCGCGCCGGTGTCCAGCAAACCGACGATGATGCCGGCACCCTTGCTGACCTTCTGGGCCTGCGCAACCTTCAGCGGGCCCCAGTACCACTGTTGGTCCCGGATTCTGTCTGCCCGCGCGGGCGTCGCCGTCCCGAGCACCAGGGCGACAGCGACAGCGCCGACCAGGGCCCGCCGCACCCAACCCAGAATTTCGGCCAAGGTCACCCGCGCCAGCCGATCACGTTCGGGCCCGGGTCGTGCCGGGCGTTGTCCGGCGCCGGCGTGATGACCGGGGCCACGCCCTCCGCGACCTCCCACGGGTTGTCCGGGTCGAACGGCGGCTGCTCGCCGGAGGCCGACCTTCGCCCGCCACGAGCCCCACCCGGCACGCCGGGGCTGCCCGCCGCACCCGCGCGCTTGGCGCCGACCGGCTCGTCCGGCAGCCAGGACGGCCGGGGCGGCCGAGCCTGACCCGTCCCACGCCCGGCAACGCCACCACGCGCTGCGGCGCCGCGTCCGCCGGCGCCACCGACCCCGGCGCCACCGACCCCGCCGCGGCCCGCGCCGGCCACCGACTCGCCGATGACCGCGCCGGACGGCATCGCCCGCGGCCCGGTCACCGGCCGCACGCCGCGGCCCGCACCGCCGCCGCCCACACCGCCGCCACCCAGCCCACTGATGCCGGCGCCGCCGCCACGGATCGTGCCCGTGCCACCGCCGGGTCGCAACGTGCCCGAGCCGCCGCCGATGCCGGGCCCGATGATCGGGCTCGGACCGGGCACCATGCCCGACCCACCGCCACCCGGAGGGATGACGCCGGTGCCGCCGCCGGGCGGCAGCGCACTCGGCGGGCTCACGGACGGCGGGTTGATGACCCCCGCGAGGCCGGGGCCGCTGGGCGCCACGCCGCTGCCGCCGGTGGACCCGTTGCCGCCGGAATCCGGGCCGGACCCGCCATCCGGCACGATCGGGTCGTGGTCGGGCAGCGGCGGCACCGGGTCGTGCGGCACCGGCACGGTCACGTCGCTGGTGGACCGCGTGCTGACCGAACCGTCCGAACCCGAGGTGTCGGACGAGCCGTCA
>Ga0307515_10009473_pt1 | contig 18820 bp, 17 predicted proteins | sample 17_EM_MG_FD_194513 | JGI IMG/M metagenome (GOLD analysis project Ga0307515, IMG submission 194513) | Populus trichocarpa ectomycorrhiza microbial communities from riparian zone in the Pacific Northwest, United States - 17_EM | ecosystem: Host-associated > Plants > Roots > Unclassified | place...
TAAGTCAAGGCCGCTGTCGCATCCTCGGTCAGACCCTCGTAGATCGCGATCTTCTGGCGCACGACGCGCAGGTGCGCCTGCTGGGCGCGCAGGCTGGCGGCGAGCGCATCGGCGTGCCGCTCCAGCAGCGCCTTGCGCTCGGCCAAAGTGTCGTCGCCGCGCGCACGCAGCTCGGCGTAGCGCAGCATCTCGCTGATGCCCATGCCGGTGCTGCGCAGCCGATGCAGAAACTCGACCCACGCCACATCGCGCGGCCCGAACGTGCGGTGGCCGTTGGCCTGCCGCGCCACGCTGCCGAGCAGCCCGATGCGCTCGTAGTAGCGCAGCGTGTGGGCACTCAGCCCGCAGCGCTTCGTGAACTCGGCGATGTTCATTCCGGCTTGGGCATCACGACGATGCCGTCCTCGTCGGCGACCAGCCATTCGCCGGGCAGGATCCACACGCCGTGGATGTGGAGCGCGATGTCGCGCTGGCCTTGGTTGCGGCGCTCGGTCGGCATCGGGATCAGCCCGATCGCACGGATGCCGACATCGCACTTGATCAGCTCGGCGCTGTCGCGCACGCAGCCGTCGATCACGAGGCCGGCCCAGCCGTTCTTCGCGGCCGCGGCGGCGATGTTGCCGCCGACCAGCGCGCGCCGGAACGAGCTGCCGCCGTCGACGACGAGCACGCGGCCGTGGCCCGGCTCCTCGAGCGCTGCCTTCACGAACGAGTTGTCCTCGAAGCACTTCACGGTGCTGACGACGCCAGCGAAGCGCACGCGCTTGCCGTAGTTCTGGAACGACGGCGGCAGCACGCGGAAGCTGCCGTCGTGATCGCCCTTGTGTGCGTCGCACAGGTCGCCGGTCACCAGAGTAGGTGTGCTCATGCGTTGGTCACTTTCTTGATCAGGGGTTTCACATCGGCGCGCAGCGGCGGCAGCATCGGCTGGTGCTCGCGCGCGGGGTTCAGGATGATGGAGGTCGCGGTCTCGGTCAACAGGCAGAACTTGGTGACGACGGCGTCGAGGTGGCTGACGTCGATCACCGCGATCTCGAGCACCCAGCTGTCGTCGCCGGTAACGTTGTAGGCATTGATGCACTCGGGCGTCTGCTGCACCAGCTTGACCACGCGCGCGTAATCGGCCCGCCCGACGCGGATGATCGCGCGGATGCCGTAGCCGAGCTTGGCCAGGTTCACGGTCGCGCGGTAGCCGCTGATCACGCCGGCGGCCTCGAGCTTGCGCACGCGCTCGGTCACGGCCGGCTGGCTCAGGTGCACGCGCCGGCCGAGCTCGGCCATCGTCAGGCGCGCATCGGCCTGCAGCTCGGCGAGGATGCGGGTGTCGTGGGCGTCCAGAGTCATGGTCAAGGTCGCGGGCATGAAACTCCTTGGAATCGACGGCATTGTGCGCGCACAAGCTTGATCCATCCATGGCAAATCGAGGCCGGCGTTCATACGATGCTGGCCATGAGCACCCTCACCTCTTCGCCCGCCCCACGCCCCGTCGCGCTGCTCGGCTTGCCGCCGTTGATCGTGCTGTGCCTGGCCGCCACCTGGCTGGTCTGGGGCTCGACCTACCTGGCGATCAAGTTCGCATTGCTGAGCCTGCCGCCGTTCTTCCAGATGGGCACGCGCTTTCTCGCGGCCGGCGTGCTGCTGATGGCGTGGATGCGCTGGCGCGGCGCGGCCTGGCCAAATCGTTTGCAATGGCGGAATGCGCTCGTGGTCGGCACGCTGATGCTGGGCGGCGGCATGGGCGGCACCGCGTATGCCGAGGTCTCGGTCGGCTCCGGCCTCGTGGTCGCATTCATCGCGGTCGTGCCGCTGATGATCGCCGCGCTGAACCTGCTGTGGGGCGTGCGGCCGCGCGCGCTCGAAGCGGCCGGCATCGTGCTCGGCCTGATCGGCGTGCTGCTGCTGACGCAGGGCGCCGGCTTCCAGGCCTCGCGCGCGGGGCTGATCGCGATCGCGCTGGCTTGCACCGGCTGGTCGCTGGGCAGCGTGCTGAGCCAGCGCAGCCTGCCACTCGCGCCGGGCGCGATGGGCTTTGCGAGCGAGATGCTGTGCGGCGGCACGGTGCTGATGATCATGTCGGCGCTGCACGGCGAAGCGCCGGTGTGGCCGCCGCAGCCGGTCGCGCTGGCGGCCTGGCTGTACCTCGTCGTCTTCGGCTCGCTAATCGCGTTCAACGCCTACATGCTGTTGCTGGCGCGTGCACCGGCCGGGCTGGCGGCCAGCTACACCTTCGTGAACCCGGTGATCGCGATGCTGCTCGGCGTGGCGATCGCCGGCGAGCACGTCACGCCATTCGAGTGGGCCGCGGTCAGCATCGTGCTCGCCGGCGTGTTGCTGCTGCTGTGGCGACGCGCACGACGCTGAGCCTGCCTGCGCGCCACCTGAGCGTCAGCCGCGCTTGCGCGCGACGGCGCGGATCGCGGTGAGCGTCGTGCGCGAGGTGCTGATGTCGGCATCGAGCTTCACATGGATCAGCGTCGGGCGGCCCGCGGCCAGTGCGGCGGCAAACGCAGGCTCGAACTCGGCGGTCGCTTTCACGTGCTCGGCGCGCCAGCCGTAGGCCAGCGCGAGCGCACAGAAGTCCGGGTTGAACAGGTCGCTGCCGCTGACGCGCCCCGGGTACTCGCGCTCCTGGTGCATGCGGATCGTGCCGTAGGTGCCGTTGTCGACGACGATCACGATCAGCTTGCCCACGCCGGTGCCGGCGCGGTAGCCGGTCGCGGTGGCGAGCTCTTGGCCCGTCATCAGGAAGTCGCCGTCGCCGGCGATGTTGATCACGGTGCGCTCCGGATACAGCAGCGCCGCGGCCACCGCCGCCGGCACGCCGTAGCCCATCGCGCCCGAAGTCGGCGCGAGCTGTGTGCGGCCGCCGTGCTGCAGGCCGGGGTAGCGGTAGAAGCGGTGCAGCCAGCCGCTGTAGTTGCCGGCGCCATTGGTCAGCACGCTGTCGGCCGGTGCGAGACGCTGGATCGTCTTCACGAGCTCGGCCATGTCCATCGGCTCGACCGGCACCGGCTCGAAGTTCGCCTCGTAGTCGGCATGCGCCTGCGCAGTCCAGTCGCCCCACGGCAGCTCGGGCGGCGGTGACAAGGTCTCGAGCGCCTTGGCCGCACAAGTCATCGCCGATTGCAGCATCAGGTCAGCGGCGTAGACGCGGCCGAGTTCCTCGGCGCCCGCGTGGATGTGGATCAGCTGTTGCGCCGGCCGCGGCGCCTGCAGCAGCGTGTAGCCGCCGGTCGTCATCTCGCCCAGGCGCGGCCCGACGGCGAGGATCAGATCGGCCTCCTTCACGCGCGCGGCGAGCTTCGGGTTGATGCCGATGCCGACATCGCCGGCGTAGTTCGGGTGCGCATTGTCGAACAGATCCTGAAAGCGGAACGCGCAGCCGACCGGCAGATTCCAGGCCTCGGCAAAGCGCTGCATCGCATCGACCGCGCCGGCATCCCAGCCGCTGCCGCCGACGATCACGAACGGCCGCTTCGCGGCCAACAGCATTGTGCGCACCTCGCGCAGCGCGCCCGGCGCCGGCCAGGCCAGCGCGGGCTCGACGCGCGGCAGCACCGGGGCATCGGTCAGGCTGCTGAGCATGTCCTCGGGCAGCACCAGCACGACCGGCCCGGGCCGACCCTGCATCGCGGTGCGGAACGCGCGCGCCACGTACTCGGGCAGGCGCGCCGGGTCGTGCACCTCGCCGACCCACTTCGCGAAACCCAGCGTGCCGGGGCCGAGCATTTGGCGGTAGTCGACCTCCTGAAAGGCCTCGCGGTCGCGCTGGTCGCTGGCGACCTGGCCGATGAACAGGATCATCGGCGTGCTGTCCTGGAACGCGGTGTGCAGACCGATGCTCGCGTTCGTCGCGCCGGGGCCGCGCGTCACGAAGCAGATGCCCGGACGGCCGCTCAGCTTGCCCTGCGCCTCGGCCATGAAGGCCGCGCCGCCTTCCTGCCGACAGGCGATGAAGCGGATCTGCTCGCGATGCTCGTGAAAGCCGTCGAGCACGGCCAGATAGCTCTCGCCCGGCACGCCGAAGACGGTGTCGACGCCCTGCGCGATCAGGGCATCAACGAGGGCGTGGCCGGCGAGACGGGGGGAAATGGTGGAGGTCATGGAACTCGGCAACGAGTCGGTAAGGCCTCCAGTGTCCACGATCCGCGGTCGCAAGCACCGGCATCACGCGGCATCACAGCGTGGGTTGACCGGCGAGCACGCTCAAGCAGTCGCGAGACTCGTGCGCCGCACCTTGCGCACGTTCACCGCGTTGACGATCAGCACCCCCTGGACCAGCGCGATGCCCAGCCACACCATCGCGGGCTGCTGGTGATCCATCAGCGTGCCGAAGACCAGCGGCGCGATCGCCTGGCCGATGTCCAGCCCCGAGTACACGACGCCGTAGACGCGCCCGGTTGCGTTCGGCGGCGACGCGCGCTTGACGATCAGGTCGCGCGACGGCCCCGCGGTGCCGGCGCCGAAGCCCATCACGCCGAACAGCACGGGCACGAGCCAGCCCGGCACGTCGCCGAAGCCGAGCAGTAGCGCGACCAACGCGGCGATGCCGAAGCCAGTGCCGATGATGCGTTCGCAGCGCGCCGGGTCGGTGACCATGAAGCCCCCGGCGACCATGCCGCAAGCGCTGCAGACCATGTAGATCGTCAGGCACATCGCCGCCAGGTGCACCGGCACCTCGTGCAGGATGCGCGCGGCGGCGGGCGCGAAGGTCTGCACGCCGCTGAGCGCCATTGCATAGAACAGGAAGAAGCCGAAGCACATCCAGACCGCAGGGATCTTCAGGAACGACAGGCTGTGCTCGGTCGGCACTGCGTCGGCCTTCTTCGGAGCCGCAAGTTCGAGCGCGAGCTGCTCGCGGTTGAACCAGAGCACCGCCAGCACGACGAACGCGACTGCCGCGGCGCACATCAGCGCGACGCGCCACGAGTAGGCCAGCGTCAGCGGCACCATCATGGCCGGCGCGAGCGCCCAGCCGAGGCTGCCGGTGATGCCGTGCACGCTGAAGGCATGACCGAGGCGCGACGCGTGCACCTTGCGGTTCAGCAGCGTGTAGTCGACCGGATGGAAGACGCCGTTGCCGACACCGGCGATGACGGCGAAGAAGGCCATCGTCCAGTACGTCGGGCTGATGCCAAAGCCGAGCGCGGCGACACCGATCAGGCCGAGCCCGGTGAACAACACCGGTCGCGGCCCGAACTTGTCGACCACGAAGCCCGACAGCGCTTGCACCACGCACGAGACGACGAAGAAGATCGTCAGCAGCAGGCCAAGCTCGGCGTAGCTGACGCCGAAGGCCTCCTTCAGCCACGGGAACAGCGGCGGCAGCAGGAGCTGGCTGAAGTGGCTGACCCCGTGGGCCAGGCCGACGAGCGCGATCAGCGTCACGTCCTGGCGCGCCGGGTGGGCCGGCATGGCGGCGGTGTTGGTGCTTGCGGTGGTCATCGAAAGTCTTTGTCTGTGTGTCAGTCAAGAGCTGCGATGGTAGGCACAAGCAGCGCGGCGCATTTACGATAGAGCGTCATCTTCTGTCGAGAACCTGCCAATGTCGCCCAGCCTGTCGCGCGGCCCGCTGACGCCGCACCTGTACCTGCCCGATGCCCGGCGGCCGGTGCGTGCCAAGCTGCTGCACCTGAGCACCGACGAGCGCGTCGTGCCGCACCACCACGCGTGCGCGCAGATCGCGCTGTCGGCCACCGGCGTGGTGCGCATGACGATGGCCGACGGCAGCTTCATCGTGCCGCCCTCGCGCGCGCTGTGGATCCCGCCCGGCGTCGAGCATGCCGTCACGGTGGTCGAAGATGCCGAGCTGCTGACGCTGTACCTGCACCAGCCGCGCGGGCGCTGCGGCCCGCAGGTGGCGCGCGCCGTCGATGCACCGTGGCGCCAGTGCCGCGTGCTCGAGGTCTCGGGCCTGCTGCGGGCACTCGCCCTCGAGCTCGATGCGCGGCCGGACGCGCCCGGCCGCGCCCTGAGTGCCGATGAACTGCAACGCGAGAAGCGCCTCAGCGCGCTGTTGTTCGACGAGCTGCGCCGCGCCCGCCCGGTGCCGCTGGGCATCGCGATGCCGCTCGAGAAGCGCCTGCGCGCGTTGTGCGAAGCGATGCTCGACGACCCGACGCGCCACACCACGCTCGAGGCCTGGGCGCGCGACGCCGGCGCGAGCCCGCGCACCGTCGCGCGCTTGTTCCGCAGCGAGCTGCAGACCTCGTTCGTGCAATGGCGCCAGCAGGTGCTGCTGGCACGCGCCGTCACGCTCGCGGCGCGCAAGCTGCCGATGGCCCACATCGCCGCCGAGCTCGGCTATGCCAGTGCAAGCGCGTTCAGCGCGATGGTGCGGCGTTCGGTGGGTGCGCCGCCGAGCCGGTTCCTCGTGTCTTGAATGCAGCACAGGGCCGCACGGTGACGGCATGCAACACGTGCTTGCAGTTTGCCCCGCGGGTAGGGGTAGGCACTGATACAAGCCCTGGCTAGACTGGTAACCGATGGCCGGACACGCAGGTGCTCTGCGCCCCGCCCCACCCCAGGAGACGCCGTGCTCACATCCTTGTTTGGCGATCTCGGCCCCGCGCGCGGCCGTGATGGCAAGCCCATTGCCGGTGACGACCAACCCGACGCCGGCTTCGCTGCCACCGCCATCATGGAAAGCGTGGCGACCGAGGTCAACGCGCGCGGCCAGATGGTCGACCGGCATTCGCACGACCTCGTCGTCAGCGGCTCGCCGGCGCAGGCCATCCGCGGGCACTTCGCCGCGACGCGCTCCGATCTCGACACCGCGACCTCGCTGATCACGCTGCTCGACCCGACCGGCGTCTGGGCCACGGCCGTGATCAAGGCGCTGTCGGATGCCGGCGGCCGCCCGATCGAGCGGCTGCACCTGCGCGAGCACGCGACCTTGCGCACGCTCGCCACGATCGAGCGCACGACGCTCGTGCGCCGCCACGAAGACACGCTGCGCATCTACCACGCCGATGTGCGCGCCCCCGGCAGCGAGAACGCCGAGATCCCGGTCGCGCTGATGGAGCGCAGCCAGATGACGACGGTGATCATCGGCTCGCTGCAACCGCACGCCATCGACGCCCTGCTCGACGCGCTGCACAACGCCGCGATGCTGCCGACCTGGCGTTGCCCCAACCTGCTGTTCATGCTGCCGCCCAGCGCGGTCTGGATCGCCAACAAGATCAGCGCGATCGCGTGGCCGGCGCGGCTGCACGTGCACGTGCTGAGCGAGTCGATGACGAGCGCGTCGGCCGTCTGGAACGCGATGCTCGGCGTGTGGAACCAGGTCAAGGCGCAGCCTGGCTGGCAGCCTCAGGCGAGTGTCCCGCTGGCAGGCGTGAGCGACTTTCCGATCAAGGTCCGCGACCTGGGCAACTTCGCCCGCACCGTGCCCGCGGCCGCGCCGCCGATCATGCGCGTCAGCCGCAGCATCCTCGACCCGGCGCGCGCCCAGCTCACGCTGGCCGGCATGCTCGCGGTCGAAGGCCTGCTCGGCTGCGCGGTGGTCGACGGCACGACCGGCTTAGTGCTGGCGCGCGAGACCCGCTTTGATGCCAGCGTCGACATGGACCTGTCCGCCGCCGCGTGCGCGCAACTGCTGCGCACCCATCGGCAGGCCGCGCGCAGCATGGGGCTGACCGAGCAGGTCGACGAGCTCATCACCAGCGCCGGGTCGCGTCAGCAGGTGATCCGCACGGTGTCGCACCACCCCGAGTTGTTCCTCGTCGTGCTGCTCGACAAACAGCACACCAATCTGGCGCTGGCGCGCTATCAGCTGATGGAGCTGGAGCGCGAGCTGGTTTGACGGCCCCTCGCCCGATGAGTACATCGAGCGATCCCCCAAGGGGATGCGGGCCGGCTTGGGAGCGGCCCGGCGCTCGGCCCGCGCGGTTCGCTAACGAGCTTGCTCGCAACCGCGGTTGGCCAGCGCATCCGCGCGTTCGTTGCCCGGGTCGCCCGAGTGACCCTTGACCCAGCGCCATTCGACGTGATGCAGGTTGCGCAGCGCGTCAAGGCGCTGCCAGAGCTCGGCGTTCTTCACTGGCTTCTTGTCGGCGGTCTTCCAGCCGCGCTGCTTCCACCCGAAGATCCACTCGGTGATGCCCTTGCGCACGTATTCGCTGTCGGTGTGCACGGTGACGTCGCAGGTGCGCTTGAGCGAGTTAAGCGCCTCGATCACCGCAGTGAGTTCCATGCGGTTGTTGGTCGTCAGCGCCTCGCCGCCGAACAGCTCCTTCTGGTGCTCGCCGGTGCGCAGCCACGCACCCCAGCCGCCGCGCCCGGGGTTGCCCTTGCAGGCGCCGTCGGTGTAGATCACGACCTGCGGGCGCTTGATCGCGGCAGGTTCGGCCAGCGCTTCTTCGGGTGACTGATTCATTCGGACTCTTTCTCGATGTGGTGATGATGCGTCGCGACCACCGGCGCCGGCGCATGCGCCGTCTTGCGCTGCTCGCGCACCAGGCCGACCAGCCGCATGCCTCGCACCCGCTTGACCGCGACGACGAAATAGACCGCGCCGAACACCGGCCACCAGCGCTCGCCGGCGCGCTCCATCCATTCGAAGCGCGTCAGCCACTGGCTCGACGCGACCGGCGGGCGGTAGCAACCGAAGCGGCCGGCCTCGACCTCGAAGCTGAGCAGCCGCAACCAGTCGCGCAAGCGCCGGTAGCGCATGAACTCGCCGGCGCTGGGCAGAAACAGCGGCGGCGCCGAACGCATCGTCAGGCGCCGGCGCCAGTGGCCGAGTCGTTGCCGCAGGCCCCACAGGCTGGCCGGGTTGAAGCCGACGACCACGACGCGGCCTTCGGGCACCAGCACGCGCTCGACCTCGCGCAGCGCGAGGTGCGGGTCGCGTGCGAGCTCCAGCGCGTGCGGCAGGACGACGAGATCCAGGCTGTTGCTGTCGAAAGGCAGCGCGTCGAAGTCGCAGTGCAGCGCGATGGCGGTGCGCGGCGGCGCGGGCGAGTCGGTGTCGACCGGCGGCGACGCCGCCGCGTGATCGGTGGCGACCCAGCGATGCGGCATGCGGTTGCTGCGCAGCGCGTCGAGTTCGGGCAGGCCGAGTTGCAGCGCATGGAACCCGAACAGGTCGGCGACGGCCGTGTCCAGATGCGTCTGCTCCCATTGCAAAACGTAGCAACCTGCCGGCGTCGTCAGCCAATCGGTCAAATCTATAATCGCGCGTTCCGCCATGAACCTGATTGCCCTGCCCGCCTTCACCGACAACTGCCCCCGGATGCTCCACCACGGCAGGCCTGCCGTCGTCGTCGATCCGGGTGGGTCTGCGCGAGCGATGGCTGCAGTCGACGCCGCGCAGCTGGTGCTCGCGGCGATTCTAGTGAACCCCCATCTAGTGAACCCCCTTCACGCCGATCATGCCCGCGAATTCAAGGTCAAGGCTGGCGTGCGCGTTGCCGATAACGCCGTAACGCAGCGCGTGCGTCCCCGCGGCGCCGACGCCGACGAACCCATCGCGGTGCTGGCCGCTCCTCGACCATGGAAGAACGATTCCCGATGCTGACCTTGCTGCACAGCTGGTGCGGCCGCCTCGTTGCCGCCGGCCTGCCGCTGCTGCTGCTCGCAGCCTGCGCGACCACCGGCGACCCGAGCGCGACCACGCCGCCCGCACCGCTCTCCGCTGCCTCGTCGGCAGCGCCGCTGCTGCCCGCCTCCGAAGCGGCCAGCGCCGTCGCGTCGGCTGCCAGCGCGCCGGCGGCCGACGAGGTCGCCACCGCGCCGGTCCCGGTCGACCCGCTGCGCCCCGACGTGCGCCTCGACCTCGACGACCGCGCCGCGCAGAACGACCTGTGGGCGCGCGTGCGCCGCGGCTTCGCGATGCCCGACCTCGACAGCGACAGGGTGCGCGACCGCGAGCAGTGGTATGCGACGCGCCCCGACTACGTGCAGCGCATGACCGAGCGCGGCGGCCGCTACATGTTCCACATCGTCGAGGAGCTCGAGCGCCGCGGCATGCCGACCGAGCTCGCGCTGCTGCCGTTCATCGAGAGCGCGTTCAACCCGCAGGCGATGTCGTCGGCCAAGGCCTCAGGCATGTGGCAGTTCATCCCGAGCACCGGCAAAGATTTTTCGCTGAAGCAGAACGTCTTCCGCGACGACCGCCGCGACGTGCTCGCTTCGACCCGCGCCGCGCTCGACTACCTGCAAAGGCTCAACGCCATGTTCGGCGACTGGCAGCTCGCGCTGGCCGCCTACAACTGGGGCGAAGGCAGCGTGCAGCGCGCTATCGCCCGCAACCAGCGGCTCGGGTTGCCGACCGACTACGCCAGCCTGAAGATGCCCAACGAGACGGCGTACTACGTGCCCAAGCTGCAGGCGGTGAAGAACATCATCGCGCGCCCGGCCGACTTCGGCCTGACACTGCCCGAGCTGCGCAACCACCCGTACTTCCTGAGCGTGCCGATCGAGCGCGACATGGACGTGGCGGTGGCCGTCAAGCTCGCCGGCATGCCGCTCGAAGAGTTCCAGACCCTGAACCCGCAGATGAACAAGCCGGTGATCCTGGCGGCCGGCACGCCGCAGGTGCTGCTGCCCTACGACAACGCGAACCTGTTCGTGCGCCAGTTGCCGCTGCACCGCGGCCCGCTCGCGAGCTGGACCGCCTGGACCGCGCCGAAGACACTGCGCCCCGCCGAAGCGGCGCGCCAGGTCGGCATGGACGAGGCGCAGCTGCGCGAGGTCAACCGCATCCCGCCGCACATGCTGGTGAAGGCCGGCTCGACACTGCTGGTGCCGCGCGGCGAACACCGCCTGACCGATGTGTCCGTCGAAATCGCCGACAACGCGATGATGGCGCTCGCGCCCGATGGGCCGGCGCTGCGCAAGATGTCGCTGAAGGCCGGTCGCAAGGACAGCGTCGCCAGCGTCGCGAAGCGCTACCGCGTCAGCGCGGCGCAGGTCGCGCAATGGAACGGCGTGGCCAAGGGCGCGAGCTTTGCGCCGGGCCAGTCCATCGTCGTGTTCGCAGCGGCCGGCAAGGCCTCGCACACCAAGGTCGCGCACGGCACTGCACGCAAGGGCGGCGCAACCAAGCACACGACCCGCACCGCGGCCGCCGCGCCGGCGAAGAGCGCGGCCAAACGCACGGCGGTGGCAAGCTCCGGCCGCGGCCGCGCAGCCGGCAACTGAACTCACGCTGACGTCGCCCCGGCCTCAGCGCCGATCCGACAAGGCGTGGGCGATCGTGCCCAGGTCCACGTACTCCAGCTCGCTGCCGATCGGCACACCGCGCGCCAGCCGCGTCACGCGCAGGCCGCGCGCGCGCAGCGCCTCGGTCAGCACGTGGGCGGTGGCCTCGCCTTCGGCGGTGAAATTGGTCGCGATGATGACCTCTTCGGTGTGGCCGTCGCTGGCGCGCTCCAGCAGCTCGCGCGCACCGATGTCGCCGACGCCGACGCCGTCGAGCGGGCTGACCCGGCCCATCAGCACGAAGTACAGGCCGCGGTAGCTGCCGGTGCGCTCCAGCGCGGCCTGATCGGCGGGCGACTCGACGACGCACAGCTGGCGCGCGTCACGCGTGCCGTCGAGGCAGATCGCACACACCGGCGCTTCGGTGAAGGTGTGGCAGCGCTCGCAGTGGCGCACGTTGGCGATCGCCGATTGCAGCGACGCCGCAATGCGCTGCGCGCCTTCGCGGTCGTGCTGCAGCAGGTGAAAGGCCATGCGCTGCGCCGACTTCACGCCGACGCCAGGCAGGCGCCGCAGCGCGTCGACGAGCGCGTCTAGCGAGGGTTCTGCCATCAGCGCGCGAACGCCCGCCGCCGGGCCGCCCCAAGGCGGGCGAGCCCCCCCGGGGGGTGGAGAAGCGGCGCAGCCGCAAGCCTGGGGGTCGTCATTCCTAGAACGGGAATTTCATCCCCGGAGGCATCGGCATGCCGGCGGTCAGCTTGCCCATCTTTTCCTGGCTCACCTCTTCGGCGCGGCGCACGCCGTCGTTGAACGCGGCCGCGACCAGGTCCTCGAGCATGTCCTTGTCGTCGGCGAGCAGGCTGGGGTCGATCGTGATGCGGCGCACGTCGTGCTTGCAGGTCATCGTGACCTTGACGAGGCCGGCGCCCGATTGACCCTCGACCTCGATGTTGGCGAGTTCGTCCTGCGCCTTCTTCAGGTTGTCCTGCATCGCCTGGGCCTGCTTCATCAGGCCGGCCAATTGGCCTTTCATCATCGAAATTCTCCTTGGAGTTCAGTGGGGTTTGATCGAGCCCGGCACGATGCGTGCGGTCTTGTACTGCGCCATCAGCGCCTGTACCAGCGGGTCGTCGTGGATGATCTGCTCAGCCTGCGCCTGCCGGCGCGCGCGCTCGGCGGCGTCGCGCCGCGCGGGCGAGTCTTCGGCGACGCCGGGCTGCACGGCCAGGCGAACCGCGCGGCCCAGCAAGGCCGCCAGCGCGGCTTGCAGCTTGTCGCATTGCGCGCTCGCGCGCAGGCTCTCGCGCTCGACCTGCAGGCAGCAGGCGATCGGGGTCGCGTGCTCGTCCAGCGCGATGCATTGCGCCTGCATTGCGAGCTCGCGTGCAAAGGCGCTGATGCTGCCGGCCTCGTTCATCTGGCGCACCAGCTCGGCCCAGCGCGTGCCGAGTGCCGTCGGCACCAAGGCGACGGCCGGCGCGGTCGGCGGCGCGGCGACGTACGCGGGCGCCTCGGCCTCGCGCGCGGCGACAGCCCTGGGGGTCACTGCCACGACCTCGTCCTCGAACGGCGCGTCCATCCACGGCGGCGGCTCGCTGGCGGCGACCCGCAGTGCAGGCGCCGGTGCGACCGTCGCAGCCACGGCCGGGGCCTTGGCGACCACGGCCGGCGCGGCGGACACCGCCGGCGACGCGACACGCGCTGTCACCGCGGCCGGCGCGGGTGCCCGCACCGACGGGCTCGGCGCTCCCATCGGGCGGAACGCCAGCATGCGCAGCAACACCATCACGAGACCGCTGTATTCGTCCGGCGCCAAGCCCAGCTCGGCGCGGCCGTGCAGCGCGATGCTGTAGATCAGCTGTGTCTCGTCGGGCGCCAACAATTGGGCGAGGCGCTCGGCCTGCGGCGTGTCGGGGTCGTTCGCGTCGAGCGCATCGGGCACGGCCTGCGACACCGCCATCTGTTGCAGCAGCGCGGCCAGCTCCTCGAGTGCGCCGGCGGCCGACAGGCCCAGCCCGCGCAGCGCATCGACCGCCGCGACCAGGCCGGCGCCGTCCGACGCGGCCAGCGCTTCGATCATGCGCACCGCATGGCCGCGGTCGACTGCGCCGAGCATCTCACGAACACCGACCTCGGTCAGCGCACCCGCGCCGAACGCGATCGCCTGGTCGCTGAGCGACAGCGCATCGCGCATCGAGCCGCGCGCCGCGCGCGCGAGCAGGCGCAGCGCGCCGGGCTCGGCCGCGACCTTCTCTTGTGCGAGCACGGTGGCCAGGTGCTCCTGCACCGTCTGAGGCGCCATCGGCCGCAGGTTGAACTGCAGGCAGCGCGAGAGCACCGTCGGCGGCACCTTCTGCGGGTCGGTGGTGGCGAGCACGAACTTGAGGTACTCGGGCGGCTCCTCGAGCGTCTTGAGCATCGCATTGAACGCGGTGGTCGAGAGCATGTGGACTTCGTCGATCATGTAGACCTTGAAGCGGCCGATCACCGGCTTGTAGACCGCCTGGTCGAGCAGCTGCGAGATCTCGTCGACACCGCGGTTCGAGGCCGCGTCGAGCTCGACGTAGTCGACGAAGCGGCCGGTGTCGATGTCGCGGCAGGCGCTGCACACGCCGCAGGGTTGCGCGGTGATGCCGCCTTGGCCGTCGGCACCGGTGCAGTTCAGCGACTTCGCGAGGATGCGCGAGATCGTCGTCTTGCCGACACCGCGCGTGCCGGTGAACAGGTAGGCATGGTGCAGCCGTTGCTGCGTCAGCGCATTCGCCAGCGCCTGCACCACGTGCTCCTGCCCGACCAGCGCAGCGAAATTGGGCGGCCGGTACTTGCGGGCGAGAACGACGTAGGACATGAGTTCATTCTACGAGGACCGATAATCCCGGCTCTGCCTTCAGTGACTCCGCGATGAACCCGACCCCTTCGACCGCCACGCTCAGCTACGAACAATCCGGCGTCAACTACGACCTGATCGACCCGTTGAAGGTGACGGCGCAGCGCGCCGCCGCGGGCACCGCCGGCCACCTTGCGGCGCACGGCTTCAGCGAAGTGGCGGCGTCGCGCGGCGAGTCGGCCTATGTGGTCGATGTCGGGCCGTTCTACATCGCGAGCATCGTCGAGTGCCTGGGCTCCAAGGCCCTGGTCGCCGACGAGATGCATCGCCTCACCGGCAAGACCTACTACGACAGCATCGCGCAAGACACCATCGCGATGGCGATCAACGACCTGATCACGGTCGGCGCGACGCCGCTGGTGGTGCAGGCCTACTGGGGCGCCGGCGGCTCCGACTGGTTCGCCGACGCGCAGCGCGCGCAGGCGCTGGTGGCCGGCTGGAAGCGCGCCTGCGACGTCTGCAGCGTGGCCTGGGGCGGCGGCGAGACGCCGGCACTGTCGGGCATCGTCGAGGCCGGCCGCATCGACCTCGCAGCCTCGTGCACCGGGCTCATCAACCCGAAGGAGCGGCTCTCGGTCGGCGACAAGCTCAGGCCCGGCGATGCGATCGTGCTGCTCGCCTCCAGCGGCATCCACGCGAACGGCCTGAGCCTGGCGCGCAAGCTGGTCGAGCGCCTGCCGCAAGGCTACCTGACCGAGGTCTCGCCGGGCCTCAGCTACGGCGATGCGCTGCTCGCGCCGACGGTGCTGTACTCGCCCGTCACCGAGGCGCTCTACCGCGCCGGGATCACGCCGCACTACTGCGCCAACATCACCGGCCACGGCTGGCGCAAGCTGCTGCGCCACCCGGCCGAACACCGCTACCGGATCCACACGGTGCCGGCCGTCACACCGGTGCTGAAGTTCATCCAGCAGCACGCGCGGCAGGACGACCGCGAGGCCTACAGCACGCTGAACATGGGCGCGGGCTTCGCGATCTTCGTGCCGGCCGAAGACGCGCAGCGCACGGTCGATGTGGCGCGCGCACAAGGCATCGAGGCCATCGTCGCGGGCCAGGTCGAAGCCGGCTCGAAGGAGCTGCTGATCGATCCGCTCAACATCCGCTTCGGCAACGACGACCTGCAACTGCGCTGATGTCGTTTCCTTGTTTCTCGCAGCTGCGCCTGCTCTTCGCAGCACTGATCGTCGCGCTGCTGACCGGCTGCGCCGGCGTGTTGCCGCAGGTCCAGCGCACGCCGTCGAAGACGCTGGTCGCGCCCGCCGACACACCGCTGGCCGCGGTCTCGCGCGACGCCGGCGTCGCGCCCGACAGCTCCGGCGTGTGGCCGCTGATGCAGGCGAGCTACGCGCTCGACGCGCGCCTGGCGATGATCGAGCACGCCACCACCTCGCTCGACCTGCAGTACTACCTGATCGGCGACGACTCGACCGGCCGGCTGATCCTGCGCGCGCTGCGCGACGCGGCGCTGCGCGGCGTGCGCGTCCGGCTGCTGGTGGACGATCTCTACACCACCGACATGGACCACCTGCTGCTCGGGCTGGCGGCGTACCCGAATGTCGAGGTGCGCTTGTTCAACCCCTTCGTCACGGTGCGCGAATCCTCGCTGTACCGGCTGATCGCGTTGGCGCGCGACTTCAAGCGGCTCAACCACCGCATGCACAACAAGCTGTTCGTCGCCGACGGCGCGCTCGCCGTGATCGGCGGCCGCAACCTGGCCGACGAGTACTTCCTGCGCGGCACACACGGCAACTTCATCGACTTCGACCTGCTGCTGAGCGGCACCATCGTGCCGCAGCTGAGCAGCTGGTTCGACCTGTACTGGAACAGCACGCAGGTCTACCCGGTGCAGGCCATCACGCGCGCGTCGGGCCGCGGCGCCGACATCGATGCCGACGCACTCCGCGCCCGCTTCGATTCGGCAACAGTGAACGAGCGCCGGCCCGACGTGCCGATGGCCCCCGACTGGTTCGGCGCACCGGCCGTCAGCGAGGGGATCGAGAAGCACAGCCTGCAGCTGCTCAGCGCGGACGACAGCTCGGCCTTTGCCGACTCGCCGAACAAGATCGACCCGGCAAACAACAGCATCGCCATCGACGACACGCTGACCCACCGCTTTCTGCTGCTGCTGAGCGACACGCGCAGCGAGGTGCATCTGTTCTCGCCGTACTTCATTCCCGGCAAGGAGGCGCTGGATCGCATCGCCAAGCTGCGCGCCAACGGCGTGGCCGTGCGGGTCGTGACGAACTCGCTCGCCGTCAGCGACGAGCCGCTCGTCAGCATCGGGCTGGAGCGCCATCAGGTCGAGCTGCTGAAGATGGGCGTCGACCTGTACGAACTCAGCTCCGAGCGGCTCAAGCTCGACCGCACCCTCAAAGGCCTGCTCGGCACCTCGACCGGGCGGCTGCACGCGAAGCTGGCCTTCCTCGACCGCAAGACCGCGCTCGTCGGTTCGATGAACCTGGACCCGCGCTCGTCGCGCATCAACACCGAGATCGGCGTGCGCGTGGTCAGCCCGAAGCTGACCGAGATGGTGCTTGCGGGGTTCAAGGTCGACGAGTTGACCGGCGTGTACCAGGTCAAGCTGCGCGACAACGGCGTCGGCGTGCGCTGGATCGCGGTGGACGGCGACACCACCGAAGAGCTGGACATCGACCCCGACACCAGCATGTGGCAGCGTGTGCGGCTGATGATGCTGTCGTGGTTCGTGCCCGAGAGCCAGCTGTAGGTTCAGAACTCGTTCGCGGCGTGAGGGCATCGAAGCCTCGCCTAGAATACGAACCGACGGGCCTCCCCGCATGGAAGCGCGGCCAACCGGGTCAGGTCGGGAACGAAGCAGCCCCAACCGTTGTGACCAGTGCCGGGGTCAGGCTCGTCAACCTCTTCTTTTGATCAGCTGTCAGCAGCGTCCGACACCAACTGTCGCGCTTGTCGGATGGCCCGCCGCACCGGCGTCGGCGATCATCTGATCGTGAACTCGACCTTGCCTTCGATCCATGCAGCGCGCATTGCGCTGGCGGTGGCCTGCGCGGCCGTCGCATTGAGCGGCTGCGGACCGAAGCCCGCGGACGCCGTCGCGGCGACCGGCGCGGCCCTTGTCGCGACTGCAGCCGCACCCGTGCCGGCATCAGCCCCTGTGCCGATCACCTCAAGCACGACGGTCGCTCCGCCAACGTCGGCTCCACCAGCGTCGATTCCGCCTGCCCCTGCCCGCGTCGGCCAGCCGGTGCCGGCGGCACCCAGCACGTTTCAATCCGGTATGGCAACGACTGACGCAGGCCCGCCGCCCCAGGGTGCACCCCCGGCCCAGCAGGGCCAGCCCGTGCCTGCGCCGCAACCGGCGCCTCGCATCGTCAGCAGCGCGCGACGCGGAACGGTCAGCGGCATCGAGCCGATTCACGAGCGCCCGGCCGGCACCGGCAAGGGTGCGGTCATCGGCGGCGTGCTCGGCGCGGTGGTCGGCAACCAGTTCGGTCACGGCACGGGCCGCGCCGCGATGACGGCGATCGGTGCCGCTGGTGGCGCGGTGGCGGGCAACAACGTCGAGCGCAACATCAACAAGCGCGTGGTCGGCTACCGCGTCAGCGTGCGCCTGGACAACGGCGAATCGCGCAGCTTCGAGGAGCCGCATCTCGCCGGCTTGCGCGTCGGCGATCGGGTGCGCGTCGAGGGCCGTCATCTGCGGCGCAGCTGACTGATGGATGACGACTCAGGGATGACGACCCGGTCGCTCAGCTCGCTTGCTTGAACGCCATCACCGCCTGGTTGCGCAGCGTGCGCAGCAGCGACAGCTCCTTCTCGCCCAGCTCGATGCCGCCGGGCTGCGCCTTGTCGGCGTAGATCAGTGCGAACGGCGCGCCCTTCAGCTGCATCGGCAGCAGCAGGAACGCGGGCGCATTGACATGCTCGCGGTACCACGCCGGCAGCCGCGCACCGATGTTCGCGACGGTCGCGTCCTTGATCAGCGTGTCGGCGCCCTTCACGCACACCGCGGTGAACAGGTCGGTCGCAGAGGTCAGCGGCACCTTGAAGTTCGCGGCGACGCGCTCGGCGTCTTCGCCCAGCCCGAAGCGGCCGGTCAGCGTCTGCGTCTTCGGGTCGCGCAGGCAGAACACGATGCGGCGGAAGCCGAGCGCGCGGAACATGGTCTCGAGAATCATGCGCAGCACATCGTTGAGCTTGAAGTTCTCGACCATCGAGTTGGTGATGTCCTGGATGCCCGCGGCGAGCACCTCGGCCGCATTCTCGAGCGCCGTGCGCGGCGGGCTCTGCTCCATCGGGACGGTGGCGTGCAGCTCGTGCGGCGTCAGCGAGTCGTGCTCTCCGGCAACGGCCGCCCGAGGCGTCGGCGCCGCATCGGCCTTGGCCGCGGCGAACAGGCGCCGGGCCGGCGACTGCGCCGACACCTGCAGGTTCATCGCCTGCGCCATCTGTGCCAGGCGCTGCTGCGCAGAGGCCGAGGCAGCCTCGATGCGCGCCGCGCTCAGGCCCAGCGTGCGCGCGTAGCGCTTCGCGACATCGGCGACACGCGCCGCGGCCACCTCGGGCGCGGAGCGCAGCAAGGTGTCGGTGATCTGGTTCGCTGCGAACGTGAGCCAGCGCAGCTGCTCGCCGCTGTCCTTGGACTCGCGCGTCGGCGCCTCGCCCTTGGGCCGGCGCATGCAGACCTGCAGCGTGGCCGGCAGGCCCCAGGCCTTGGCCACGCCCAGACCGAGCGTCTCGAAGCTCAGTCCCAGCACGCTGATCGACGCGGCCTCTTCGCTGACCGCACTCGCCGATCCGCCCTGCCCG
>Ga0307515_10009474_pt1 | contig 18820 bp, 19 predicted proteins | sample 17_EM_MG_FD_194513 | JGI IMG/M metagenome (GOLD analysis project Ga0307515, IMG submission 194513) | Populus trichocarpa ectomycorrhiza microbial communities from riparian zone in the Pacific Northwest, United States - 17_EM | ecosystem: Host-associated > Plants > Roots > Unclassified | place...
AGCGATGCAGATCCCCATTCCCCCAGTTTCTCCGTACGCCCCCCCCCCCCCCATTGCCCAGCCCATCCCCATCTCCGTGCACCCGCCGTCGCTCAGTCCTCTGCCAAGCTGAGTGGCGGTTGTGGTGAGAAATGGATTGTCCCGCCACACCTTTTGTTATTTGTCATTAATTGCACAACAAATATTCAAACTTCAGCGTGAAACAATGTATGTTTAGGTACTCCTTGATACCGGTGTGTACCCTGGCATACACCTTTTTTATGTACTTCAATACCAGTACTAGTGATACAAATGTTGAAAGTTCACAGAAGTGTTGAAACTGGAGCGTACAAATTGGACCTATACCATGGTACGTTAGGGCACCTTAATGTACTATAAGTGCTCAACTTTGAACATTTTTCATACCGGCAAATTTAACAAACACAAAAAATTAACACTTTGTCCTACGCTCGAATGCAAGCCGTCTTGACAGACCGAGCTTGAGAGCGACGAGAAATTCTGGGAACGAGAGCAACTTTGTCCACTTTTACCTACGATAATCACAGATAGCTATGAAAGCGACGAATTCTTTTACTAGACGAAGCTATATGACACGTAAAAAACGTTCTAATAGCCGTAGCGACGTAGCTACTGTTTATTACCGCCCCGCCGCTCCAAACGCCATCCCCCTTGGATCATATTCCTCTACCTCGAACATCTGCTGTACCTCTCTCCGTCTTACTCCAACATTTCCACCATCAAAAATCGGCAAACACGCTGCATCCCTCATCAACTGCGGATATGGCTGCCTTTCTGCAAAGCTTTCCATTCCCACCTACACTCTTGTCAATACCAGAATACATTGTCAGATCTGGTTACCTACCACAGCCATCGCCAACCTCACCACCTCCACCGCCGCCTCACTTGCATAAATCTTTGCCATATAGCACCCCTCCCTATCACTTCCACAGCTGACATCGAATGCACTTGCCGCTTTCCATGTCAACAACCGACTAGTCTCCAGCTTCATCTTCATCTCGATCAGACGGTCAGCAACCGATTGATATGTTATGATTGGAACCGCGCCGCCGCGGGTATCCGATTTACAGAACGCCAGAGCCGATTCGAATGCCGTTCGCATGATCCCACACGCCATCGCGCCAACAATCGCTGCACTGCCAGTGAAAGAGGCGGATACAATAGCTGGACCTTGTCCGATCGCCCCAATAAGACGAGACCTTGGGACTCGGAGATCGGTAAATTTTACGGCGGGACCGGAGACGGCGGTGAAACCGAAGGTTTCAACTTCATCCCATGCCTCGAAGGCCCTTTCGGGGTTCCCCGCTATGTCGGCGCGAGTGATGGCAATGATGGAGACGTTTTCGGGTGCAGCAATTACTGGCGCTTCACGAGAGGGGAGAATACGGCATACAAGCGTTGTGATATCCGGACCGTGGTAATCCCAACCTCCCGCGTTGGAAGCCCATAGCTTTGATCCGTTGATCACGAATTCATCCCCATCGATATACGCGGTGGTTAGTTTTGGGTTGGTAGTATAATTTGCGGCTACATCATCACATCAGCTTGTTCAGTCGTTAAAGATCAAGTTTCTTTTCCGTACATCCACTCGGCTCCGAGAAATTGAAACACGCTAGAGGCGTCCCCTCCTTCTTCAAAAATGGTTCTAGAAACTCCTTCTGCTGCTCCGCCGTGCCGGCAATGTACACAGGCATCAATCCCAATGAAGCTCCAAGGATCGAAATTGGAACAGACGAATCGAAGGCGTAAAACTCCTCTACAAGTATCGCGGCATCGAGCAATGCACTTTCTCCGCCATCGCCGCCGAGGTGTTGCGGGATCTGTGCGCTGATGAAACCCGCCTTGACCGCAGCGGCAGCAATGTGTCGTGTTGCATTCAGTCGTGCTTGAGCATTAGAGAGGCCATTGTAGAGCTTACGGGCACCAGAAAGGTGTGTTTGGGCAAATGAGCGAGCAAAGGCTTGGAGGTGCTGTTGGGCAGGTGAGAGGGTGAAGGAGATCGGCATGTTGGAGATATGTCCGGGAATGGAGGGCGGATTAAGGGTATAAATACGGCCCCTAGTCGTGTAACAAGATATGGCATGTAGGGGTCACTGCGGGATTATTGTATTGCACACCGATTGGGAAATGTTTGAGAGACTATGTATTGCATGCTCTCAGCGCTATTAACATGTCCCGGTTCGGCGTTAGGGTAATTTGACCTTGACGCCCGTCGGCTATAGATGCTCCGCTCTCGGTTCCCTGCCTCACTCGCGGTCACTCGTTCACTTAATCTTAGCATTTCCAGAGCGCGCTTGCTTTATTCGATTCGAGGTCCTCGACCTACGCTCTTATTCCCGCAGATATGTAATCATGATCTTTTCAGCTGACTTGATTGTCATGTCATTAGTGTATGGCGCAATCAGCCAGATACTGTACTAGTCATTGAGGTTTGGACTGGCTGAGTACTGACGAGAAATTTTGAATAAGACAGCCGTATCTGACAATTTCTACATAGTTAAGACAAGAAACCTGAGGGTAAAATTAGCTCATCTACTTAAGTTTTCAAAGAAGCCACAATACAAAAAAATCATGTGGCCGTTGCTAGGCCTCTTTCCAACTTGTCCAAAATCTGCAGCTAGTGCTAACCGGAAGTATTGATGGGACAATGCATTCCTGACGCTGACCAATACCCTTAAAAAATGGGACAGACACCCGCTGCTGACTGCTGACGTCCCAACCTCAATGAATAGTATAGTAGTAGTCCGCCGGGCGGCTTCTGTTTACTGATGAGCTATCATAGATAGTCAAATAATGAGGGATTCGCCTCCTGTTTATGGTCGTGGTATCCGCCAAACACTGAGATACGACCACCTCCCACGGCCGCCGCTGCAACATTGCTCCGGAGTCTCTAGAAATTCACCCAACACTCAACAACAGAAAATGATAAGTTCAAGCGCAACTGATTTTCATGCATACAGCGCCGCACATTACAGAAATGGTATTTGGACACCAACAGCCATTCTCCAATCACAACAGCGCCATTACTCAAATTTTTGACAACGCCACAGCTCCACTAGCCCCTGTTCCGATATCTATCTCCTCTCCACCTGGCTTCCTCGCTAACCCTGCAAACCGTACCACCGCCTTCCTCACCATTCCTTTCACCTGCTCCAATTCCAGTCCCCCAACCTTCAATTCCTCCATTCCTACCTCTTCCTCCTCCAGCGTCTTTGGATGCATCCTTATTCTCCCCCACAACCCCTTACCTGCATCACTTGCGCCTGTAACGTGGTTCACGAACCGCCCCAAGCTATCCCATGCTCTTTGCGATACTTTGAGGTGTGACAGTAGGCCCTGGAACACATGAGGCATTGCAGTATATTTCTCGAACCGAAGCTTTACTCCATCCTCAAGGAGGCGGTGCCCAAGGAACAGGTTCTGGTCGCGCAGATACTCGTCGCCGACGGCGATCCACATCGGCGGTGCGCCGGCCCAGGAGCCGGCAAGCATCGGGGAGACGAAGGGATGTGTTACCAGCACGTCGGGCGCATAGAATTGGGTTGATCCGCGTTGCTTCTGTAGGTCCGGATTCCATGCTGGAGAAGGGAGGTGCACGATTTCTGCGGACCCGTGAGCTGTTGGGAGGTAGTCGTAGGTGTGGCATGTCTCCTCGCTACCGTTGGGGAAATCGGAGAGCCTCCCGAAGCATCGAGATACGTCGCACCAACTCGATACTGTAGCCACCCCGGCGGGGAGCGGAACTTGGATATCCTGGCCGTGCCAGTGGATGGTAGTCTGTGACCGGTGTAGCTGGAGGAGCAGCTGGATAATGGCGAGTGACAGTCCTCCACCGGCAGAGTCGCCGGCGACGACGAGTTTCTCGGGCGCGATCGGAGTATGGAACGCGCCGGGCGGCGGGTGAAGGAGATAGAGGTACGACAGTAGCGCGTCGATAAGAGCGGCAGGAAATGGGTGTTGCGGCGCTAATCGGTATTCGGGAACGAAAACGCGGGTGCGGGAGGATCTAGAGTGGTTGACCATCATAGGGCGATGGGTCGAAGGCGAACATAACCAGTAAGCGCCTCCGTGGAGCCAGAGGATCACGCTCTCTTTCTCCGGTATATCGGCCAGTAACGCTTCGTAGGTTTCTTGTGCGCTCTGCGACTGTGCCGGCCCATCAAGTGGACGAGAGCGCGCGGTGACCCACTCGCCCCTCAATTGCTCGAACCCAACCTTCAGCACCGCCAGCTCATTGCCACCTAGAGCTACTATCGCATCATGCACCGCCTTCTCCGCATTGAAGCCCTGACTCGCAGCGTAGGTGACTTCGGCGCACCATGTATCCGCAGCAGCCTTCTGTCGGCGATTGGTCTCTGCCTGCACCGCCTCCACGGTTCTCGGCTCGCGAGAAGAAGGTATCTGGAGGTACGAGCGGCAGAATCCTACAATGACGGTGGCCTTGAGATCCCAGTAGGCAGCTTGCTGCGAGAGCGAGAGGAGGTGGGTGGTGGAGTGGAGGAGAACGTGGGGGAGGTGTGGCAGTATGAGACGGAGGTAGGCTGCGGTGCGCTGTAGCAGTGTTTTCCTAGTCGTTGTCGCGACTAGAGGCTCGGGTTGCGCCGACATCGTGAGGCAGACTTGCCAGTCGCTATCCAAAGGAGGGAATAGAGGTCGGGCGGGCTGGAGACCAGGAGAAGCGGGAGGACGGGACAAGGAGGCGGAGTGGTGCATGTAGTGGTGCATGTGATTGGGGCTATTATTGGCGGGCGGGCGACACCATACAAGCACATGCCGACAGGAGTGGACCGAGGTTGATTAGACCGAACCAACCGAGTCACTGGGTATCACTCCCCAACGTTACACCGCAGTGTGTTACGATATGGGAGAACCGTGTGCATTGACTATGGTGCGATGACTGTGTACAAGTCTAAAGATCCAAAATAGTAGGGAAGAAATGAGTAGAGTGCGAAGTCTAAAAGAGCAGTCACGAACCCTAGGGCTCCAACTCATGTACATCTGCAACACAGTGCGATTCCGCGCGACGCGAAGTCGGGTCCCGACCACCACGGGAGTGTGTCCGAGAACTTTGCATGATAGGGATCAACCGGAGCAGATGGGTTCCGGAGCTGCGGTCCAACCCAGCCTCCTCCCCTTGCTCGCATACTATCAGTGTAACACCACCGGTTTCTGTAAATTAACGCAAACGAAGTATTGGACGACGGCCCGCAATTCTCTAGTGCGATGAACCTGTAGAGTACACTAATCATAGTAGCGATCAAATGACATAGTATACGGCGGATGCAGAGAGCATCTGAAGGAGAGAATGAAAGTAGTGATGAAGAGATGAGATTAGATTGCATAACAGATTAAATAGTGCTCGGATGGACCCGATTACTCCAGTCACGATGGACGGTAGTCGGCAATGTAGGTAATTAAACCTCCATCCATTTTCCAACCTTCATCTCGTACATCACTGAACTTTCATCACACAAGTAGCTTTGCGCTCTAATTCACTCGGAGTGGCAGTATATGGCAGACGAAGAAAAGGAACAAGGTGAGGAGTAGGAAGGAACGGATGCGTGGAGGAGCGGAGGGAGGAAGAGGAGTAGTAAGATCGGAAGACGACACGTTGACCGAACCCCTCAGTTAGATCACCGAATATCACCCCCATGCTAAGTCCCGATGACCCCGATGACTGGAGATCCACCTGAAAACTCATGTAACTAGAATCCCATATTGAATAAGAATAATATGCCCCATATAACCAACCCAGAGTCCCGTGCCCCACCAGATATGATCAAAAAAGCGGACCCAACCCCAGACAAAGACCTGAAGACCCATAAACCATATGCAAAAAAAGCAAGACATGCACACCATAAGAAATAATCTTCTTAAAGATGAAATTATGCCGACCCTGAACCCTGAACCAAACCTAGACTTGACCGAGAGTCTTAACCCCTAGTTACCCTTTCCCGATGTACCCCTCCACTACCCGCACTACTGGCACCATTAGGCAGATGAACTCCACCATTCCCCGCAGTCTGTGGTAGCGGCCTCTGAAAAATGGGTCCGGCGCGGTGGTTGTCCGATGTTCTGAACGAGGGTCTATTGGCTTGAGCTGCGGTAGTCGGAGAGTGCCCGTTCTGTTGCGTGGGAGATGTCTCTCCATTCGCGTAGTTGGAGGCACTGATACTAGGTCTTCTCCTTGTGATAGGTCTGGAGGCGATACTGATGTTGCAGCCCATGCTCGCGCGGTGCCTCTCTATTTGCGACCTCACGTATTGTCGCATCTCTGCACGGCTTCGGACAGCTGAATGCGCATCAGGGGGAAGTGCTCTGCCTTCGTTCAGCTCCCGCCACTCATCTTCATCCATTATTGCAAACCGCGGGAACAGCGGAAGAGCCTTGGGCATCAGATCGACTGCCGGATTGCCCTCCTGGCGTTCCTCGTTTGACACAAGTATTTCCGTATGCTCTGGATGGATTTGGTACTCGTTGGGTCCCTCGGCGAGCTCATCGAAATCGACTATGATTTTCCGGCTGGATTGTTGAGCTAATTTCCAGAAGGAAATGGCCTCACGCAACAGACAGTCAAGGCTATTGTGAAATTCTTCCATCTTTTTGTCGTCGAAAAGGGGGCCGAAAATGTCTTCCACTCTGTAAAGGATTACTTGCACAATGGCGTTTTCGACCTCTTTTCTGTCCATGGCCACGCAGGACAGTGAGCGCCACCGCGCTTCGTTGCGGGGGTTTTCATTCAAAAGGTTATGAGAAACGTCCTCAAGATATTGCGTCACTTGCTGACCGGATGTCGGATCCAGTAGACCCACTCGGAATATAAACGTGACCATTTCGTTTGCTATTGTGTTCTCGGCAAGAGCCATCAGGAGACATTTGGACCAAGGGGTATTATTGAGCAATATAGGGAAATTGCGCTCCACTTCCGACCTGGACATGAACCCGGATCTGACGAGCTGACTCTTGAGACTTTCATTGAGAGTCTGCTATGGTTAGCAAAATGTTTAAATGGGAGTCTTGTTATAAAAAGGGGTACGAACCTCCGTCGGATTCTGCGCGATATCAGGCTTGTAAAAGAACTGTTTACACAGATTGTGGAATTTCATTTCCAGTTCATCCGCCTGCCGCGTACTTTGGAGTAGTCAGTGTGATGGGCCTAGATATATGGTAGGGTAAATAACTGACAATTCATCCTCCACTACCTCCTTCAAACCCATTTCCTCCTGCATTGTGGCCAGCTGTCTCTTCATCGCTCGCTCCTCCAATTTCGCAGCATTCATCAACATAGTAGTCTCCTGTAACTCAGTCCTCATCCTTGAAATGAGGGACCTTGATTCCTCGAGGTCTTTCGCTGCCTCTTCCTTCTCTTTCGTCAATCTCGCAATCTGCCTTTTTAAATCATTCTGTTTTTTCGTTCCCTCCTCTTCCAGATGCTTTTTTTGGGCTGTAAACTCGCTTTGGTGTTTAGTCATCTGTTTCGAAATCTCCCGGTCCTTCTCTTGCAACTTTCGCAACATCTCTTGGTCTTTCTCCTTAAGCTTTGCCGTGGAGTCGTGAATAGCCGAAAAATCCTCCCAGACCGAATCCAACAGGCCCTTCCTGGCCTCATTTAACGCTGCATCTTTGTCCCTCATCTCCTTCTCTTTTGTTTTTAATTGACCCTTCAAGTCGTCGTTTTCTCTCATTGTCTGGCCTAACTTTTCAAGCACCGGCATTAACGGAGTGGCATTACTGAAAATGTCGATACATTTTTGAAGTAACAACAGAGCGTTTTCAGGAGTAGCCGCAGAGTCATTTGTAGCCGCAGGGTCATTTACACCTGCACCACTTGCTTTGTCTTTGTCCTTCGCCGAAGAGCCGGAGTTTAGATTCTTATTCCTGCTCGACATGTTGCAACTCTCGCAGTCCGTTATGATCTGTAATTTCAAACGGAATGAAGGTTCCATGTTAGCTACCACCCGTCAGACCTAGATAACCCTTCCTAAAATATCAGAAAGGGGAGAGAGGGCTGGATAATCACCGGCGATTCAATTGTAGTAGTGGTAGAAGTGTCTTCGTGGTCTTTGCGCCGGGTTGTCAAAAGTCGTTTCAAACCGGAGAATGCTGAGGTCTTCTTTGATTTATCGGAGCTCATGGGATGAAAGGTGGAACAAGGCGACTCCAAGTGCGGTATTTATCACGCCAACGAAGGAGCAAACAATCAACACCTATGTACGAGATGTTTGAGTCCACCACCCCTTTTCTTAGATACCCCGCACCACATGGTTGTTTCGGTGACCGGCGAACCACAATCATGCATTGGCACCCCGAAAGGGAAAGAAAAACATGGAATAAATCGTGCATATTGAAATCTTGATAATATTACCACTCAGACAACCCTACCGCCACGTCAGAAGGACAAAGCCCCACGGCGAGGAGGCGTCTGTCGGCTCCCGCGCTGCCTTGCAGATCATGGAAATTTCCATTTTCGCCACGGGGGTTTGGAGTAACCACACAATGCATTTTTGAAGTATCGCTTTAACACCGCATTATCATCCTAAGATACTTGGTTATCTCGTCGATTCCTGGTCAGAATCTCAGTAGTCAGTACAAGCTTCTTATCCGTTGCAAAAAGATTGCTGCCTAAGGTAATTCAAGAATGCAGGATGTTTACAACGATAAGAATTGCTCTTCGTCATAGGATATCACTCAGCCACACCTAACCACTGCTAGAAGGATCATCCTTAAGGCACTATACGTCAGCTCCATGGGTACAAGTTATTCGCACACAAAATGGTGTTTCCAATATAAATAACTCCAAACTCGCACTTAGTATACTGCACACCAGTCCCCACCAGACAAAATGGCAGACCAGAAAACAGACCGGACCCAAAGACCCAAAGACCCACAAGCAAAAATAGATCGTACCCAATATGAAAACAACAGCAAGCGTGTAGAAATCCCTTTTAAAATGCAAAATTTTTGAACCTATCCGTAACCCTTTTTCTTCAACGACCCCTTCCAGCTCCAGTACCGTTAGAATTGTTGAACAACCCGACACCACCACTCCCCGGGGCTCCAGACATGGGCATCTGTCGTGTTGTGTGGGATGGTGGGGCGCGTGGGCTATTCGGAACGATGTTCGCACCAGCCGATGCTGGCCACATAGGAACAATCCCCTGTGTGGGTGAAAATGGTGTATCCGTTGTCGACGGCCACGAAAAGGCAGTTGTCTGCGTTGCGGAAAACGGAACAATCGCGCTTGGCTCGTCAACTGCATCGGAATCTCGTCTCTCCCTCACCCTATTGAACAGGGTATTTTGGATTTCCCAGTGCTCAGCACGGCTGCGGACGGCAGAAGGGGCTGAGGGTGGCAGTGATTTACCCCTTAAGAGTATTGTGCTGTTGGCTCCATCCAGGATCCCAAACCCGGGGAATAGCGGAAGAGCACGTCCTACACGACTGCGATTTTGGCGGATTTCTTGCGGTGAGACCTCGATGTCGTGTTCGTCGGTATGATATTCGCCGTCCATTGGGTCTGACGACAGAACCGCAATGACTTTCCGCTCTGAGTGCAGTGCACAAGTCCAGAAATCGATACACTGACAGAAGAACTTATCTAGGCGGCCCAAAAATTCGTCCAGCATCGTTGGATTGTCTTTAAAGAGCGGTTTAAATATGAAACGTAGTTTGGCGCACATAAAAGGGAGAATCTTCCAGTCGAGTTTCTGTGTCGCATCACATGTTAATGAGCGCCACCACGCCTCCTTGTCTGGACTCTCAATGGCCAACTGATTCGAGATTGCGTCGAACAAATCGTGAAGTGGTGAATCTGGCGGGAGCCATGTAGTTCGGAATATGTTTGTAGTAACTTGCTCTGCAATTATGCTCTCCGCCCAAGCCATGAGCATACACCTCGACGATAGGGTATCCGATAGTAAGAGCGGAAAATCACCACTCGCCTCTCGACTAGAGACAAATCCTGAATTCTCCAACTCTTGCTTTAATTCCGCATTGTAATCCTAAAATGTATAAGCGAAGATTCAAGACTACTCGGAAGGTATGGCAGACCTCAGAAGAGGTAAAGGAAAAGTTGTAAAAGAACTCGTTGCAAATCGTGTGAGACATATTTTGCAACTCAGCTGCCTGTTCCCTGCTTGACGATGTTAATTATGAGTCAAACTTGAAGTATGGGAAGCTTACAATGTCTGGTCTAATTCCTCTAAGCCTAGGCTAGAGAGTTTTTCTTCAGTCTGCTCGAGATTCGACTTCACAAGTTCCAAACGGGTCTTTTCGATTTGGAGACTCTCTGTTAATCTCTCACTCTCCCGCTTGTACCTCTGAGCCTTCCTTAACGCTTCCTCCTTCTCCTTCTTCAGTTGGTCCATGTCCTCTTTGCCTTTACTACGCTGCCGTAAATTAGCGTCACTGAGGTTGGTTTCAAGTGCGGAAAGCTCTTCTTGGTGTTTCGTCCGTAGTTGCTCCATCTGCATATGCATCTTCTTTAACTCGGCACCTAAGGTATCTTCATTGGATTTGCTCAGTTTGATAGACTCGATCCGGTCACCAATATGCTTATCCGCTAACATCTTGTTGCGGTCGATCTCCATCTGCATACCCTTCTTCATCTTTTCCATCTCCTGTTGCTTTTCCTCTAGCTGTCTTCGGAGCTCACCAACGTCAACCTGCGTTTTCTCCAATGCATCGAATTCGTGTATCAGTGGTTCGACCTTAGTAAACAATCCACGGAGTTCCCGAATAAAACCTAACGCACCCCCAGTAGTGGTGGGCGGGTCGCCGTTTGTTACGTCCGCCTTATTCCTTCCCCTTCGCCCTCCGCCGGAGACTGCAGGCCTGTCGGACGCCATTCTGCAGTCACAGCTGGTTATAATCTGTAATTCCAACCGGAACGATGGCTCCGGATCCATATTAGCTAAACTAGTCAGACCAGCAAACACTCTTCCGGAAGAGGGCAATCAGACAAGGTCCGGGAGGATCGATAATCACCGGTGATTCAGAAGCAGAGTCTCGTTCTTTTCGCCGATTCAATAGAGCCGTTTAAAGCTAGGGAATATCGAGGAAGTCTGTGACTTGTTGGGGCTCATGGGACGAGATCGAGAGGGTTCAAAAATACCAAACCGACTTTGGGCAAATTATTTATCACCAATGGAAGAGTAAACAAGTTAGCCCCATATAGGAAGGGTTGCAGTCCTTCGCTACCCCGCTCACCCAATCGGACCAGCGAACCAAATATACACCACTGGTATTGGCAAGGAAAGTATATCAATTCAATCGTGCATATCGGAATCTTGAAGTCAGACGAAAAGGCTTCCGATGAGGGGGAACGTCTGTCGGCTCCCGCGCTGTTTTTGTTTTGCGCATCGTCGAAACGGTCGTACAAACTTGTTATCCCTTTGAAGAGCGATTGGATGAGCGACGCTTCCTGCAGCTATGCAGGCTGGAATGCGGGAAGCCTAGTGTAAATAAACACTGGAAGTCCTGCCTGCAGTTTGATACCCTGCATCTCTGCCCATGACGTGGTTCAGTCGGAAATAAGCGAATCACACGGAGAACCGGAAAGCGGGGCTGCTGATACTGGCACGATGTCGTGTTCCTCGTGGTCCTTTGGGGTATAATTTAACTGAAATATGCCGATCGATATATTGCAGATGGTGTCCGGATTGTAGGGTGTTTGCGTCCATATACTTTACAGTCAGTTATTAATTTTCCGAATTCGAAATATAGTGATAGGCCCAGTCACTAGCTTCACAGCTTCGAGATTTGCGCTAATGAGCCTAAAATCAATGCATCTCAACGTCGCGACTGTTGGTGGTTCCCATCCCGATTAAAGGTAGATGGCCTCAAAAACTATCCATCGAATTGTATAGGTGCGTTGATTCCATGTATGAAGTCGTCCGATAAAACCAAGCCAGTTGTGATGAGAGCGGGGTTTAAACATGCAACGATCATGCTTCCGCATGTAGCACGACATCGGATGCTGGCGAATTGATACTCAACTCGCGGCTATTGGCCGAAATCAACATCCGCGCATGACTCTCAGTGACTCATAAACCCTTGAATATTTTATATCTCATGCGGGGGGGGCCCGTTTGAGCATACTTGAATACTGTCGACGTGTTTAGATGTTCCGGCGATACCTTGCAAGGACACAACCGGTCACAGACAGGGCTAGGTCGGCAACAACCCCTCAAAACACGCCAAACCTTTCGCGATTCGACGAGGATTAATATGTACCCACTGGATTATGAGACCACACTGCCTCACAAGGCTGTACCGACAGTTTTTACTGATCAAGCGAAATGTGAAGTAGTTGTAGCTCATGAGAAGTTTTTGTGCTGTCGATTGTCTTCCCGATAATTCCAGTACCGCCAAATTTGTAACTGTAGGCAGCCTGTGGCGTCAAACGCTGTTTCCAATTCATGCAGCCCATAATCTGGCCGCAAATGTAGCTCGCTCCTGAATGGACTCGTAACCCACAACTCTTCTAAGGGGCTTAAACTAGACTGCAGTCGCTCATGGGGTGATGGCGCACATGATCCGACGGCGCACTCACTATCCACCTCCTCCCCTGCGAGTTTCACCGTCAGAACAGTAGTTTCTAGTGGAAGTGCGCCGTCAGACTATGCGCGACATCACCCCATGAGTGACTGTAATCTCCGATATGGCTTTGATGCACATGTACGCATATCGTATCGCTCCATGGACCTGTTACGTATAGACCGGCAGCAACATGGCGGCACAGCTGCAAGAATATCAGCGTGATGACGAAACGTAACACCTTGATTCGTGGAAACAGGTGTGGCTAACAGTATCTGTTCTGTGTTTCTGTTCGGATATGTCGGGGCCGAAACAAGTCGGAATATTGGCACGAATGTAGATGGATCACATTTTCCATGATCACTGTCGTCATATTCATGCAGTAGATCGATCTGTAGGTTTCTGTGTTGATCTTTGGAGACACTGAATAAAGCGTCGCCATATAACCCATTGTTAACACCCAGAGACCGCGAACGACGAGTGATGAATTGTGACCAGCCTTACGAGTGAAATATTCGCCGAAGCCTCGAAACACGCAGAATCATAGTTTCAGTAAATGATTTCGGTAGAAAGACGAAAACGGTAGAATTGACCAAGGTGGAATGATGGAACAGACCTGGACAAGCGAATGTCGGCGGACGATCGAGCTACGTCGGTTCTCGAGATTGTGGTTTGGCCCGTACCAAAAGTGCGAAGACGACGCCTTTGGGAGGTGATAGTTGAAATGAGAAATATGGTAAGTGAACTGTGAACCGATGCAGGATTGCTCGAGAAGCAAATGTCTGCAAACAGCATCATACCCTAACCCTCCGAGTTACACAAACAAAAGCCTCCTTACGCTCATCCTTCAGTTCTTCCGTCAACCCCGAAGCACCTACATACCATACAGCCGTCTCCAAAATATCTGCCAATCCTTCGGTATCCACGTTTTCGGCTCGCCGCCTCTACTCCTTCGGTTTCGCATCGATGGACGTGAAGCGGCGATTGCCGTCGCTGTTTGCTTCTCTGCAATCATTGCCGCCAGTCTTGATTGGGATATCGGCTGTGGCATTGACAGCGTTGGGAGTAGTCGGGTGGAAGATACGGACAGGCCCTTGGAAGCATGCGATAGGCCACGGTCAAACGATTCCGCCATCCGGCAATACGACTTTATGGCAAGATTTCCAAATGTAGAGTACAGACACGATCCGAAGGAGCCTCCTCGAGCTCGTCCTTATCACTTTGTGGTGTTCCGAACACATGTTAACTACTTATTTCCATACAGCGCTGGTAGTGAAGAATATACTACTTTTTACGGACCACAACCCCCTCCTCGTCGTCCGCCGAGAGGCTACCCGTTTCCTCCGCTACCAACAGTCGACCTACCACCTTCGCACCCTGCTATCGAGCAACTACACGGCTGGCACGAAACCGCCCTCCACCTCGACGCCCTCGCGAACCCGAGAAGAAGACGGCGACGTACAGCCAGAAAAGGCATAGGAGCTGAAAGGAGGTATAGAACCAGCGATGCGCTGATGCTGTCGGAATTTCGATTGCGGATGGTGGTTGCGTTGCGGAAAGCGGGGGAGGAGGTTCGGGAGCAGGCTAGAGGGGTGCTGTCAATGTCGGGGGTGATTGGTAGGAAGAGAAAGCGGGGAAGCCATGAGTGCAGCAGAAGGTGTAAAATACACTGCTGTTGATTTATAGATGGTGGTCGGCTGTGGATTAGGCCGCGAAGCTTTGTCTCGCTTGGATTCCGTCGGGCCGTGCTTTATTTAGCCGCAAACCCTGCACATATATCCCAGCAAACGTGTACGCGTATGAATCAACCACGCTCCCTTGAACTGTCACTTCTCTAACACCACACTACCCACTATGTCGACTCCACCGCCACAATCTTTCCCAGTCTTCGACCGCCTCTCCCCTTCCGTACTCCTCTACTCCCCAACCACCAGAGCATCCGAATCTCTCAAGGTACCCGCAACAGTCCTCATCTTTACTTGGCTTGACGCGCCAGCACGTGCAACCGCGAAGTACACACTCCAGTACACTCAGCTCTACCCCGAAAGCAGAGTCCTCCTCATTACTTGCATCGGCGCAGACTTAAGCTATCGCCCCACTTCCACGCAACTACGCAATCTCGCCCCGGCACTCTCGGTTCTTCTCGACAACCCCGAAGAGCAGTTCTTAGTGCACGTATTCTCAAATGGCGGAGCCCACCATGTCCTCAACCTCGCGGAGCTCTACCGCGATAAAACCGGCAAGACACTACCGATCCGCAGCATGATCCTCGACTCCTGTCCCGGGTCGGGAGAATACCTCCGCTCCATCCGCGGTCTTGTGACGAGCTTCAGATCCATGCCGTGGTGGAGGAAGTGGATCGCTACGGTTACAGTTTATGTCACATACAGTGTGGCTGGCATATTGTGGAGACTTATGGGCTGGAAGAATATGATTGAGAGGATCAGGGATGGTTTGAATGATACGCAGTTGATTCGCAAGGACGCGAGGAGGACATACGTTTATGGGAAGGGCGATGAAGTCGTGTTGTGGGACGACATTGAAGCGCATGCGAAGGAGGCAGCAGCGACTGGGTATCAAGTCAGGGCTGAGGAGTTTGAAGGGACAGCCCATGTGGCACACGTGAGAGGAGATCAGGAGAGATATTGGAGGGTTGTGAGCAAGTGCTGGACTGGGGAAGAGTAGATGAAATGCCACAATGAATAGTAATGTAGTAGAAGTAGGATACACAAGGTGCAAATACCAATTCCACACCTACTACAATACTGCTATGATGCTTTCTATTAATAGAGCCATAAGGTTTGTGACTGCTCTTTTAGACTACACTTTACTCTTCCCTTCCCTTCCCTACGCATCTTGGACCTTTAGACCTATACCTTGACAGTCATCGTACCATAGCCAATACACACAGTTCTCCCCTTCATAGTCGCAACACTATCTCCATGACTTGCAAGTTGTATGCTCCCCTGGTTCGAACTTTGGTACCCTCGAATGCGTATTCGTCGAAGTCATATATTTGGTATAAGCTAAGTAAGGCCTGTAAGTTTATTCGTTTCTATGCTTGCCTAACTTAATCTAAGAGGCGATGGCATTTAATTATGTGATAAGTACTTAGTATGTACTTAGTAGTGACGGGCTGTGCTCCTGTCAGTAGTAACGGTTGTAGCCAACTCGTAATGGATGGAACTCAGTCGCTGTTTGCTAGGCTGTCCACGGACGCATCTCGGGACAAATTGAGGCGGTTAGGATCGTCCATTATAGAGCTCGATCGACTCTTAACCCAGAAACCCCCAGAACCAGTCCCCAAGAGTAGAATATCGAATGGTGATATAGAAATCTTTGAATTACCCAGTGGAAAGGATTAAAAAGCCCCACGTTGGACTTATTATGACATGTACGAGTGAGTGGATATGTGGGGGATTGATAGGGCTTGTTTAGTTGCACTTAATGCATAGTTCTTTCTTTATGCAGCGTTGCGTCATGGGCTGCTTTGTTTGACCTCGTTCTCTCCACGCATCTCTCGTATCACTCACCCCACCTGATTCCAGCTCTGTTGCATGTGTACTTGGATCATGAGTCTCAGCACCGTTTGATATCTTGTATGAAGATGGTGGCTGTATCAGGATATGCATCAGGATATGCATCAGGATCAGGGTGATGCGTCTCATGTCAGATAGAGCATACGCGTACGCATATGGGAGTTTGTATATATACGGGTTTCTTATCCTCGAGATAGATCAATCAACAAGTCAAAGAAGCATCCAAAGTAACAAGCTCTCTCCAACCACTCCCGTCCACCATCATGGGTCAACGACACTAGATCTTCATCGTCACTCAGATATCTCTCTTAGATCTACTTCGCAGGGAGCGGTGAACTCTAGCTCTACCGATAAACAATTAACTCCGGGAGTGATAAGCAGCTCCCGACGTGTCGCAACTGTTGGTCGAAAGCTTTTCAGAAACATCGGTTGCACCTTAATCAGAGTACCGCTGTGCCTTTGCAGCTCACCACCACTGCCTTTACAACGTGAATACTCTCCGGACATGCTTCAAGATTATAAGTTCTGTCAATGACGAAGCGTCAGCGATAGCAGCAGAATATCGAGCCCCAATCTCGTTACGTTGGAGGGTTGGGGAACAGATACTTGGAGGGATGGGAATGGTGATGACTTCCCCTGTCCCTTGGTATTATCGACTGCATCGTGGAACCCCAGCACTGGCGATTATTCGTAATATACTTCGTGGCATCCGCCGTGGATTACAGCCGGGTATGCTTTATCTATTTGAACAGTTGAAAGTAGTTTCTAACAAGCTAGGAAATAAGAGATAAGCAACAATGTCGTTCACCACCTTTCGCCATCGAGTACTTGACACTAATGAATGCTAAATTACGGTTATAGATATTACCAATCCCAAGCAGCCTGCTTATGCATTCCTCTGGATTCGTTGTCGTACACACGAGCTTCTCTCCTCCAGGCTATTTGTCCAAATACACAATCTTCTCAGCAGTCGGGAGATATCGATTCTGTGATTTCATCTTTTACCACGATTCTGATGATTACTGGGAAAGCTATTCGAGAAATCTGACCTTCGCGACTCACAGTTCTCGTCGCCAATGAAACAGTCCAGCCTTACATATCTGCTACGGATGAAACGAATAGTGCTCAAGTACAGAATGATAACGCTATGGGAGGCCTGCGAACTTTGAGAGGGCTCAGTATCGAGAAACTTATCACAGCCAGCCTCGAAGATGAGGATGCCCCTTGGTTTGACTCCTCCAAGCTAGATATGTTTCCTGACCTTCCCAAGGCTCTAATTTCGTATCTCTTTATACTCGTGGAACAAGGGGTCAACGTGGCTGCTAGGGATCTCCTGTCACGCCTCTTCATTGACTCTCTTTCTCTTAAAGTGTCAATGTTCTCGACGCCCTCTACATATATTTCGCTAGGGACCAGGCTCCCGAGATATTGAAAAAGGCATCTACAATCTCAGATGAGTTTACTAAAGGGCGTTTTATCAAGAGCTGAAGCTTAGCAACAACGCCCGACTCACAAACAAATGCATCCAAAGATCCTCGCCACAATTCCGAGTTCCGTTGTAATCGGAAAATTCATCATCTTCAACACACCGCTCTTTCATCCCGCCGGCCTCCACCCCTCTCCACGAATGATGACTCTCCCAATGTCTTAATAGTAGAAAATTCATCGCTTTCAATACCCACTTTTCAAAATGACCTCCCCGAGTATGCTTTATTATTCTCATACAACGTTAACTACCCATATCACTCTGCACCCGACTTGTACTCCTTCTCCTAGAGCAGTCTCTATAGTCCTGTTCTTCTCTAGATTCGATTCCGACACCGTGCTAATACATATTCCCTTCGCATTTTCACACCCTCAGTCGGCTGTGATAGCTCTGATCAGCTCCTCCACATGTCTCTGCAACAATGTCTTCCTTTTGGACACTTACCCCAGTGCTACAGTCTAGGTATTTCATAATTGCAATCTCATCAATATTCATGGGCAGGGATACAGCACGCCGAACAGGTACGAGTATTGCGCGTACACATACAACCGGGGCGTAGTTGCGGTGACGTTTGAGAAGATGAAAAAAGGATTTATCAAGTCTCTTTGGTGATAGAGAGCGGATTCTATTTGTCACTGCTGTGCCTGACGAGACCATACCCAGGTGGAGCAGAGAACGATTAAGTACGAGTGTACGAGAAGACGGGGAGAAACGTAAGCCATACTCGCTAAGTTTTATTTCCCGCTTACCAACCTATTATTCATATAAGCACACGGAATGTGTCTTTTTCGATTCTTATTGGTCAGAATTCTGTGGCTGGGTGGCTGAGTGGCTGATAGTGGCAAGTATAAACCACAAGAACTCAAATTAAAAACAACCTACTAATTTAAGTCTGCAAGTTGCACTCTGACAACAAAGTGTGATATACATGAAATGTGTATAACTCTACCTGCTTTCACATCCCAGGTTGACATTCATGATATTTTTAATATTGGGTGAGTAGTTGTGGATTAATACCTTTATTGTAATGTTTTTTTACAGTAGTATGAGGAGAATTGGCAATGGAGTAAATTGGCAACAGGGAAGTGAAATAGGACTTATTTATGGATGTTTCATCCCTAGAACATATTGTGATCAGATCAAACCTTGGTGATATCATTGGATTTCAAATAATTCAAATAGCTGACCAGAAAGCTTCTTTTCAGCTGACAATAATTGCTCTGGCCATAGAAATAGTACC
>Ga0307515_10009475_pt1 | contig 18820 bp, 16 predicted proteins | sample 17_EM_MG_FD_194513 | JGI IMG/M metagenome (GOLD analysis project Ga0307515, IMG submission 194513) | Populus trichocarpa ectomycorrhiza microbial communities from riparian zone in the Pacific Northwest, United States - 17_EM | ecosystem: Host-associated > Plants > Roots > Unclassified | place...
ATTATGGACAAGTACTCACCTTTCAGCATCGCATTTTCTGCTCTGAAATCAGAGAACTCAATCTCCAAGCCCTCGCCCAGTGTCAATAGAACATTGCTGTCACCTTGAAAGTCCTCCCTTGCAGCCCTGATCTGGCTGCCCCCCTGAGCGCCTTGTCATATGCGAAGTCTGAATTCATGGGACCCCAAAATTGTTCTGCTGGATAGCATCCTGACACTATAATCCAAAACTTCGGATCATTACTTGACAATATGCCTAAAGCAACGCACAGCTTAATAATATACAACTGCGTGCGGGAGTTTAACAAGCATAAGAGTCGTAACAAGATGTATATTTCGGATGAACAACTGCACCCAATGGAGCTCTGTATTTACCATGGTATTAATGTTCCAGTTGAGGGTTAAGAAGGTTAACGCATATCTCAGATGTGACGATGCACAGACAGCCAGAGCTGGCACGGACAGGACTGACAGAACGACTGGGTTTGTGTAAAGCAATACCCAGGGAGGTGTTAGGGTGCGCTGAATCGTTGTCTCCCGTGGCAACAGCAATGTCTATTCAAAATCAAGCTCCTGAACGAGGATGGAGCTTTCATTGAATACTGGTTAGCCATTGCGTGCAGCACATTAGCTGAAAACTTGGGTAACTTGAATCCCGTCTCGAAATTTGTACAAGTGGAAAAAGCACTGGCAGCCATGGCTTTGGAAGGTTTCACTGAAAGTAACATCATCAGCTGCATGCATGTGATTCCAAAGATATCTACTATTAGTAAGGCAGCAGACAGACGCAATGAGGGATGGATTGTCAATAGCCACATAGATCTGGCGACTCAGAATGAGGTGTATAATTAGTAAGGAGAGAATTGCATTTTGTGCACAGGTGGAAGGATCGTGAGGAGAGGTTTTGCAGCGTCACCCATCACATTGCAATCCTGGCGCAAGCATGTACCCAATTAACCGATTCCAATGTATGGTCACAGTTGGCCACAACACCAGAGTGTACCATCAAAATATGAGACCGACAGAGCAAGCAGAAATGGTGACACTGTGATCGGAGGGTGATGTACAACGCGATGCGTTGTATTGACGCCGGGCGCAGAGCAAGCCGCAACCAGGATGTGGCTGATGGCTCTGATGGAGCGCGTCCACACTAATACAGCAATTCCGCCCAGACGGAAGTTATATTTACTGATACAAGGATGTTTTTACTGCCTACCGGATGTCAACAGCCACCGACAACATCACTCATGTGCACATGAAGATAGTAAAGATGCCTCTCAAAGCCGAACATGCTATCGAGCATGATAAAAGGTGCCAAACCTGGTGAAGCTCTTTCACATGCCCAAATGGAACACCTAAAAGCAGAGGAGAAAAGAACTTACAGGAAGTCAACAATTCAACAGTACATGAACGTATCATCTTCGACTTCGTCAAAATTCACCTCTTGCTGCATTATGAGTAATCATTTCAGCACTTTGGACACTAAGTCAAAGACAGCACCTAAACGCAAGAAATGAACCATCCAAAGATTTGTATCAGCCCTTATTACCAGTCAAATTGCAACTTTCGGTCCAAATGGCAGATTCTGAATGACTACTCGTGCATGCCTGTTCTCCTGATGAGGTGCCTTCGTCTCCGGCCGCTGGCTCAGAATGGTCACTGGACCCCCAAAATCCAGGAGGCACTTCAGTTATATAGACCAAAGGATCAAATTGTTCTGATGAAATACCACAGTGAACAAGTGCCGATACAGGAGAATTCACCACTCAGCATCCATGACAATGAGGGAAATTTCCAAGTCCGTGGGCTGTGATCCGCCAGGCAAAAGGGCTTCTTTGTCAAGAACTAGCGTCTTCCATTGTACAACTTTCCACTTGTAGAATAGATATATCCATACTACAGATATGACATGAATATTCCCACCACCGATACGAGGGGCATTGGTGGAATGCATGCTACCGAATTCAACCTACTCGATGTTCTGATGGCCAACTGCCAGTCCTTTGGCTGTTGTGACTCCACTGCCCATATGTTGCACTGCACGGACAACCAAGTGTTTCGCAATGCTAATCCTCGAAATGACTTTTTGTCGTTCTGGGTAGATGAGTGTCCAAATTGTTAATTAGGGGTCTCTTGACCAGCACAGCTTCTTTAGCATTCTACAGCTACAGGATGGCCTACAGAAGAGATGCAATGTTCTTTCACAGGAGCTCCAGCTTGAAAACCAAAGCGTTTGTCACCATTCCAATGGGCTGCTTAGAGTCTACAACAAACTTTTCCATCAGAACCAGGCCGACCTTGTCGTAGTAAATATCAAGTCCATTTTGGTAGTCATCAACCTGATTCACAGCCCCGGTACCAGATACTGCTATGTCAATAATACTATCAACCTAGTCATGTTCAATTGTTTCTGGCCCAAACTACCGGAAGCTGAAGGAGACATGCAAACTGATGTTGAGAATGCTAGGCCAGAGGAATACCGCAGAAACCGCAATGCCAGTGTTGTGGACAAGAATGAAGGGGACCACAACAAGGAGGAGGAGGATGATGAGGACGAGGACGATGATGACAGGTAGGAGAAGGTATGGTCTCCACTGCGCATCAGGTGTCCAACCCTCTCTGGTTTCATGGCTCGATCTTTATAAATCCTTCCCGAGGTATCATGCCTCCAACTCACCCTTGATCCATAGCCTGATATGTAGAAATATTTGACCAGAGACATCAGCCTTGGCTTTCACGCGACCCATAGCGTGATATGTAGAATATACTTGACCAGAGGCATCAGTCCTGGCTCTCCCGCGATCTATAGCTCAATATGTACAACATACTCGGCCAGAGGCATCATTCCTCCACCTTTCCCATGTTCCATAGCATTACATGTCAAGATAGTCTGGGCTCAGGCATCAGGCCTCTGGCTCTCCCACATCTCATGAAATCTAGTGCAATTTCTAGTCATCATATAAAATTGATATAATACTGTCCGCATCCATGTGCATGTCCATAGGACTTCATAGTACCACCTGTCAAATATGCTATGGATTATCAGCCACAGACCGCTTGACTATAAGTTATCCATTGCATAAGGTCATTTTTCCCAGTGCATGGACTACGCATAAACAGATCCTCTTTCACTTCCTGGTCTCCAATTTACTACATCACTAATATTCATAGTGCAGCTGTAAAAAAATGCTCCAAAATGCTGTTGATTCACAATTTCTAACTCAATATAAGAGATATCATAAATCTATTACTGGGAGGTGAAAGAGGACATAGTCCACATTTTGTGTGTAGGACACTTTGTAATCAGAGCCTAATACTCATTGGGATTAAAGGGCAGGTCATTTGGAATCTGAGTTTAAGTGGTAGGTACTTGCCCCAATCAGCCATTCAGCCACAGAATTACGACCAATCAGAATCGAAACAGACACATGTCGTGTCCTTATATAAATAATTACCCGTACTTCACTTCACCCACTCAAGTTATGGATGTTTGGTACTACTTATGAGCAGCGGAATATGGTTTTTGGTAGCAGCAGCATCCTTAAGCACAAGCCGTAGTAGTTTTAAGAACATCATCCGTAAAACATGAGCCAAAATTCATATGACATTCCCGTTTGCAAAAGTTAGTTAGGCTACACAACAGTCAGTGTCTTGGCATGAAACGAATATTTCTTTAACCCCCATTCACGGATCCTCCCATCCGGTGCTTGGTGTGATGTGATCTCTGAATGGGGCATCTCATCCACGGAATCCGCCAACGGTGGTATACGCGACCGCAATAGGTACACCCACGCCCCACCGCCACCACCACCACCACCACCACCACCACCACCACTATAGTCTGTACACCTCCTATCGCCTGCCACCTGCCTGACCTTAATGTGGAAATGAAATTTTTAAAAATAACTATTTGAGCGATGGCAGTGGTGATGGTGGTATGATGGCAGCGGTAGGCGAATTACAGGCCCAACTATGAAAACAAAACACCATTCTATGATAACGGAGATACTGGTGTTATGCATGATGAACGTTGATTTTCGGAGTACCGCCGGTCCTGTGTGACTCGGTACTTCCGAACTTACCCCAGCTATCCCCGGTACTTAGGGAGACTCCAGAAATAGCACCAGGTTATACAGGAGCAATAACGGAAGAATAGCCTCCAGAACCGCCTGGCCGGCCTACGCTACCAACGGCCGGTAAAATGCAGGCCGGACTAGCGCTGCTTAGGATCGCCGATCGACGGACAGACTAGTGGATCCGGCGTGGCATATAAGAAGACGATAATACCCTTAAAGCAGGAGGAAAACAGAGGAAGGCAGAGAAGCAGGAAAACAGGGGGAAACGAAATATGATCCTTGCCAGCAGGAACTCTAAGCACGAGCCGTAATAGCATCTTAAGAACCTCCCCTACTGATGACAGTCATAAATGTACGAGCGGTAACAGGATCTTGAAAAAGGCACTCTTAAAAGCAAGAGCCAAAATTCAAAATGGGCATTCCCGTTGGCAAACAGGCATACTCATAATTCTACACAACAGTGCATTGGCATAAAAAATCATTTCCGACTAGTAGGACTTTGACTTTGGGCTTGACATTAGCAGCCAGAAATTATACGTTTGCTATCTTTTTTTTGAATAGAAAGATACAGAATCATGTTCCACACTGGAGTGACTTTGGCAATGTCCCCAGCCAAGTTTCAATGTCACTAACACAGTGGCTTCTTGAACGGCTCTCTATTATACGTAATCAAAACGATTTTTCAGCGTACCGACGGTCCTGTGTGACTTGGTATGTTCGAACTATGACACTAGCTTCATTAATGCATACCGAGTACTTCACAGACCATAGAAACTCCGGAAATAGCACTAGGTCGTACAGGAACAGACAGGATTACACGATTTTACAGAAAGTAGATGTACATTCTCCACAGCCCACTGAAAATCTTAATCGAGGGCGGGAAGACTATGGGGTCTTACTTGACACGTGTCTTTAGCCGCACCTTGATTCAACCTCCTACTCTGCACTGGTACCAGGATCAGGGTCCACTGTCGTCTTGTCCGTAGTCTCTGGTTGCTGAGCAAGCTTGCGAGCAAGTCAACGAGATATGAGCTTGTGAATGAGGCTCTGGTGGTTGGGCACGAGACAAGGTCCACTGGTCTACTCGAAATTCAACGCTACAATTGCCGATAGATTACTCAACAATTCACAGCTGCTATCTCATACGTAGTTCCGTGTATTGGACCCATTTTTCGGGTTGCAATCGTTAATAAATCCTAGGATACCGACCCTAAAGTATGTAGAGGAAAAATGTTGACAATTATCAACTCACCAAATAGAGTCAGGAATATCTGTTTATAGTCTGAGTAAGTCCGATCTAAACTTTATCAGAAAACCGATGTTTTTGTCGGAACGCGGAGTTTTACAGTTCGCTAGACTATGCAATAGCGTACGGTCTCATTTTATGTTCGCTAACCCTCTCTTTCCATATCAGGCAGCTGATATTTTCGTATGAGAAACGTTTAACTCATGGGACTTGTACAGCGCTCCCGAGGACTATAATGACGGGTTGGACAGGAGGCAACGTAAAAAGAAATTAAAATGAGCTGGCCGAAATTGCGCTCTTGAGGTGAAACTCATCGCCAACTAATCGTGCTTGATTTTTGCTTGCAGTTATCTTGTTGGAAACTCCCGCTGGCATTAACAATTTCATCAATATAATTGTTGTTGACAATTAAATAAAAGCAGTTGAAATTGAATCAAACACATATTGGAGGATCTTGTGTCACTGTGAACCTCCGTTCATCAATCTAGTCATCCAGATCTATGCCCTCCCCCACAGTACAGAACTGAATTTCAATAACCTCAACAACCTCCACTATAATCTCCCAGGTTTCATCGCTGCAATGTATAGCAGATTTAGCTTGGTAATGATTATCACATAACTGACAAGGCTCCTCTGGCCTCTGTGAATGCTGCTGGGCAGGTATATACCTGAGGGTAGGTTTATACTTCCTATTGATAATTAAACTGACAATAAATTTTTATATCTATCCTTAATGTATATTTTGAATATTTCAATTCATCTAAATGTTTATGTGTAGCAGTGCTGGATCGTAACTTTGGCATTCCCAGCTCGTTTGGGCATGGCAACCGACTCCCCACCTGCAAATATTTAGCGATGCAACCACAACTCTGTGGGGGTGGCTGGGAGCATTATACACTTACTTTCTTATGTCTTGAGAGCATTTTGGCAAAAATTAAGGACTGTACAGGAATGGGGTGCCAATAAAAAGGTCAGTTTTTGTTGGGAGGGTTGTCTCAAGATCAGCTCTCCAAAAACTCGAAAATGTCACTGTGCAGCCCAGATGGACAACTCTGCCCATAACACCCCAAAATATCCTTCAAGCTTAGTGCTAAGGACATGCTCTGCAGTCCCAATATCATTACACACAAGGAATTCCATCTGCAATGTGCCTGAGAGTTGAGGCTCAGAGTGGGGATACCAATATCCATCACACAGCTCTCATAGTGAACAAGGCCAAAACCCACTTTGTCAAACATCAAAGAGGGCATATCTTTACCCCTCAGCCAGAGCTGGAGCTGTGGGCAATTTTCAGTACACCTTGAGAAGGGAAAGTAGCTGGGATTGTGGCTTTGCCAGCAGGAAAGCCCAGCCAGAAATATCAAATCTCCACCCAAACTTTGCTAAGCAAGTTCAAAATGCAAGTAACTGTGGTGACTCAATAATGAAAGGCATCATTTTAGTGAAATTCAATCACCTGTAAAGGAGAAAGGTGGGTAGTGATGGATAGATATGGGGTGGGTTGCCAGTTCAGAGAGCAAATTTTGGAGGAGCAGTAAGACTTACAAAGTCACATCATATATAATTTACAATTCACTTTGAAAGAAAGTTTTATTTGCTACTAAAGAAGACTTGACAAAAAGGACGGCCTCTGATTGCCATGTGTGGACGTGTGGTGAGGTGGTTGCGCGGGCGGCCCGTATGGGCAGGAAACCGTTATGATCCAGAGGATAAGCGTGAGAATGCCCGAAATTCACCTACACTTCCTGATGCCAAAATCCCATTAACGAAGCAGGACTATAGCAATTAAAACTGATATAATTTTAGTGGGGGGATTTCTTTCTTTAATTCCTTTTGTGCAGTTTTTGCGGACTATGTTGGTATCAATTGCGGTGCTGGTGAGATACCATACGTTTCCTCACTTTCCTGACACTACTGTACGTCATCATCGGTAGAGAGGGTGTGTGCCAATGTGACCACAACCACTTAACGACCGAATCCCCATCTTAATTTTCGTTCCAAATACTTTTCCGATTTCTAAGCTCATACCTGGGTCCTACAGTCAGTAGAATTCGATCGCTCACTGAGAAGATTGCAGGATGCTCCACTCTACGATGTCTCGGTATCCCCAATCGTAGTTAACTGAAAATATAGGCCTTAAGAGGAAATATCTTAATTGTAGTGAATTATTAAATTTAATAGGTTCGACTAAGTACGGAAGTTAGGCGAATTTGTTGCCACTTGTTAACCTCTGGGATGAAGTGGGGTGATACTGAGAAAGGATCCGAAGTGCGGGGGTAGCGTGCTCTCATTGGGCGTAATATACCCCTGTCCTTGTTCAGTCAATCTAATTTATCCAAATTGATAGGACGATAACATATACCCCACAACACAGATACGCAAGGTTCGTAGAAGTGCCACCATTGGATATTGTCAGTAATAGCGACGTCATGGGGAAGCTGTGTTTGTGTATCGGAAACATGATGCAGGTATCACTGCACTGAGGGGTTGACAAAGTAAATAAAGCACTTACTGATAGGTTAACATATCAAGCCCAAGTGCTTTAATTACGCCACCCGATTTTTCGGCTGCAACAATGTGCTGTTTCTCATGGCGTCTGGTAGCGATTTTTGTACTTTATATTAGCTAAAGACCGAGACACTACTGTGAGGACCACTCAAGCTTGTACGGCCTGTCGACGTCATTTGGATCACCTAACAGAATATATACCAGCAATGTCAGTTAAGTGCTGCAGATATAAACATCATATATCTCCTGCTGAAACACATATCTCCTGCCGCAACAATCACCGGCGAGACTGAATTTGGACCTATTATGTTCACACTTGCCAATCTACCACCACCATTGAAGTCCTACTAGTACAACACCGTCGCCGGTGCTCCAACGCACAGGGAGAGCTCACACAGGCGAGCCTGGCCTTCGTGCTAGCCTCTAGCCGGAGATGGTAATATACATGTTGATCTGCAGATTTGATTGGAGCGATCTCTAAGGGGGTATGCTGCACCATCTCTACTTGTTTTGAAAATTGACTCATTGTATGTTCTGAACTCGCGGTAAATAGCTACCGAGGAAGAGTTAGTACATCTATAACCCCAGTGCCCTGCCTGGGCTCTTTGGAGCTTGACAGTTAGGCAATTTTTGCATCATAAGTGAGTGTAGAACTTCATTTCACTCTCTATATTCTGATGAGTCCGGCCATTGTAACGCTTTGCTAAATATCCTCCTGTTTAGGTTTTGTCCAACTTCCTAGATATACCTACCGATTTCCTCAGAATGGCCGATAAGTTCATCGATCTCATATTCGAACCCGAAAACAGACACCCTTCCATACACAGATCGGCGTATCAGTCGTTAGCTAGAAACCCCCAGCAACTTTTCGCGCTCGTGCTAAAGAAGGATATATCGACTCAGTTCTTTTCGGCATTCGCGCTACACGGCAAACATGTAGCCGCACTATTAAGCAATACACCTACATACTTTGGACCCGCGTCAGATGATTCATTACATCTCGGGAAAGACGAACTGCAGCTGTACGAGGAGACTTTAGGATCATTTTTGTTTACATTCTTCCCGATGAAGTTCGCGGACATCGCCTCGCAGGAGTCTCTGGCGCAGATTTTCATGGCCGTGATCAAGCTATCTCGTGTGGGGAATAGGTTAGAATTGCTTGGTGCGGAGCTGGGGCAGGTACCTTCTATTCTGAATAGGCTAATTGTCGATGGTCGTATCGCCATCTGGTCTCGCCGGAATCCCCAGGAATTTAGGAGTCTCACGTCAAACAACTGGATGGCTTGGGCGACAGTTGCCATACACCTCGCCAAACAGTGCATCCCGCATCGTGAACGCCTTCCTTCGGAGGGCATCAAGAATTGGAACGATACAGCCAAACTGCTCCAATCGTTTCCCTGCGGGATGTGTCCGCCTCCTTCCAGCGATGTTACTACCGAACACCTGGCACGGAGAGCTAACACCCAGGTAATAAATACTGGCACAAGAGCGTACGACAATTTACTAGGGGAGCATCTCGGGCCGTGGAAGATTGTCATTTCCGCTTTGGCTCTTAAGGATTTCAGAGCGGCTGCTTCACAAGGTATTTGCCAACCCAACCTTATTGTTGACGTTCTCATTACGTCTTGATATCTGAGGCCTGCACCAATTTAGGTCATTTCGGTCACATACGAGAGAGACTCCTCGCGCTGGCATCTGGAGAGTGGATGCGGAGCTCACTTCGGGGAGATACTCCAGATCCCAGCAACACCGGGTATCGAGTTCCTGTATATACAGTGTCTTGCCGGGGAAAAGTCATCCTTTGGCAGGTTGACATTGCATTTGACGAAAGACACTATTGCACAATGCAAGTCGTTAAAGGTACCAACATTCCGGAAACCAGACATGTGTGATGATCGGCTTCTGACTTGTAGATGTACTCTAGTATGGTCGATCTGCTCAGCCGCAGAGGTTAGTGTTATGTTTCTTGACTCTTATGCTTTGCTCATCAGACATAGGTTCAAGATATGTGCGAATGGATTATTCAGGCACAACGGACCTACACGAATGCTCGAGTTGTTGCCTGCCAGACGATAGACCTAAGAAAGCTGAAGGGATCGGCATACCCGGTCTCTATCTCTAGTGACCTCGGAGATTCCGATGATAGTCCCACCGATACCACCTCCGACGGCCCAATGCCTCCAAGTACGGAAGATGGAGAGATGACAGAGAACTGTCCAATACTTGGTATGTATTCGCGTGGTTGTTCATATGTGGTTTGTCTTGAGGTGCGGTCAACACTAACTAAACCCCAGGGAAGTTCTTTAGCCTTACATCTACTGTCTTGGATAGCCTACGTCAAAATGTCTCAACAGCAGTGTTCCCAGTGGACCCTTCCGGGGAAGAGATCAATGTCATCAATCATTTCAAGAGCCCAGCATTCATCCTAGGCAGAAGTGGTACGGGAAAAACAACATGTTTGATATACAAGTTGGCAAGTAGGTATTTGACCAGCAAAGTTGAAGGCGAGGTCCCAGTACGCCAGGTGAGCACTAAATTATCTAAATGTCAGCAACCCCGCTAATGGTGTAATTGATTTTCAGCTCCTCCTCACTCGGTCGAAAGATCTTGCTCAAAAACTCAAGCTTTACACTAAGCGGCTGATAAACACTAGACTTGGGACAACTGATGAGGACGTAACAGCTGGTCAGGACCAGAGTATCACATGGAATGAATCGGAAGAGGACACGACCGAAGACCTACTATCACTGAATGATGCCGATTTTCCTTTAGTTTGCACGTTTAATAACTTTCTAATGCGTTTAGAAAACACCATTAGGTATGTGCTCTAGCCTTAACAGATAGATTTCGGGACTGGTTGTTTGATACGTTTCGCAGATTTAACGACATCAGAAATGCAACACGCCTTAAGCCCTTAACAAAACGCCTTAAACCGGTCGATTTTACTACTTTCCGTGTAGAATACTGGAGAAAATTTCCGGCTGCACTTACACGCAAGATTCCAGTGGATTTGGCGTTTGTGGACATCATGGGTGTCATAAAGGGTTCAGCCTCTCTGAGTACCAATCTTCAGCCACTGTCACGTGATGACTATACAGGAAAACGTTGGAAATTGGCACCTAATTTTGCCCATGGCAAAGAACGAGAGTCTCTTTATACTCTATATGAATGTTATGAGAATATAAAGAGATCACGTGGTGAACTTGACGACACTGACAGGGTTGTTCTTGTCCTCAAAGCCCTCAGCAAGAATCCGGCTTTGCGGCAGGAAGTAGAGGGACTCTTGCATGAAGTTTATGTGGATGGTAATGTTGAATGACCTTGCATATCTCGTCTAGCTTTAATAAGTCCCTGGAATAGAGGTACAGGACCAACGATCTCTGGAAATCGAGTTACTTCTTTCCCTTATCCCGGATCCTAGAGGAATTCACTTTGGTAAAAGCCCTCCCCATTCCTCAACTACTGCAGATGAAAAACTGATAAGTATATTCTTTCTATAGCCGGAGATACCGCACAATCCATCTCTAAAGATTCTCTTTTTCGGTTTCCAAATGCGAAAGCACTATTCTACTCTCGGTTCAGCGACCCATCAACGACAGCAAAGCAAGCCGGTCTCATCCCTAAATTGCTCCCTTTATCCCGTAACTACCGTTCCCATAGGGGCATCCTTTCGCTTGCGTCCGTTATAATGGATCTTTTATACGCCGGTAGGAAATATTAAATCGTTTTAGATGTCTCGCTTAAGGCTCACGATGTGCCAGGATTTCCGGAACTAGTTGACGAGTTACCACCGGAGATCGGAGACCACATTGGGCCGGAACCAACCCTCTATAGTAATTCAACCATTTTCATGTCGTTAATTGATTACTGATATGCAACAGTTGGATCAAACCTCGTGTCTGCCCTTCAGGGCGCAGAAGAAGCTTCTGCCGAAGAAGATGCAGAACATAATGCATTCGGCGGTGAGCGGGTGATCCTAGTCCGCGACGACCAAAGTCAGCAGGAGCTCCAATCTAAGGTGAAAGATTCCGCGTTAGTCTTAACCATTCTACAGAGTAAGGGCATGGAGTTCGAAGACGTATTTCTTTACGATTTCTTTACTACTACCCCATACAGCTCTGATTTCCAGATCCTGGAAGATCTTTTCGAAAAATATCATTCTTCAGGTATATCGTTAAACCAACCCACTTGTTTCTATTGCTTATTTACAATTTTGGAAGATATCGACAAATGCGCCCGGAAGGAGATAGATATAGTGAGTGGCGATTCTTCCATACTTTCTGGAACATTCTAACACACCTAATTCAGGTGCTGTGCTCAGAACTAAAGGTACTTTGTCAAATGCCAATGAACTTTGACTCCACACTCATACGGCACAGCATCTATATGTAGCTGTCACCAGGGCTCGAGCCCACTTGTGGGTGGTCGAGAGCAATGGGGACAGCATCCATTCGGTCATCAATTTGTTCAACAAAGTAGTGCCACGCATGCTTAATCGTCGATATCCCAAACCTCTCCTAAAAGTTATCAGGGACTGCGAATTCCCCGATGTAAGTGTTGCGCTAGGTGTGTCTGCGGTGGATTCTAATCTACAATAGATTTCGGATTTGCAGAAGCAGTTTCATTCGACGGGTGAAACATCTCCAGCGCGTTGGATAGAATTAGCTTTTGAGTTGATGGATAAAAAAATCTACGAGCAGGTAGTTCTCACCAAACTCTCGTATCGCTTCAGGATCAGCTCACTGACTATCCGAACGGATTCAAGGCGGGTATGTGCTTCAAACGGGCGGGCGATAAAACAGGAGAAGCGTTAGCGGATGCCTATTTTGTGGAGCTAAAAGGAATAGAACATAGAGCAGCGGGGTCGAAGAAAGACTTCATTGCAGCTTTCGAGAAGGCTTCGAAACTGTTCGTTAAGGCAGGCCGCATTGAGAAAGCGGTACAGTGTCAGGAGGCACTGGGAAACATTCTAGCTGCGGCAGGTGAGAGATAATGCGTTGAGGCCGCTAGCAGGCACTGACTACTTTACGCAGTAATTTTATCGAATAATGGCAGACATGAAGAAGCCGCAGCGCTCTTCACGGAGGCTGGAGAACCCAAGAAAGCAGCACGTGAATACGGTGAAATGGTCGCACATGAGAAAGTTTTAGCTACTTGCTATCACTCTAGTCTTTACAATGAGCTGATCGTTTACCTCGAGAGGTGCGGCGTTTCCGTCTCGATTTGGCAGTAGGCTAATTGATAAATATCCAGTTTCGCATCCAAAATCAATCCCAACTGCCGGAAACAATATGCACGATTATCTTATCTGTTGCTGTTAAAGAACAAATGTGAACCTCAGTTTCACAAGAAGATCCAACCTTGTTTAGGTTCGGTTGCGGAGCAGGAGAGCGTATGCCGGGAATTCGAAATGCTAAATCACGTTTTCGATATTCAACGGACGAGCGGAAGATTTCAAGAAGCCTGCGAGCTCGCTGCTAATATTGGATATCTGGAAGAAGCACTGTCGCTGGCTAAAATTCACGGCGTAATCCTCCCAGAATCGTTTTCAGAAAATGTTGTCAACTACGTCCATGCGGGACGTTTACTTGCCATGAAACACGGCTCTGAAAAGAATCGTCAGACCCACAAAATGGACAATTCAACGGAGGTTAACCAAGGAATTTTGCCGGCCGAGGAGAGGTGGAAGTCTCTCACCACATTCCTAAACAAGTATGCGGAAAAGGGCGAGATACCAAACTCAAGCACTATCACGGACGGCCTGCTACGAGATTTCTTTATTCTTCTTGTAAGTGGTATATCCCAGATTAGCTACTTTACGGGCATTTTTCTGACCGACATATCACAGTTGACTATGAAAATTCCACAGAATACGTCGACTTTATCCGCAGATTTGACCAAAACCCCACTTGAGTTCATTCAAAGAGCGATCCAGATTCTAAACACCATACATATCCAAAAAACAATATCACCTTCGGTTCTTTTGTTCCTCGGTATTTATGCGACACCCCTGAACAGTGGATATATCGCCTTGCCATGGTCTCCCCTAGGCATCAACCCGAAACTCCAATTTCCGATTCAATACATCAAGCTGACTGACGGTGTCCGTGAGGCTGTGGTCCGATTCATTCTTCTCGGAATAATCGCAGCACTACGTTCACTGGAGCAACATTGTAGTCAGCAATGGCGAAAAAACACCAAAAATAAAGTTGTGCAGGGCAGCTATCGTAATATCGAATGGACCAGCGACAGATTCTCAGCACATTTGCAGGTACGTATGACGATCCGTTCGCTGGGGGTGTGGTGTGATCGCTGATGCTCTGTAAAGGCTGTATTGTCTCTCAACTTAATATTTGCCAACATCGAAATTATATGCACACGTCAACGACTCACCGACCCTGTCATAAGCAGCTGTAAGAATATCCTGTATTCCTGTTTACGGCACGGAATTCTAACGACATCCCAGGGGAGTTTTGGCAACATGCCTTAATCCAACAGATGACTTTCACTTCTTCTTACGAACAGGACGCCTCTGTCATAACCGCACTAAGGAGTAAACTGGTCTCTCCGGCTCCCGAACCACAACAGCTATATTCGAAACTCCAGCAGTGGTCAATTTCTGTGGTTGGAAAGTTCAAGTTGCACCCAGGATTAGTTACATACGATATTCTATCGACTCTGCTTCAGCAAATGCAGACTGCCGAACTATTTGGTAATGGAGTGCTACTCCGACATGCTAATTTGCATACTAAGGCTGGACAGATGTCGAAGCTCGCTGGTGGCCGGCCATACAGTCTAGGGTTACCCACAACTCCGGGCTGCCCAACTTGACCGAAGCATATGAAATTTTAACTTTATTCCGGGATGTGCGGGCGCATACAACCGTGGATGATTTTCCTATTAATTTTGTATGTCCAAAATGGCTGCAGCTTCAATTCGATTGACTTACATTCTGTGATTTCAGAGCGAAAGCATCCACAAATTGTTATCCAAACTGGAGAATATCCAGAGCACAAAAAAGTCCCACCGGTTGTTTTATTCAGCATCGATACTATCATTCTACGAAGAACTCATCACCTTGATGGTATATTTCCAGATATCTGTTTCCATATTCCCCAGCCGGCTGATAGAAATAGCTTTTATTGTCACGGCCAATTAGTTTCGTGATCCCCTTGTCATGGACCAACCTTCACCTGCCGAAACTTGTAAAAATCCCTCGATATACATCAAAGCGGGAAATTGTCTGGTACCAAAGTATTTTGATACGTATCATTACCGGCATCTGTGCGCTTGTATCTCGTATCGAAGATGGGGTTTCCGGAAACCGAGCAACAGCAGATTCCCTGGCCCGTCGAAGCGTCAATATACTCGTGATTGGAATTATCAACATGGGTACTCTGACTCCACTCCCAGCCGACTATAGTAGAATGTGGAGCCAAGTACAAAAGGTATGCATCCGGAAACCTTCCGCTCAAAGACTGTCGTTCCAACCATATGACTAGGTATTCCATATCAATAGTTTGAAAACAGAGCCTATCCGTAAGGTTCCGGCGGAACGACTTCTACAGCACCTAGGTAACTCTTTTGCACGCTATAACGGCAAAGACAAGCTCCGAGTAATAATGACGAACGGATACAATGTGCCCAATAACTTTGCAGCGTTCCCAGTGCCGGAGTCTGCAGTACTATATCCAGGCATTCCGAAGTCACGCGAACATCGTCGTGAAGTAGTGGATCCAGAGCCTAACCTACGGAAAGATAGGATGAATGCAGTCTACACGCATTTCTATGCAGTTCTATTGTACCGCGGCAGCAGGAATGCACCACCAACCGAACCGAAGCAACGTGCGCGTAAGGCTGAGCCCCCTAAGGGCGGCACTCCCGCGCGGGTCAATACTACGGTATCCGGGGGTGGCCGTGTGAGGAAGGCTAAGGGATTGAAATAGTAGCATTGAGGGTGCCAGGGAAGTGTTATGATGAGGTTGACCTAAGACAATTTATATGCTAGAATGGGAATTTGGCTTGCATGAAGGCTGAAGCTTCATGTTACTGCGAGATTGGCGGAAGCTGGTTGGCGGAATGTTTAGTGCAATGAAAAGCAGTTATGGAACAGGTTACCGCTTGCTACTCCATATCACAAGAGAATTGAGTCTTCGCATAGATCCATTATATCCGGCTGACACAAAATGAACCGGGGTACAAAGATGTTTCTTTTGTAGATGGAGTTTCCAAGATGAAATAGGTAAGTGTTCTTGGAATATTCTGTACGTACTGTAGCGAGCGTAAATGTCCGGACGGAATTTCCGAGACAACTAACTTTTGAGTGCGTACAAGGCCAGGATTTACACCCTTGGAGTGCGGACGGAGTTCAGTTGAGAACTAGGCTAGGGGATGCAGGTGAAGAAACTTAGTTCATCATCGTCACTCGCTGTAGGTAATCGAGAGATGTCAAACGATGCAAGGCTTCTCATAATACGACCACATATACTACTTCCAAATCGTCACATCGGGAAACATTAACACTCATGGATCGCCTTTCGGTCGGCCATGTTCTGTTGAATTGTCGAGAAGGATATATACCGTAAGGTAGCATGTTCATGGCCTTCGCTGTGCTTCTGTGTCGAACGTTATCCATTTGAACTCAGACAGATGCACTACTTTAATTTATTGGTATTCATTTAATGGATTCTGATTTCCTGATGTACCCGCTGCCGCTTACCGTTACATATGATAACTCGTTCATATGCATCTGTCTTTGGGATACCGGGCCAACAATCCTTCTTGCGCTATCTCTCCATCCCTATGGTTCGGCCCGTACCGTTTCCTCAAAAAACCACGTGCATGTCTGCCTTGCTTTTATTATCTTTGGCCAACTTAGCATCTCCACATTAGGGTGATCAGTTGCCACGCTACTCAATAAACCTCCACCATCATCTTGTATCCATGGCATAATGGGAACACAGACTTTAGATCGAGGTATCTCATAGTTGTTGTTAAGTCTTTAAGTTCTCTCCGCATTGAAAAATCAATAAGAAACATATTAAGTGATAACTATAACCTTTGTTATTTATAATGTTAAATAAGTAAAATAAAAATAACTGGTTTTAAGAATTAGTATAATTTATATTACGAGTGCATTTAGTCTTATTTGTCTCTTTACTATAAATCTCGTTATTAATTATTACTCATGGATTTTTGGATTGAGTTTGTTGAATGCATGATGCCAATGATGTCTTTGGACCTATCTACCAAAATTTATGCTTTTATATATAATGAGGATCTGACATCTTCTTGGAGACAATCGGAAGTGTTGATCGGAGTGACGAGTGGAGTTGCGTGGCAAAGAGTGAGAAATCGTGAAGGTGTACCGAGACCTCTCAAAACTCCGTTCCAAGCCCATAGCTCCCAGAGATCTATCTAGACCTCCTTCCATGCCATATTGTAACAAAAATTGTCGGAAACGACGGTACCGGCTTGTAATGCCAGAGCCAACACCAGGTAATCCTAAGTTCCTCTACCAAACGAGGATATTCCCTATCGCATATATTATTGCTGGCTCTCGCTCGTCTTTCTCTGACATCCTATTTGAATGCAGCTGCATCTAACTACCTTTTCTGAGTTCCATAATCTGACGGAATTTCAAAGCGTCCCGTGGCTAGTCCCCCCCCCAATCTGATGACTTCGTTGGTTTTCGAAATAATGTGCACGCTTCAATTACTACAGCATTCAGGACGACTTCGTCGGCTTTCAGGTATACAGAAACACGGTGAAGCGGAATATCCGTTTAACCGGGACTACAAATACTTTGTTAGACGGTGAATTTCAATATAAAATTCGCATCAACGCCATGTTTGAGTCACTGCTGATGTTGGTCTACAATTGTGGGAGAGGTGAACACCCGAACGACAAATCATCACTGGTGTAACTAATCCCCCCCTTCTAATGTTAATTGGACCCTTACCTTATTCTTTCCTTGATGCTACAGCTCCCGTAATAGCCTCAATTTGGTGTCGAAATGCGCAGCGATCCAGTTAAGCATCGTCTCATTCGGCCATGGAACAGAACTCCATCACGAAAGCTTAACCAGCATGGCTTGTCCCGAACATGGGATGTTTATACTCCCCTCGAACATCCTTCTATATTGGAAAGCTACTGTCACATTTGCCTCATGATTATCGTACAACTAATATTGGCAGCTGGGCAGTGAGATATGCTTATGACATTCTTTCTCCCGGAAGCTTTTCTACTAACCGTGGCTACATCTATGGCTGTCCAGACTCGTACATAACGCGAATTGACAGTAGTGTGTCTGTGCTCGTTCCGCGCTAACGGTACGAGTGCTGCACACGGTAGGAACCAGATATGTGCAACAGAAGTAGGAAAAGTGGGAGGTTGGGTTGACATATGCTACAACGAAGGAGGTACTGTATCCTAGCACGCGGGTATTAATGCTGTAGATAGCAAGATCAGACACGAGGGCTACAGTTTTCCGGTAGGTAGGGTGAGGCTGCGTGGTTTAGAGTTTTGTCGCGACATGTACACTAGACGCAGAATGCAACGATTAGGCGATGGTCTAACTTCGTTTGGAAGGATTTTGGGCCCGACATAGGGCATGCATCTACATTGTGTGGGACTATGTTGAGCATGGATGTTTGACTGCACCTGAGGCAAGGTGCTTATCATACGCGGAGCGGAAGAAATCTGCCCTGCCTGATAATATCCCCTCACCCCCTTATCCAACTCCCATCCCCCACAGCCTAACATTCTCCTCCGCCGTCTCCCCCCACTTCCTCCTTACCCCCCTCCCTTCTCTTATACCCTCTCCTCCATCCCCCCACTCCCCCTCCTCCGAAATATCATCGCACTTCGTAAATCCCATCCGCCGCATATTCTCCACCGAAAAGTACTCCGCAACATCCCGAATATACGGCAGCGGTACTGCAACCCTATGTCCATGCGGTGGTTGTGGAAACGTCTCAGCGGAATAAGAG
>Ga0307515_10009476_pt1 | contig 18820 bp, 20 predicted proteins | sample 17_EM_MG_FD_194513 | JGI IMG/M metagenome (GOLD analysis project Ga0307515, IMG submission 194513) | Populus trichocarpa ectomycorrhiza microbial communities from riparian zone in the Pacific Northwest, United States - 17_EM | ecosystem: Host-associated > Plants > Roots > Unclassified | place...
CGTACTTTTGCCTAGAAACTTATTAGTCATATATCGCTTTTTCGCCCCTGAGCCAGGCCCCCCCTTTCCAGTCCGGACCATGTCTTGCCAAACGAAGGGATGGTATTCACATATCTCTTGCTTGTTACCCCACCGCAAATTTTGTGGAGGGTGTAGTAAAAAGCCTAGAAACCACGTTAGGGAAATAGGCACCCCGCCCTCCACCTTGTTTGCGCTAAGATTACAGTGCGGCATAGCACCAATCGCGGTTGAATATTGCTAAGAAGGTCGCCTTCCAATCAAGCGAGAAGAAGGATCCTTCATTCAGTTCAAAGCATCGCACTCTTAAGCCTGTCTTCTCGCCTCAAACCACAAGTGTATTCATGACACCTCCCATCTTTGTCCTATCCCCAAACTCCCTTACCCAAAAACCCCGCTCCATTCCCAACTACCTCTTCCTGGGCCCCAAAACATCAACCGCACTCTCCAACCTCTCCCTCGTCGTCCTATAAACCCTCGGAATACCCACCTCCTCAAACGCCTTCCCACTACCTACCATCTCAGCAATGCCTTTCATAACCAACCAAATAACTGGCATCCCATGCCCCTCAAACCCCGCCGCAATGAAACACCCCTCCCTGCCGGGTACCTCTCCCACGCTCGGAAGCGTGTCGGAATTATACCCCATGATGCCCGTCCAGATACAATCTACTCGTGCTCCGCTCTCTTCCCAGCCGAGGAAATTGGTTTGCATGTAATCATCAAAGTACTTCTCGGCAGGCTTGATCAAGGTTGAGTCGTCGGTGTTATTGTACCAATTTTCGTGATCGGAGAAGAAGGTACTCCTCGCGCCACCGAGGATTATAGAGCCGTCGTTGCGAGGGATGAGATAATCTAAGCTTCCGTTTCCGAGGCGGAGACCGTATGTGTTTTTCAGTTCTGGGTGGGTGGAGGAAGGTGGGGTGATGATGCGACAGCAGATTCCTTTTGAGGGCACGATTTTCCTGGCGTATTCGGGGAGGAGACCGGCCGTGTAGGCGTTTGTAGCGAAGATTACTTTTGAGGCGGTGATCCTGCCGCGGGGGGTGGTTGCTGTCCACTTTCCTGGGGAGGAGGTAGAGGGAGAGATGGAGAGGATTAGGGTGTGGGTCTGGAGGTTTAAACCACTGGAGACGGCGCGGGCGAGGAGGTGCATCATTAGTTTGTAAGGCCAAAGATGGGCTGCTGTGAACGAGAAGCAGCCGATGCAGTTTTTGACGCCTGATACCTGGATGTTTGTTAATCATATGAACATTGATTTGGAGAAGCACTTACCTCTTCAGCGTGCTCGGCCCCGGTCCAAACAAGATCATTCATGGTGTTTTTAGCTATTCCGGCTTTCTTGAATTCATCGAAATGCCTCTTGGCTGTCTCTGCTTCTTCCTTGTCGGTGTAAACGTCGAAGGACCGAGTTAATGTGAAGTCACAATCGATTTTTTCTTTCTCGACGAGGGCAGCAATTGCGGCCACGTGATCGAATTCGAAGTCTGCTACTTCGACTGTGGCTTCCAGTCCGAATTGCTTTGTGTACATGGGAATCCGAGAGTAAACTGAAGGACGAAGATGGCCACCTTACAAAAGAGAATTGGTTTTCTTACAATGATGATGAGAGGTGGGGGTTGACAAACCATTTCTTGCCGTGGCACCACTGCATGCCTGTCTTGCTTCTGCAAGGACAATTGAAGGCTTTGGACTTGTACTCGAATTATCTCCACAGAGAAGATGGTATGCGGCAGCAATGCCAGCATAGCCTCCGCCAATGATCAGAATATCGCATGACTCAGGAAGCTGTTCCGTTGAACGATGGCTATCCAGCTCGTGAAGCTCTGTTCTCCAAAATGGGAGAGTGGAGTCTTTGCACGGAAATGTCCGAGATGCGAAGAAAAATGGATCAAGATTGTCCATTGTTGAAAGGGTCGGTTGGATAGTGGGTGATTCAGATGGTAATTCGGATTGTGCAGAATTCAAGAAGTCGAAGACTTGAATTAAAAACTGGTGATGCGGGGACAAGGGAACGCTAAATTTGACTTATGAACAATGCACAGTCGTGCAGAGTGAATAACCGAAATGACATGTATTGTGAACAAAGTAAATGTGACATCAAAGTCATGCCACGTCCTCGATTTACAATGGAGGCTGCTGTTGCTATTGTGAGATGTGGGGCAGGAGTTTTGAGACATCATGCATATTCTATCATGCAGGAAAATCGTCCGTCCAATAGTTTGCATAGCACTGCCAATCGAGTGTTGGAGGATTGTTGAAACTTGAGAGCACTGCAATTTTAGCACAATCGAGGGGACTCGGAAAAGTGGGGCAGGAGTGTTGAGAGGTTGAAACTTGAGAGCACTGCAATTTTAGCACAATCGAGGGGACTCTGAAAAGGTCACGTGCTGTGTCAGTCTTTCATAGCAGAATAGAGATTGAAGAAAGCGGACCGACAGCAGATGGTGGATAAACAATAATTCTCTTGGATATGCCGCTGCTGGATCATTCCTCAAAGAGTGTCTGGCATCACGTGATGAATTGGTCGAGTTGCAGGGCCCGGAGTCCAAAATTGGGGAAAGAATGCTGAATTGGCCCGGGAGAGCCTCTAGTGTCCAGATGAGTACATAATGCCCCCTCGAAATGTAAACCTGAAACTTCTCCCAATGCAGCGACCCCGGCTTGACGCTCACTCCCACCCAGAAAAAGCACAAATACACCACTTGGCAGCCTCGGCCCTCGACAAAAGATGGTCTTGCGAAGTTGCGGCCTTTCAGCACCGCATTCTTATTCAGCAGTTCTGACCCGTGGTTGATCCATGCGCATGGTGTTTTGCAGTAATAAAGCTATCGCCGGATGCTATTCGCTCGTCCCTGGAAGGAGGCGCAAAACCGCTGCCGATAATCCTAAGAGTGGCCTGATAATTGTGTCAGAAAGTGTAGAAAGCATACGATTTTGACCTAGTCGGCTTGCACGAGGGCTCGAGGACATCTTTCGAGAACATATATAGAAGGCGGGATCCCGTACGATGTTGAAGTGAAGAACGACGTAGAACTGCGGTTGTGCTGTGATACCATTACCCCTCGCCGCTGTCGACGAAGTGCCTCATCGTGTGCTCTAGACCACCATTGACAGCTGTGCATACAGCCAGCCATGAGGGACGGCAACAGGGGAAGAGGTCTGGACTTTTGCCCCAGTGCAGCATGATTCGTTCCACCGCAGGCTCGGCTTCCATGCCAGGAGGACCCAAAGGCGTGGTTGGCACCGTTTTGCCTTCGCTGTTGGCTTCACTACTTGCGATATGTTGGAGGGCGGGCACTCGAGCAGAAAACAGTGAGTGGGAAGCGTTCCTTGTTTTGTCTGTTCTGTGTGTCGTGCAACAGCAGCCGCCGAGGCCCGCACTGCTGGTTCCCGGTCTCAAGGAAAGTCTCGCATGCTGGATTGGATTGCCTCGCTCTATTGGAAAGGCGATTGATATGCGAACGAGCTGCCGGTCTGCTCGAGAACTGCTCGCTCTCGCTGTGAGCGCTGTTTGATACTTGGTGGCCTTCCCAGTGGTGTTTGTTCCGGTTCTGCTGCTGCTCCTGCTCCTGCTCCTTCCTGCCCCTGATTTGCCGGTGTCGCAAGCTGTCCCGCATTTCGACCACCTTGGCCTCGCTTCGACGTCTCAATCGTAATCTTGATGCACCACGACAACATCAGATCTTTCTGTTGTCAACTTTGCCTTGGCGGAACTTCCATCAACGAACCATCACCCATTGTGTGCCATGCGCCGATTGATAGACTGGGATATCAAGAACTGTCACCTGGTTGATGATACTTGCAACAACACCCCATCATGGTTGCGAAGCGTCGCGCAGTCTGAACCTGGCCAGCCAAACCCCAGACGTCAACTCAATTGCTAGGACACACCTCATGCGGGCGCATACTTTGCTCAACCAGGTGTTGCTCGTTAGCTAACCGGTCTAAGCTACTGCCCTAGGCACCGCTTCTCTTCTGCTAGCAGGCCAAGTTGCCGACAATCCAGCCTCGATGATTTGGTATCTGTTGTATCCATTTCGTGGGTACGTTGCCAACCGCACTGTTGTCTCCAAGCAACCTGCTAATTTCTACCGCAGAACAACGGAAGCACCAGTCCTTGATCAAAAGCATCCCCTGCGGTCTGCTTTCACCCGCTATGGCAACAATGCAGCGCGCCACTCCGTTATCGCCCTCTTAATCTCAATCGCTACCGCTGTCATCCTAATCTACCCTTTCCCATTCCTCTACACCAACGACTTCACCAATGGCGCGTCAAACTTACCCCATCATGTCTGGACATCGGCTCAGCCGTTTGAAGGCCCTGCCAATACGCGAGCGGATGTGGTTATGCGGTCAATGTGGGTCCATGGTATGAGGAACCTTTGTATATTGTGGTTTCCGTTGCTAATACCCTGCAGGTAGTTTTATGAAAGCATTAGAACCGAACGTTCTTCTGAACGCATTAGAGATACAAAATGAATTACTCGGCCCCACAATGGATTTCGACCCTCGAAGACCATCGAATCCGGTCTATCCTGACAACTCATCGGTGGACTTGACTACGGACATGCGCGATACTCTACACGCTATCAACGGATTGAGCAACTCTTCTTGGTTCTTTCATTCTCCTCTACAATACTGGTCCTGTTCAGCAGAGAAAATTGCTGGAGATAAAGAAATTATAACCACGGTCAACCATGGTTCCCGTCAAGCAACATCTGTCAATGTTACTCTTCGACACTCAATCGTTTTTAGTGGAAAACGCTTCGAAGATCACCGATTAGTCGCTGCCGACGCCTTGGTCATTACTTTGGTTCATATGCTGGATTCGCCGGTAGGTAAGCAGTGGGAACGGAAAGCCCAAGCGCTTGGGCTCAAGGGGTCCGACAATTGGCAATTGTATCCTCCCAGTGGTCGCTCATTCGCCAGTACTTTGTACGAGTTTCGCTTCCAGCCTCTCTCTTTCCAAGACCATCTCCTACTCGGAATTGCATATGCCATGATGGCAATCTACTTTGCACATAACTTGTCCAAACTCCGCGCCCTGCGATCTCGGATGGGTCTCATCCTCGCTGTCGTGAGCCAAATCGCAGTATCGATTTTGTCGAGTTTCACAATTTGCGCTGTATTCAAGATCGACCTATCAAAGATACCGAGAGAGGCATATCCCCTTGTCGTTCTCACAGTCGGGATGGAGAATATATTCCGGCTCATCAACGCTGCTATTATGACCCCACCGGAGCACTCCGCCGCAGCGAGAATGGGCGAAGCATTAGGCCAGACTGGTCATATTGCTCTCGCTGGAGTCACTCAAAACCTGGTTATTCTGTGGCTGCTTTCGAAGGTCGTGTCTCCGCAAATTGTCAACTTCTGCACCTTCGCAGCAATTGCCCTGTCATTCGACTTCTTCTACCTCCTGACTTTCTTTTCTGCCGTGTTGAGTATCGACGTGCGGCGGACAGAGCTGAGTGATTCTCTGCAACGTGCATCCACCCCGAAAGAACAGACTTTGAATCCACAATTTCCAAAGAGGAAAACCTGGACAGATGCTATCCTGAGGGGAGAGGCACCCTTTTCTACAAGGATAGCAGGTACAATCGTGCTAGTAGGATTTGTTCTTGTTGCACAATGGCACTTCTTCGACAACGAAAACTTGTTCCGAACGGCATTAAGATTCTTCCGGTTGATGAAGTCCGAGCCTCAGCCCCTCGAGCAAAGTGCCGCAACTCCACTTTCAGCCAACATTAACCAGGCGAGGACACCCACTGCGTGGCTTCGAATGCAGGACCACGAGACTGCACATGAGGTTATTCAAGTCATCAAACCACATGCTAACAGCTACATTGCTCGCGTTTACGACCCACTAATATTTGTCATGGATGGCTCAGATCGGAACCCCACCAACGCTGGAGTTCGAAGATTCCTCCCCGCCGCTTACGATTTTGTAAGAAATCAAGGTGGCACGTTCCTCATCACCGTCGTCATAATTGTTGCGGCAGTTTCGCTTCTGATGAATTATCTCCTTTGGGATGAGTCGCCTGGAGAGGAAGAGGCCAGACCTGAGGATGACCCCCTACTATCTATCAAGACATTGGGTAAAGGCCACAACCTTGATGTCATGCTTCTTGCAGCCTCGAAAGAAGGAGTGATTGCTTCAGTGGGCTTGGATAGGTGGATCCGCATCTGGAACATTCGCAAAGATACAGTCACCTATCTTGTGCAAGATCCAGAGTCACACATCGACCCGTTTCCGGTGTTAGCTATCTCCATCGACAGTGACTCGAACTGGCTTGCTGTGCTGTCTGCCCAGAATCGAGTCTTCCTGTGGAACATCCCGGAAGGAAGATGGGGGCCTTCGATCCACGTCGACGTCAAAGGGCGTATTCCAGTAGCATTCTTCTTTGGCCACGACGCAACCGAATTTATCGATCCTGTATTTGTGGTCCGGCACAACGGATTGATGTCTGAGCTTCACGTCGAAAGTGGGGAGGTCGTTGAGCTCCAGATATGCCGCAGTCCGCTTGTTAGTGTTCGTCAACATTTTGAGAAGCCAAATGCTACTTTACCAAATCCACCAGCTCGAATAATCACCTCATCGAAACGTGGGTGCATCCATGTAGCCAAGCATGTTGAAGCAGGTTGGATCTCGGAAGGCCTCGAAGTCCCGAAGCCGGCAGACGACAAAGAAGTTTTCTCCATCCTGCCGCTCCCTACATTAAGCTCTTTTCTCGCCGTTAGGGATCACACGGTAGATCTCATCGATGTTGAGACTCACAGGGTAACACACACTTTTCACACCAAGTCGATGAAGCAGGACTCTCTTCGCTGTATCCACTCTACCCGCAGGAGACCTCAATGTGGCTCAATAGGACTAGCGAACCTTGCTCTTGCATATACAAGTGCAGAGACCGGTGAATGCATAATGCAGAGCTACCTCCCTCAGCGTGAGGGCGATACAATCTGCTTTCGAGATCCCTTCACTCCGGGAAGTAAGACCTGTTGTCTCTGGCGCGAAACAGTGGAGCATCGGTACACGATCGGAAATCCAGGTCGATGGGAGGCGTTGAATGTTGGCTACTTGGTAGGAGTGCGGAAGGTTGAGGCGCCAACGGACATTGCGGCTTCTTCTCGTCCCGTTGCGAACATCGGTCTTCGACGTCGAGGCGCGAGCCGCCCTCAATCTCTTCGCCTCCAGGCTCAGGAAGCCGAGGACTCGTGGGAAGTTTGGTCAATCTCTTCTCGTGGGGAGAGAGCTGTCACTCCCCTCTGTGGGTATAACGAAAAGGGAAATCTGCTGGTCAATAGTCTTGGGCCGCTCCAGAAAATAGGCAATAGGAGCATTGCTGTGGGATTGGGTAACGTCATCAAGATTATCACAGTCGGCCATGAGAAGTTCGACGGAGAGAGCTCGAACGACGATCAAGCATTTGTAGGAATGGCCGCCGCAACTGCCAGTAGGCGTAGAAGGCATGGCGTTGGCTCGAGAAAAAGCCTAAGCCACTAAATTGGAATTTTGCATGGGGGAGTACGGAGACAACGCATTATCGAAACTGGCTCCAGCACACGAAAGGAGGCTACTTTTAGCTTGGCCATATATACCCATTGTGGATTGTTGGACGGATGGATGCATGGCGTTTTGGTAATCGGGCGGCGGTGCATTATAGATGCCGTTGCATAAGGTGGCAGGTACTTGTTCTGGTTTTGTGCATGTGAAAGTTCTGATAAGGGAAGGTTTATCTGAACTTGGAAGTCTGCGTCTGGAGTTCGTGCAATTTCACTGGCGCCGTGGCTAGGATGATTACGAGTTATGTTATGAATGAAAAAGAAGCGTTAATATTATCCTGAGCTGTGGTTGCGGGTTTCTATCTGATCCTTTAACTTCATATTGCACTTTTGAACGGAGTGCAGAAAATTTAGTGGCCAGTGCCATTCGCGAACCAGCTTTTTTCTAATAAAATCACAATTAAAGCTACCACACTCGTTCCGCTTTCCTTCTCTCTCTCTCTCTTCCTTTCCTTCTGTATTCCCCCTCCCGCCTTCACCTTCCGCTCTCTCCGTCTCCCAGTGGAAGCTCAAGCTGGAGCCCCAGTCCACCCCACAGCATACGGCCCCACATCCGGATACTGAACGACTGGGAGTCCAGCATTGGGATGATCATACCCTAAGTACGCCACCTCTTGCGTCGGCACGTGGGCGACGGTCATGACCGTGAAGTCGCCGTCGTAGTTCCATCCCCAGGAGATGTGGCAGTCTGGGAACTTTGTATGCTTTTAGCGCCTCTCTCACGCTGGGACTCGGGTGCTAGGACAGGATGGGATGTGGCTGGATAGGAGAGGCACTAAAGCCAAGGGAAAGAAGATTTGACGTACCTCTTCGCAAGGGATATTGTACCAAGAATGCGTGGTCGCCGGGCCCGGCTCCGCGACGTCAATGATGGTGCAATGCTGTTGGGCGAAGCCATAGATATCGAGGGTGAAGCCGTAGATGCAAATATCCTCGTCCCGGCAATCGCGGGTGAAGTCTTGGATTGTCCATCCGTCGGTGGCGCGGGGCTTGAGTGAGGATGGAGCGCCGAGGGCAAGGGTGAGTAGGGTCAGGAGTGCGAGGAGGGGGGTTGGGAAACGCATGGTTGAGGTCGCTGGTTCTTTGGTGTTTGAAGTTGGTTTTGGTGAGTTGAAGTGGATAAGATTGTGCTGTTGATGAAGTCCGACGCTCGAGACGAGAGAGGTGGTATTTGTACGTTCCAACCTCCTATTTCTCTCCTCGTTATCAAACTCAGACTCAAGCATCTCATGAATAGAACAAGGAGGATGCCTTGGACCTCGATCATCACCACACCCATTACACCGCATCCAGATTAAATGAAGGGTACTGCCGCTGCTGTCGGAGAAAACGGAAAGCAACAGACACGAGGGAGATCTGCCCTCTCCCGTCACGCTGCCTCGTGCTTGACGTGATACTACTTCATGTCAATTGTTAAAGGGAAACAAGGCACGAGGCTTGGCGTTTGCTTCTGCCACATGTGCTGCGGGGTTGTTTGTCGCTGTACCTTGCTTAACCCATATCTTGGGAGAAGAAAGAATGGTGTGGAGGTGTTTGGCAGACTGCCAGCTTGAAACGAATTCTGCAAGGCGGCATACTGCGTCAGGTGAGTCGGGTAGGAGCTTCTTCTTAATCTCTCGCTTGACTGGGGGAGAGAAGTGGTAGAAGCGGATTTCTTGGTTCAGAATTGTGGTTTTTTGGTAAGTCTTACGAAGGTAGTGGGGAAATAGGAGAAGTTGAGGGTCCGAGTACTGAAATAGGCTCACTGGAGCTGTCCGTCGATTTGGGGGCTAAAAGTAGCAACGATTAAGGAAGGGTACCAGAGATTGAAGATAACGATGTCTTTTCTTCTTGCTGATTTGTGTGAGAAATGAGCTTTACATGACTGCGTTCCTCAATTGATCGACATTGCATTGCTTGACAAGACCCACCACTATGCGAAGCGGTTCCTGCTCCTACTGCTCAACTGCAATCTCTCTCTTAACTCTGTTTTTCGCATTGCCCCTCCCTGACTTAAACGGTTCTGCACCTCCCACTCCCTCCCCGTGAACCATTATCTTCCTCCCCCTTCTCCAATCCCGGAATCAAGCTGTCCCCGCCAGCTAACCTCTTCATTAGCACATCGCTTTCCAACCGCACCAGATACGCAAGACTACACCTATCAACTCTACCTTGTTGCCCCGGCACAAAAGCAACACGATGCATATTGCTTTACAGAATCCCAGCGCTCCATTCTACCTTCTCATCGCCGAGGCTGACGATCGTGCACCCGGGACAAGATGGATGTACATGCAGCCGCCATCATATTTTGGGTGTGCGCCTGGATTGAGTAATTGTAGACCGTCTGTGACATGTAAGAGGATGGTTAGTGTTCCGATGTCTGTGTGTCCGAGGAGACTGGTGCGTTGATCGCCAATTGGTTGGGGAGGCTACTGCAGCATGCGGAGGTGTGTTCCTAAGGGGCAGGTCGTGGGTTACATCAAGATTAGTGTGCTTGGATGGAGATGGAGTTGCTTGTCGAGGTGGGAACAGATGAGAAAGACGATGGGATATGCTTGCTTCACGTACGCTTTTATTTCAGACCGGTAAGCTTCGATGCAGGGTGGATTTGATAAGGGATTGAGGTGTCGGTCATGTTGTCCTGGCTGATGTTGTAGAGTTAGTTGCATGCCGTTGGGACGGCCGTCTTCGATTTTGAGGTTGCCGATTGGTTTGAATATGACGCAGTAAGTGATTGAAGATATAGGTTAGATCAATCAAGAATCATAACCCCACTGGGAGAGGAGGAGCATTGGATCTAGCACTGGCCACTTACCCAAGTAATGAGCGAGGCGGCTGATACGCATATTTCATCAACTAGTTAACATCCTTAGTGTTGACTTCCTCATTAAATCAAGCATAGCCTCGGCTTTCTTCAAGAAATCCTCTCCTTCAGAGCTCCCTTGAAAGTCGAGCAGAAAGAAGCCCATGGTCCTGCATGCCTTGAAATGCATCGGATTCTGCCTTCTCATAATTTAGAATTTTTGGGAATGACAGGCGAGGAAGTTGAGCAGTCGTAACGTCGCTGGGAAATGAGGGGTATTTGTTGAAGTATGTATGGGTAGGCATTTTGAAAGACTCAAGATAATCTTTTCAAAACTAACAAAATCCAGAAAGAATAGAGTTGAAAATTCTATGATGGCACCCACAATACTCATTTATATATCGGTTCAGTTTCAACGTTGAAGTTCAGAAGCTGACGATGAAGAATGAGAGGAGGGGACCGAGAACGTAGCTGATTCGGCAAATTTGCTCGGGGAATACTTCGCAACAGTTCTATTTCACGATTCAACACGAAGATTTGTGTTTGTGTATATTCTACATTATATCATGGATCTGCTTTCCCTCATTGTTCGAAGTCGCCTGTCACATTCTAGCACCTACTATTTGAGAGCAATAGGTCTGCTGCTTTACTCCTTAATTGTTGAGACTTGAACCGGCTTCGATTCTTCTTGGGTATTCTCCTCTCGAAGTGCAGCATCGCTTTCATCTAAAGATTCAAGTTCAGGTGGAGCCTTCGCTCTTTGCTGGCCCGCCAACTGAGGGAAACAAAAGCCAGGATGGAAGAATGTCAAGGCTAAGACAGCGATAACGATCATGCTAAAGTTCAATGGTTAGCAATTGCTCCCCTAGATTTGGGAAGGGGTGACATACATTCCCTCCATGACATCAAAACCAATCTCATCCCTCATAATCGGATTTGCCCAGCCTCCAACCATCTCAGCAATACGGTACACGCATCTCAGAAAGACCGTCACGAACGCGACAGCCACGGCCGCCAGAAACCCGCGGAACTTTCTCTGTTTCAGGAGACTCTTAGCTTCAGGAGTTACACCATTCCAAGCTCGTCGTGTTCGAATAATGTAATCGATGACCAATCCAGCGAACGCGATCAGAGTCGCTACCTGCCACACGATACCCGAAATCATCAGGTTTGTCCCAATATTTCTCAAATTCACGTTGTTCCCGGCACCACCGGCGAAGCCGCCTCCTACGGCTTGGAGCATCAAGGAAATGAAATCGCAGGAAATGAAGATCCAGGTGTAGTAACGAGCCGGGATCTTGCTTCTATCTTGGCCGAAGGCGAGGACAATATGTTTGAGAGTCAGGTAGATGCCTGCTGCGATGAAAGCTGGGGCGAAGATGAGGCAGGAGATCTGGATTTTGAACCCGAGCGATGAATACTATTTTTGCTATCAGCAGTATACCTACCACCAAACAAGACTCGTTGAATGGGGATATATACCGGGTTTGAATGCATGATTATACGCCCTCCGTAACCAATAGCCTCGCCTATGCAGCCCATAGTGACGACATAAGCAAAGAAGTATGTTTTATATCTCGTGCCCAGGAAGAATTGAGCTAGAGCGCAGAGCGCAAATATAGCGATGAAGAAGGCATTCAAGCCAAGGTTTGGGGCATATCCGTAGATGGTATTCTCAACCGGGCATAGAGGGGTCAACTCAGTGCAGTTTTGAGAAACGCGGTGGTGCATATCGAGGGTTGAGATGGAATATCGCAATGAAGAGCGGAAGACAGGCAGAACAATATCACTTTGGAAGGGTAGGGTACAATACTCGGGAGCGATTTCTGGGATTTCTCAAATATAAAGGATATCGTGCGGCGTCATCGAAATAATACCCCTAGGCTTGCCAAGGAATAAGCGAATGCGAACGCAACACTTTCGAAATCGGCGTAATCAATTGTTGTAATAAAGCATTCAAAGGTGTGGTCTTTGGTAGAAACTCTGGGCGCAGCTTGCGCCACATCGGGGGAATTATTGGGAGTTACGGGCGTAGGCTACCTGGACCTCCGCCACGGCCAATCCACAGCGAGAATATGAAGCGAAAAGTTCCTAAAAGGGTAATCTGTACGTAGTGGAATTTTGAAGCCAGCTTCAAGTGATACGCAATCATGCAGCTCTCAAATGTTTGCACTGCCGCTTGTCACTTGGCAAAAGATGTAATGAGACCTCCTTTCATGTTGGAGTCAACAAATCATTGAGCAATACACGAGAGGTGTTTTTATCTCACCGTTTGGCACCACGGCCGTGTCGAATATGACTGGTACACTGCAGCCTAGCAGGGCGTAGCCCCTGGGCCACTCTGGCAAATTCTCAAAGCCCAATCCAAAATTTCCCTTCTCAGTGGGAAAGAGCGTTCGTCCTTGACTGACTTCTGTGATTCAAAGCGCCGGACTGTATGAATTTCAGGTTTCCCGAGCCGTCTATTTGGACATTCCAGGGCAGAGAACTCCCAAACACCGAACAACGGGATGTGTTTGGTATCCTCTGTATGCTAGGACCATGGCGTAGAGAATATCCACAAACCTCCAGGAAAATATAATAGACATAAGAGAATTTCTTTCATCTGAAAGATGGCAGGTTCGTGGGCTTTAGAAGCATTTAGAAGCACGTGGCTTCATGTAGCTTGGCTAGAAACCAGCGTCACCCTCGTGTCCTACCACAGACCTGTCATCATTTATGATGGCGTAACGACGACTGTTGTGTTTGCCGTTGTCAAATTGGTCTGGCTCGATGTTCGAATATTGTCGAAGACAGTCCATTTGAGAAAGCTACAATTTCTCTACTGTGTTGCATTGCGCCTGCAGCAAAAGCCTCCGGTCCATCACTAAATATCTCGAAATGCTCACGCAACCCCGAGGTCCAGGTCGGCTTCGTCAACTGCCCAGTGGCATGTTCCATCGTTAAGAACGGCCGCTATCAAGGGTTGTCCGATATCTCGTCTATGAAGGGGTGCTCCAAGGTCGTATAGTCGACACCTGAGATGGCCGCAGCATCTCCAGTCTATCTGGACTCCGCCGAAGCCTCATCAAGCCGTATCGTCGTTGTGCTCCCCCAGTCATCTCCACCTCAAAATATAGTCTCAAGGGCTTCGTGTTCGCGGAGATGTTAATGAGATCGGATACATCTTGCGCTGTGTATAGGAATTGTTGGCCACGATGACATCTTGGAAATTGGTCTTGATTTTGGTTTGGAAGTTCGGTTAGGAGTATCCACGGGCCAACCGCCCATACCCCCCTCCACCCACCCCCAGAAAATCGATTTTTAATTATACCTTCATTATAATTACAAATCCTATAATTGATTAATAGGTCATAGTATTTTCGATATCCTGACAACTGTATTCATTTTAACCTTGTGGTACGGTTAGAATCGCCTGTAAGGTAGTGTTTTTTTTAATTGTTTTTTTTGGTGTATGCAGGTGCCTTTTTTTTTAGCAGGACGGGTGTGACGGCGAGATCAATGCAGTGGTCGAAGGCTCAAAGTTCAGAGAATCTCATGTATTGAAAATACTAAGCTAGAGAGTAAAGGAGGGAGGAATATCTCGACCTTTAATAGCGTACTGCCCAGATCTCTAGCTCAGTCCCTTGTTTCACTCCTGTTTCCTGATTCCGACTCCCGGCAGATCATACGGAGGCGCCGTCCGTCACAACGGGCTTAATAATAATAAAATTTACTACCTTATAGGCGATTCTAACCGTACCACAAGGTTAAAATGAATATACAGTTGTCAGATTATCGAAAATACTATGACCTATTAATCAATTATAGGATTTGTAATTATAATGAAGGTATAATTAAAAATCGATTTTCTGGGGGTGGGCGTAGGGGGGTCGTTTTACATTTTCCCAGCTGAACCGCTGTGGCGTTACTGGAGACAAATTCAGGAGGTGGCTGGTAACTGTTCAATAAACTGCATCATACTTCGTCTGCACGCCCAACAAATCCTAGAGCGATCCTCGTTCGAAAATCTGTAAGTACGTCTCCCATTTTGAGTTTCCCTCTTTGACAATCGCAAATACCGCCTTCTAACTTACCCAGAATATGGACGAACCCTCTCCCCTGAACAGCCGCATGATTGCAATGCTAGAGGAAGGGCAACGGCCAACGCCTGAAGATTGGCACGCCTTCGTATACCAACGGGTTCCCTCCCTCTACGGCCCCGGAAACTTCGCCTGCTGGGTGCTCATTGTCGCATCCGTATTTGTCACGTGGACGTTGAACCGCAAGCAGAGGCGCAGCGACGTCCTCGGGGCCGACTTCATGGCCATGATCACATATCCGATAATCGCAGCACTCGACGCCGCAACCAAGCTGGCCCGTTATCCATTCAAGAGAGGTGAATTCCACAAATTCATAACAACCATGACTCGGACATCGCGTTACAGACAAGAGCCTGAAGAATGGCTCTACACTGAGGCAATCCGGGCGCCCATGGCCATATGCGTCCGATTCTGTGAGTTCGGGGCCGTCCTTCTCATCGCCATGGCATTTTGGAAAAAACCCCGCACAAATCAAGAAATGCCGTTGAAACGGGGACTGCTCCTCTCCATTGTCTGGAACCTTTGTGCCGCCGTGAAGCTCGCCGAGATTCACGTCGGTCCTATGTTCACGAAGGGGAAAGGTCCGCCTCCAGGACTGTTATGGACCTTCAACCGATACTACCCATCACTGCCAAAAGACCACGTCGATCTTGCCACGAGACAATTTATTCTTTTGGTATTCATTTTACTTGCTCAGTTTCTAGCGTGTAGCGTTTATGCGTTTCTTGCCTTGGTTAGCCGGATAAGGATTGTAACCAAGATGCGACCTCTTCTTGATCGGGATCAAACAGACGATGATAGGGTTCAAGCATATGGCCAGAATATGCTCGATCTAAGTGAGGCCTGGGGACTCTTCATGGTGGTAATTCTATCAATCGGGCGACTTGCTACTTATATTATGGGCGATCGGCAGTACGTCCCTCAGACGACTACCTCAATGAATGAATTGGACCAAGTTGCCGCTTTGCTTGGGGGCGTTGTGGTCCTCGTCTGGAGCTTGAAGGATGCGGCGATGGAATGGAAGGGAACGAAACAGGACTAAATCAGGTTCCTGGTGCTGGATCCAGCCCGGGTCTGTAGCGGAGGTTGAACGATATTCGCTGGCTGCTCTGCTTGTCTCTCTGACTCCAAGCTAGGCTTTAGGTTATATACCCAGATTTTCATCAAAAAAAAATTGAATTTGCGATTATAATGCCGCAGAAGAGAACTAGTTCGATCAGACAATAAACATCTCAAGCTTGTGCTTGCTTATATATATATATATTTGAAGCGTGCAAAGCATGGTGGGTCTAGTATTGCAAGTGAAGAGTCTGCTCCCTGAGGCGCTCAAAATCAAGGTTGTGCTCAAATTCCCTTGTTCTCAAATTCCCTTGTTCTCAAATTCCCTTGTTCTCAAATTCCCTTGTTCTCAAATTCCCCGGTGCTCGCCTTGTCCTCTGGTCCTCAAAATTCTTAAGTTATCTAACCTTCAATCTTTGGTTGCCGTCAGCAAAGTAGCCCTTCGACAAAGATGGGCATGTTCATGTCAACCCTTGACCGGACGCACTGCCCGCAATCTATGATATGACCTCACAAGATAGCAAGGAAGCTGCAGTGGGGGGTTCGAAACTCGGAAGACTTCGTTGGAAAGAATTCACAAGCAGCTACTTCTCATCTATCTTCGCAACTATAATCCAGGTTCCTGGACTTACTACCGTTCCGGGTTTGCTCGCAATCGCCTCAACCACTGTACCTCCCGCTTCTTCTGTACACAAAACATTAATCTCCATCTTCATTGCCTCCAGTATTGCCACTATTTGTCCCTCCTTCAACACATCACCCACCTCGACCAACACCTTCCACACATTCGCATCGATTGGGCTGTCAATCGTAATCGACGGCTCCGCCTCCATCATCTCCTTCACTCTCTCCGCATCCCTCTTCTTCTCAGCTTCCTGCTCAGCAACCCACTCTCCATATAGCTTCTTCTCCAGGGTAAGATTTTGCTCGACTCCTCGCCTCTGCCCTTCTCTGAACGCCATAACTTTGGGGTCTGTCCTCGATTTCTCAAAAATCTCATACACATCATGGAGACTGAAGACTCCTTCCCGGATATCGAACTTGTATTCTCCGCGCTTGTAAGAAAGCATTAGCTGGTCGTATTCGGCGACGCTTACTTCGTGGTAGTGCACGATGTCGAATGGCTCGAAGAGCCAGGGTCGAGTGGGTGTGAAGCTGGGGCCATTTCCAAAGGTGTCCCAGCACTCCATGGTTCGGGCGAACTGCAACGAATTAGCAACAAATTCTTTTGGAGGGAAAAGAGCCGGGAGAGAGCCGGAAGCACGTCTCATTCTCCCGACCAGGGACCTCGGATTATGGAACAAAGAAATAGGTTTGTTACGAGCATGTATCCGCCTGGTGCTTCGAGAGGGTAGATGGCGAACAGGGACCCACCCATACCTATTGTCCCGCCAGGCGTTGAGACTCGTGTGGGGTTGTATTTCTGGCCTACGATACCGCTCATCGGTTCTAAGGGGAAGAGAATTGGGGTCCCAACAAGGAAGCCGACGGCCACGATGAGGTACGGGGATTTGAGTAGGGTCTGAAAAACCTCCTGGCGAGTCGAGTATCCATTGTTTGTTCGGAGATATTCTACATTGTCAGGTAGGTATGCAGCTGTTGGTCTATTCGTCTCCATGTACCTTTGCTCGCTTGCACGGATATCTGGATGGTCAAAGACGACGGGAAGATATATCTCTCGGCAGGGGATTTTTATGTCTGTTGAGTGTTCGATAGAGCTTTCCAGATCCATGACGGCTTCGAGGAGCTTGTGCTGAGAAATAGCGTTTGCGTCGAATTGGATCATGACCGCTGCTTGATAGTCAGTGGGCCAAATTGTGACTTGTAAATATTACTTACATCCGATGTTTGGATTCATAATTAAATTCAGCTTCAAAGCTTCCAGTTTTTGAACCAAGAGTCGTATTCGAGAGGTGACTCTGACATCACAAGTTTGCTTCCCAATTTCAACGAGAAAAAAAGAGTCGCCGGCCTGATTGTGTGAGCAGGGAACAGCCAAAGGAGTCTAGGGCAACATACCTGTCTGTATACTACCTGAAATCGTTCGCCTTCCCCAGGAATCCTCTTGATAATCGCATTTGAAGTCCCTTGCTCTAAGCCTGAAGGAGGAAGATCAAGATTCAGGCTAGGTACTGCTTCTGACTTGCCATCCACCAGGTCGTGAATAACTTCGATAAATATCTCAACGCGACCGGCAAGCTCACGTGCATGCTCAAAAGTAGTCGGCCTCAATCTCAAATGTCCACCAGGCTTCACCTGACCCAATCTCCACAAATCAGCTGAAACGATGGTGCTCGAGCACAAGAGTCCACCAAGATCAGGGCTATCCATCGAGAAAATCGCAGCTGAGTCGCCACCCCAATTAATCCCTCCCGGCGACGGATATCCATAATCGAAGACATTAGAAGGATGCGAGCCTCCCTCTCCGCCATCTTTTCGACTCCACTCTGGAACCGGACCAACGAGGCGGATTCCAGTGCGGTTTGAGTTGTGGCCGATTTTCCAGGCTGTATTGTAAAGCATTAGGCGGTCTTTGGTGGTCATGAAGTCGTCGGAGTCGTGGGGACCGTGCATGCAGTATATTTCTGTGATATCGTAGTTTGGGACGCAAGATTTGGGAAGGGTGTATGGCGTTGATGTCTGAGCCCATTTTTTCGTCGAGGGGTGGAGCTCGATCCAGTCGCCCATTTGGAGTTGACGTCCCTATTATCTAAATCAATATTTTATATGGCAAAACGTCAGTAGACTAACTTGTGTTCCTCCAAATGCCAGGCTAGGAGTACCAGCTTTAGAACCAAGGTATGTAGGGCTACTGTAGTCAGCACTACACGAAGATTAAGGCAGGTAGGTATCTTACATTTCAGGAAACCCTCCCTTGACAGCGAGATAGCATCTACAGCCGCCATTCTCAACTATTCCAATCTTCAGTTTCTGTCCAGCTTGGATGATCACTCTGGACCACATTGGCTGTGACTCGCCATCAACAGTCACCGGAACTGGCGCTCCGGTCACCGAGAAAACTGCTGGCGCTGTGAAGAGAAGTTCGGGACCCGACAGGGTAATTTCAAGTGTCTCTGTGCCTGGGTTATTGTCCACCAAGATGTTTGCAACTGGAAGCATTAGCTATCGACGGATGTTTTGGGGGATGGGAGTTCACTTCTGGAAGAAACATTGTCCATTGGCCCACCCTTCGGAATTCCGTGGCCGCTCGTGGCTCTGGCGGGGAAGTCTTGAACGGTTGTGAACGATCCCGGGGAGAGAACATCTATCGCACAAGGTTCGTACTTGAATTTCGTCTCAAGAAAACTCGTCA